>Ga0256794_1000275_pt1 | contig 13820 bp, 14 predicted proteins | sample MC6MC0945MT_FD_186352 | JGI IMG/M metagenome (GOLD analysis project Ga0256794, IMG submission 186352) | Metatranscriptome of enriched soil aggregate microbial communities from Iowa State University, Ames, United States - MC6-MC0945-MT... | ecosystem: Environmental > Terrestrial > Soil >... | reverse complement strand
GCGCAAGACGTGGTGGACACGGCGATTCAGCATCAGTTGCTGACGCAAGCCAGCTGCCGTACGGAGTCCCTGCCCTTGCATGGCGCATCGGGCCTGGCCCCGTCGCAAGAACACGCGGGCACACCCGACAGCTATTACGGCAGCGATCTGGCCACGTTGAAGGCCTTGCCGGGCGCCGAGCGCATGCTGGTCAAGGCCAGCGGCCTGTCCGAAGCGCACGTGCGTTTCGCCGCGCGCTTTGAACTTGCGCGCAGCGCCGAAGACGTGCTGGCGCGCCGCAACCGCGCGCTGTTCCTGGATAGCGAAGCCGCGATGCTGGCCGCCCCGGAAGTGGCCCGCATCCTGGCCGAAGAACTGGGCCACGACGCCGCGTGGCAACAACGCACGCTGCAAGACCTGGCGGTGGTGGCGGCGAAGTACCGGCTTTAATTTCCGCCTGTCATTCAAGGCACCCGCAATCGGCTCGTCTGGATCATCGCTTCAAACACGCGCAGCATGTCGGGGTCGCATTTTGACCCCGCTTCGCGATTCAGGATGCGCATGATCTCGGCGTGCGACCGGGCCGGATGGTAGGGCCGCGTATCGCCCAGCGCGTCGTAGGAATCGGCCAGCGAAATCACGCGCGAGAGCATCGGGATGTCGTGCCCCGACAGCCCGGCCGGGTAGCCCGACCCATCAAAATGTTCATGATGATGCCGTACCGCCAGCGCGATCAGATCACGCTGCGGGATGTCGCTGTGCATGATGATGTCGGCGCCGGCTGCGGCATGCCCCTTCATGATTTCCCAATCTTCCGCTTGCAGCCGGTTCGGCGAAAACAGCACGCGGTCGGGGGTGCCGATCTTGCCCACGTCATGCAGGCGGGCGGCAACCGCCACGGCCGCTTGTTCGGATTCGCTCAGGCCGCAGGCTTGGGCCAGCGCCACGCTCAGGGCGACCACGCGGTCGCAGTGGCGGCCGGTGGCGAGGTCACGCGCTTGCATGGCCGCAAACAGCGCGGCCTCGCAAGAGCCCGCGTCGGCTTGGCGGCCGTGGGAAGCATCAGAGTTTTCGGGTACGTCGGGAGGCATCAGGGAAGGCGCGCCGCTGCAGCGGGGAGGCACGCTTGTGTCAGAAAGTAGCAATTCTGACACAGTGTGCCGAACTTCAACCCAAACAGAAGACGGTCCGCGAAGCGGCGCAGATGCTGCGTCTGCCGCCGCCCGAGTCCGGCTGGCAACGATTTCAGGCCACTATCAGCTCTTTAACCGCGCCAACAAGGCCTGCGCCACCCCTACCGACGATGCCGGGTTCTGCCCCGTGACCAGCAAACCATCGCTGATGACGTAGGGCTGCCAATCCGGCCCTTTGCTGTACACGCCGCCCAAGCGCACCAGCTCATCTTCGACCAGAAACGGCACCACATCGGTCAGGTGCACCGCGGCCTCTTCCGCGTTGGAAAAGCCCGTGACCTGACGGCCTTGCACCAGCGGTTTGCCATCAGCGGTCTTCGCGTGGCGCAGCACGCCGGGCGCATGGCACACCGCCGAAACCGGCTTGCCGGCCGCCAGCATCGTTTCAATCAAGGCCACCGATTTGGCGTCTTCCGCCAAGTCCCACAAGGGGCCATGGCCGCCCGGATAGAACACCGCGTCGTAGTCGGCCGCCTGCACCTCGGCCAGGCGGCGGGTGGAGGCCAACAGGCGCTGGGCCTCGGCGTCCTGGCGGAAACGGCGCGTGTCGTCCGTCTGGGCGTCAGGGTCATCGCTTTTGGGGTCCAGCGGCGGCTGGCCGCCTAACGGCGAGGCCAGCGTCACCGTCGCACCCGCATCGACAAACGCGTAGTACGGCGCGGCAAACTCTTCCAGCCAGAAGCCGGTCTTGCGGCCGGTGTTGCCCAGCGTGTCGTGGGAAGTCAGCACAATCAGGATTTTCATGGTGCGCCCCTTTAGCTTGCGGGTTGCTCGTCCGGGCCGACGCGCACAATGCGCTTGCCCGCGTTTTCGCCCTTCAACAGGCCCATCAAGCCGCGCGGCGCGTTCTCCAGGCCTTCGACCACGTCTTCGCGATACTTGATGCGCCCTTGCTCGATCAGCCCTTCCATCGCGTCGCGGAATTCACCGTAGCGATGCGCGTATTCGTTGAAGATGATGAAGCCCTGGAACGTCAGGCGCTTGGTCAGGATGGTGCGCATCAGCAGCGCCAGACGGTCGGGGCCTTCGGGCTGGCTGGTGGCGTTGTAGGCCGAGATCAGGCCGCAGACCGGCACGCGCGCACGCGGGTTCAATAGCGGCAGCACGGCATCGAACACCGCGCCGCCCACGTTTTCGAAATACACGTCGATGCCCTGCGGCACGGCGCGCGCCAGGCGGCCAGCCAGATCGGGCAGCTTGTGGTCCACGCAGTCGTCAAAGCCCAGCTCATCAACCACATAGCGGCACTTGTCGGCGCCCCCCGCAATGCCCACGACCTTGCAGCCGTGGATTTTGGCGATCTGCCCCACCACCGCGCCCACTGCGCCGCTGGCGGCGGCCACGACCACCGTCTCACCGGCCTTGGGTTTGCCGATGTCCAGCAGCCCCATGTAGCCGGTAAAGCCGGGCATGCCCAGCACGCCCAGCGAATACGACGGATGCTGCGGCTTTGCGCCCAGACGCAGCAGGCCGGCGCCATCCGACAAGGCGTAGTCCTGCCAGCCAGACTGGCCCAGCACCCATTCGCCAACGGGGAAATCAGGATGATTGGACGCGACGACCCGTGTGACGGTGCCGCCCACCATGGGCTGCCCCACTTGCACGGGTTCGGCGTAGGACGGCGCATCGCTCATGCGGCCACGCATGTAAGGGTCCAGCGACAGGTACACGGTGCGCAGCAGCACCTGGCCGGGGCCGGGCTTCGGGACTTCGCTTGTTTCCAGACGGAAATCGCTGTCTGCGGGTTCGCCATGCGGGCGCGCGGCCAGCACGATGCGGCGGTTGATTGACGGTGATTGCGACATGAATCCAGCCTCCTACAGGGGAAGCCGCCCGGGTCTTGCGGGCAAGGCCCGGGTGGCAAGATGGGGAACCGGCCCATTACACCATCGAAGCCCCGCGCACTGTTTTGTAACCCTGGCGCTTGATCCCCTTTTAATTAATTAAATACTTAATTAAACTGCGGCCCATGTCTTCGTCCTCCACTCCCCCGCGCCGTCCCGGGCGCCCCGTGCGCCCCGACAATGCCGCCATGCGCGCCAACTTGCTCGACATCGCCACGGGCCTGTTCGCGGCCCAAGGCGTGGCGGCCACCACGATTTCGCATATCGCCCAGCGCGCGGCCGTCACCCCGGCGATGCTGCATTACTACTTCAAGAGCCGCGATCAGTTGATTGATGCGGTGGTGCAGGAGCGGGTTTTGCCGGTGATCGGCTTCGTGTGGGCGCCGGTGCCGTTGATGGCCGAATCCGCAGGCGGCACGAACGCCGACCCCGCCGCCGCCGCACGCCGCTACCTGGTTGAAATCGTCAACCGCATCGTGCAAAGCGCCACCGAACGGCCGTGGCTGCCCGCCTTGTGGATGCATGAAGTGGTGAACGAAGGCGGCCAGTTACGCGAACGCGTGCTGCCCCATCTGCCGACCGAACGCTTGCAGGTGTTCGCCGGCCTGATCGCACAAGCCCAAGGCCAGGGCGGGATCACCCCCGGCGTTGAACCCCGGCTGGTGTTTCTGTCCATTCTTGGTCTGACCTTGCTGCCGCTCGCCACATCCAACCTGTGGCGGCGCATCTGGCAGGGCGACGCGCACGCGCAAGCCATCGACACCCGCGCCATTGCCGCCCACGCCATCGCCATGCTGACCGGCGGTTTGTTTTCACCGCCCGCCCCGCCCACCGCCGCCCTCCAGGAATGCCAACCATGAGCATGCCGCGCCCGCTTTTGCATTGTTCCCTGCCCGCCTTGGCGCTGCTGTTGCTGGCCGGTTGCGGGAACGACAGCCCCCCCTTCTATCAAGGCTATGTCGAAGGCGACTACGTGTATGTGGCCTCGTCCGAAGCCGGGCGGCTGGATGCGCTGGCCGTCAAGCGCGGGCAGCAAGTGGCCGCCGACGCGCCGCTGTTCACGCTGGAGGCCACGCGCGAACGCGCAGCCCGCGATCAGGCCAGCGCGCAATTGGCGGCGGCCACCGCGCAGCTGGAAGACATCGCCACCGGCAAACGCCCGGAAGAAGTGGATGTGAGCCGTGCGCAGCTGGCGCAGGCCGAAGCCGCCAGCCGCCGGTCGGCCGCGCAACTGCAACGCGATACCGCGCAATTCCGCATCGGCGGGATTGCGCGCGCGCAGTTGGACGACAGCCGCGAGCAGGCGCAGTCAGACGCCGCCCGCGTGCGCGAACTGCGCGCGCAGTTGGAAGTGGCGAACTTGCCCGGCCGGCAGGATCAGCGCCGCGCGCAGGCCGCCCAAGTCGATGCCGCCCGCGCCACGCTCGCCCAAGCCGAATGGACGCTGGCGCAAAAGCAATTGGGCGCGCCGGCAGCGGGCCAGGTGTTTGACACGATGTACCGCGTGGGTGAATGGGTGCCCGCCGGCAGCCCCGTCGTCAGCCTGCTTCCCCCCGGCAATATCAAGGTGCGCTTCTTCGTGCCGGAAACCGTGGTGGGCGCATTGAAGGTGGGCCAGCAGGCCACGCTGCGCTGCGACGGCTGCGGCGACCCCATTCCCGTGCATATCGACTTCGTGTCGAATCAGGCCGAGTACACGCCGCCGGTGATCTACAGCCGCGAAAGCCGCAGCAAGCTCGTGTACATGGTCGAAGCGCGCCCCACGCCTGAAGCCGCCACGCGGCTGCATCCCGGCCAGCCGGTTGAGGCCACGCTGCAATGAACGCGCCAGACATCGCCCGCCCCGCCCCCGATGCCGGGCGCGCCGTCATCGACGTGCACGGGCTGAACAAGCATTTTGGCGACAAGCACGTCGTCAACGATGTGTCGCTGCGTGTGCAGGAAGGCGAGATCTTTGGCTTTCTTGGCCCCAACGGCAGTGGCAAGACCACCAGCATCCGCCTCATGTGCGGCCTGTTGACGCCCGACTCGGGCAGCGGCACCTGCCTGGGCTACGACATCCTGCGCGAAAGCGCCGAGATCAAGCGTCATGTGGGCTATATGACGCAAAAATTCTCGTACTGGGACGACCTGACGATCCGCGAAAACCTGGACTTCGTGGCGCGCATGTATGGCATGCCGCAGCGCAAGGAAACCGTGGACCGCGCGCTGGAAGAGCTGGGCCTGCAAAGCCGCGCCAAACAATTGACGGGGTCGCTGTCGGGGGGATGGAAGCAACGGCTGGCGCTGGCCGCCTGCCTGCTGCACGAACCGCGCCTGCTGCTGCTGGACGAACCCACCGCGGGCGTGGACCCCACCGCGCGCCGCGACTTCTGGGAACAGCTGCACGAGCTGGCCGCACGCGGCATCTCGGTGCTGGTCAGCACGCATTACATGGATGAAGCCGAGCGCTGCCACAAGCTGGCCTATATCTCGTACGGCCGCCTGCTGACGCAAGGCACGGCCGACGAAGTGATTGCCGAACAGCACCTGACCACCTGGGCCATCCACGGCCACAATCTGGTGCCGCTGGGCAAGCGCCTGCGCGGCGCGCCGGGCGTAGACCAGACCGTGGCGTTCGGCTCGGCGCTGCACATCAGCGGGCGCGACGCCGAGCAGCTGGAACGCACGCTGCGCCAGGCCATCGACGGCCAGGACCTGCGGCTGGAACGCATCGACACCAGCCTTGAAGACGTCTTCATCTACTTGATGAACCGGTCCACCGACAACTTCGCGAGCCCGCCATGATGCGCCATCTGCAAGGCTTTTCGTGGTCGCGCTGGTGGAGCATGGTGCTGAAAGAGTTCCTGCAACTGCGCCGCGACCGCATCACGTTCGGCATGATCGTGGGCCTGCCCATCATGCAGCTGGCGCTGTTCGGTTACGCCATCAACACGGACCCCAAGCAGATGCCCACGGCGGTCATCACCGCCGACCACAGCCCCTTCACGCGCAGCTTCATCGCAGCGATGAAGTCGTCAGACTATTTCCACATCACCGAAGAGCTGGACAACGAGGAAGCCGGCCGCGCGGCGCTGGCGCAAGGCCGCGTGCTGTTCGTGGTGACGATCCCGCCGGACTTCTCGCGCCGCTTATTGCGCGGCGAGCGCCCCGCGTTGCTGATTGAAGCCGACGCCACTGACCCCATGGCCACCGGCATGGCGATTGGCGCGGCGACGCAGCTGACGCAGGCCGTGGCGCAGAAGGATTTGACGGGGCCGCTTGCCGGATTGGCGGGCGGGCAACCCGCGTTCGACGTGCGCGTGCACCAGCTCTATAACGAAGAGCAGATCTCGCAATACAACACCGTGCCGGGCTTGATGGGCGTGATTCTGACGATGACGCTTGTGATGATGACGGGGCTTGCCATGACGCGCGAACGCGAGCGCGGCACGATGGAAAACCTGCTGGCCATGCCGGTGCGCCCGCTTGAGGTGATGACGGGCAAGATCGTGCCTTACATCGCCATCGGGCTGATCCAGGCCACCATCATCTTGCTGGCCGCGCACTTCGTGTTCCATGTGCCGATTCTGGGCAGCCTGCTGTCGGTGTATCTGGCGGCGCTGCTGTTCGTGGCGGCGAACCTGACGGTGGGGATCACGCTATCGTCCCTGGCGCAGAACCAGCTGCAAGCCATGCAGCTGACCATGTTTTATTTCCTGCCCAACATGCTGTTGTCCGGCTTCATGTTCCCGTTCCAGGGCATGCCGATGTGGGCGCAGTACCTGGGCAACGTGCTGCCGCTGACGCATTTCAACCGGCTGATCCGCGGCATCCTGCTTAAAGGCAACGGCTGGTGGGACCTGTGGCCCAGCATCTGGCCGCTGATGTTGTTCACCGCGGTCGTCATGACCCTTGCCGTGAAGTTCTATCGCCGAACCCTGGATTGACGCGCCATGTTCCTGTACACGCCTCTTGCTTTGCCACACCGCCGCCCGCCCCTGGCGCCGTTGAGCCTGCTTCTGCTGCTGGTTTCCGGATGCGCGGTGGGGCCTGATTTCCAAACGCCCGCCGCGCCGGATGTGGCCGCGTATTCCTCGCAAGACAACGCCCCAACGGCCGGCGCACAGCAATTGAAACCCGGTGTGGATATCCCCGCGCAATGGTGGACGCTGTTCCATTCCGACGCGCTGGATCAATTGGTGCGCCAGGCGCTGGACGCCAGCCCCACGCTGGATGAAGCACGCGCGCGGCTGCGCCAGGCCACCGAAGATCTGGATGCCGAAACGGGCGGCCGCCTGGCCCCATCGGTTGACGCCAACCTGTCGGGCGCGCGCAAGAAAGTGGACCCGTCCGCTTACGGCGTGCCCGTTGCGGAATTGCCGCCGCCCTTCACGCTCTACAACGCGTCGATAGATGTGTCCTACACGCTGGATGTGTTTGGCGGCAACCGCCGCGCATTGGAAGGCATGGCGGCGCAAGTGGACTATCAATCGCACGAATGGCAGGCCGCGCGCATGGCGCTGGCCGCCAACGTGGTCACCGCCGCCATTCGACAGGCGGACCTGTCCGAACGGCTGGCCGCCACGCGCGAGCTGCTGGCGGCGCAACTGCGCCAGCAAGACATCATGCGGCAACGCGTGGCGGCGGGCGGTGTTGCGCAGGCTGACTTGAGCAATCAGGAATTGCTGGTGGCGCAAACGCGCGCCACGTTGCCGCCGCTGGATCAACAGCTGTCGCAGGCCACGCACCAATTGGCCGTGTACCTGGGCATGCCGCCCGCGGCGCTGACGACGCCGCCGTTGCGCTTGGCCGATCTGACCCTGCCCGCCGATATTCCCACCGGCGTGCCGTCCGCCCTGACACGGCAGCGGCCCGACATCCTGGCCGCCGAAGCGTTGTGGCGTAAAGCGTCCGCGGATGTGGGCGTGGCCACGGCAAATCAGTATCCGCAGTTCACGCTGACGGCCAGTTTTGGGTCGCAACGCACCAGCGTGGGGGATATTGCCGACGGCGTGAACGTGTGGAACCTGGGGCTGGGATTGGTGCAACCCTTATTTCGCGGCGGTGAACTTCGGGCGCGCAAACGCTCGGCTGAAGCGGCGTATGACGCCGCCGCGGCGTCGTACCGGCAGACTGTGCTGGATGGTTTCCGGCAAGTGGCCGACGCGCTGCGCGCCGTGCAAACCGACGGCGAAGCCTTCAACGCCTATGACCAGGCCTGGCGCCGCGCCGAAGACGCCGAACGCATCGCGCAAGGCCGTTATGCCGCGGGCGGCATCAGCCACCAAAGCCTGCTGGACAGCCAGCGCCAGCTACTGCAAACGCGTATTGCACGCACGCAAGCCGATGCCGCGCGCTATGCGGATACGGCGGCGCTGCTGCAAGCGCTGGGCGGCGGCTGGTGGAACGAACCCGCTGAATCCGCGCCGGCCACCGCAACCCGATAGCCCGCGCGCGTTCAACCCCGAGTCAGGGGGGTGCCACCCTGTCTTGATTCAAACAATGTTCGATCCAATCGGGCGGTCAAACCCCGCCCGCGCGTAGCAGATGGCCCGCAATCATGTCTGAGAATTCGGGTACGAAAGTGGCGTTGTGCGACGTTTGGGAAATGGTGGTATCCGTAGCATCATGCATGCGCTCAAGCTGCACAGATCACTACGATTCATGAATGACCTACTAGACCTGATCGTCTTCTCTCCCGATCCCGACCAACGAGTGCGCCGCAGCGACGCACTGGCTGGCATGGGATTTTCGCCTCGACGCTGTGAGGACTCCAATGGCCTGTTCCGCCTGTTCCAGGCGCGGCGCACGCCATTGTTGGTGATGGAAGCCGAATTAACCGACCTCTGCATGGCCGTCGCAGGTCTGCGCGCCATGGACACGACCGCCGGCATTGTTGCGGTCTCAACCTTCGACACGCCCGAAAACCGCATTCTGGGGCTGCATTGCGGCGCCGACGCCTGCTTTCAGCCCGATGTCGCCACCGCCGAAATCGCCGCGGCGTTGCAGGCGCTGGTGCGCCGCGTGCCCGCCACGGGCCGCCGCCCGCTTGTGCCGGAGATCGAGCCGCGCGTCGTGCCCGCCGCGCCGGTCATCGCCGATGCGCCGGGAAAGTGGCAATTCCACGACGCCGCCTGGACGCTGGTCAGCCCGCAAGGCACGCGGTTGTCGTTGACCTTGGCCGAGCGCGAGTTCCTGCTCAAGCTCACGGCGTCCGCCGACAAACGGCTGCCGCGCAGCGACCCGCCGGGCGTGGACCCGCAAGCCGGGCGCGAATCCGTGCGCCGCACCGACGTCGTCGTCAGCCGCTTGCGGCGCAAGGCGCTGGACGTGAACGTGGAGCTGCCCATCCGCACCGTTTGGGGCTGGGGCTATGCCTTCACCGGAGACATCTGAGCGCCGCTGGCGGGCGTATCATGCGACGTGCGGGGCCGCGGCTTGCGGCCCCCGTCCGTCCACTCACCTATTGCCGCCATGGAAGTCTTTGAACGCCTTCAAGCCCTGTTTGCCCAGCACCAGGTTCGCCACCGCCTGATCGAACACGCTGCGGCGGGCCGATCCGTCGAAGTCGCCGCCATACGCGGCACCGAAGTCAGCCAGGGCGCCAAGGCGCTGGTCTGCCGGGTGAAGATCTCGTCGAACGTGCGCAAGAACGTGCTGGCCGTGTTTCCGGCCGACAAGCAGGCCGACCTGGACGCCATTGCGCGCGCTGCGGGCGGCAAAAAGGCGTCGCTGGCGTCCCAAGACCTGGCGCGCGAACTGACCGGGTGCGAAATCGGCGCCATCCCGCCCTTTTCCTTCAACCCTGACCTGCACTTGCTGGTGGACCCCAGCCTACGCTTACGCCACGATGAAATCGTGTTCAACGCCGGCCGCCTGGATGCGTCCATCCTGTTGAACACAGAAGACTACTTCCGGCTGGCCGCGCCCGACGTGGCGCCGCTGATCAAGGCCTGACGCCACTCACCATGATGTCGCCAACACGATGTCACTCACTCTGAAGCCGCCGTGTCCCGCTCATTCCTGACCCGCGGCGCGCGCAGCTCGAACATGCGCTGGCTGATGAGCCTGGCGCATATGGAGCCCTCGCCCGTCAGCCGATGGGTGGCGCTGCGTGCGGCGCTGGCCATCGGCTTGCCCTCGGCGGTGGGCCTGGCGCTGGACCAAAGCGCGGCTGCCGCGCTGGTCGCGCTGGGCGCCTTGCCCGCCATAACCGGCGACAACGGCGGCCCCTACCGCAACCGGGCGCTGTCCATCGGGTCCACCGTGTTTGGCGGCGCGTTGGGCTATCTGCTGGGTAATTTGGTGGCCGGGCATGGCTTGCTGACCAGCGCCGCGATGACGCTGCTGGTGCTCATCGCCAGCCTGATCGGCACCTTCAACAACATCGCCGCCGTGGCCACGCTGCAATTCGCGGTGTACGTCATTGTGGGCGCGAGCCTGACCTCGACCCTGCCGCCCTGGCTGCCGTCAGTGCTGGTGGGCGTGGGCGGCTTGTTCGGCTTGGGGCTGACCTTGTCGGGCTGGGTGGTGAACCCCATCGCGCCCGAACGCGCCGCCGTGGCGCTGGCCTACCGCAAGCTGGCCGCCATGTTCGCCGCCATTGGCACGTCGCGCACGATGGTGGCGCGCCGCGATATGGAAGCGGCCATGACCACCGCTTACGACACCGTGCTGGCGGCGCGTGGCCGGGCGATGGGGCCATCGCCCCGGCTGGCGCGGCTGGCGGCGCAGTTGCAGGCTTGCACGCCGCTGACCAACGCCGCCCTGGCGCTGGCCCGCGCGGGCCGCGTGCTGCCGCCTGAATGCGCGCGCGTCATGAATCGCTTGGCGGACCGCGTGGAAAACGACGCGGAGCCCGACCCGGGCGACGATATCGCCGCTTTGCGCCTGGCCAATATGCCGCAACTGGCCGACGCCCTGGCGCAGGCGTTGCCCTTGCTGGACGGCGCAAAGCCTCCCAACCCGGACCCGCTGGCAGCCCTTGCGCCCGTGCGGCCGCGCACGCCCTGGCGGGTGCTGGCTCGCACGTATCGGCCCGGGCCCACGACGGTGCGCTACCTGATCCGGCTGGCGCTTTGCCTGATTGCGGCGGAAGCGGTGGCGATGGCCGCATCGCTGCCCCGGTCGTACTGGGTGCCGCTGATTGTCGTGGTCATTTTCAAACCGAACTTTGGGTCGGTCTTTGCGCGCGCGCTGCAAAGCTGCGCCGGCAGTGTGGTGGGCGTGGCCATCAGCGCGACCGTGCTGGCCGTGGACCAGAGCGGCGTCGCCAGCCTGCTGACGGTGGCGGCGCTGGCCGCGTTGCTGCCCTGGTCCATCCGCCGCAACTACGGATTGTTCTCGGCCATTCTGGTGCCTATCCTGATGCTGTTGATTGGGGCCCTGCAACCCGGCACCTGGACCATCGCATTGGCCCGGCTGGTGGATGTGGGCGTGGCGGCCGGCATTGTGCTTGTCGTGGGCTACCTGCCCTGGATACGCATCGAACGCAGCAACCTGGACCACGCCGTGTCCGCGGCGATGGACACCTTGGCGGCCTATCTGAACACCGTGTTCCAGGCCGACCCGGCCAACCGCCATGACCTGCGCGCCCGCGCCTATGCGCGGCTGTCTGACCTGCGCATCGCCTTGCAGCGCGGGCTGTCCGAACCGCGTCTGGTCAGCCGCCGCGCGCTGGCGTGGTGGCCGGTCGAGGTGGCGCTGGAGCGCGTGGCCAACGCTATCTCGGACACCGCGTGGTCATGGCCGGACGGTCAAACGCCGCCCCCCGCCGCCGAAGTCGCGCAATTGGCCGACGCCTTGCACGCCATGAGCGTCGCCGTCGACCACGGCGTGGCCATGCCCGCCACCGCCGTCACCGCCCCCTCGCCCGCGCTGGCCGATGTGGCCGCCGAAATCGAAGCCTTGCGCGCCGTGCTGGCCGGGCCGGATTTTGCGGCGGCCCCCGGCGCTGGCGCCCCCAAACACCCCGTCCACCAGGTCTGAACCATGTGTCTTGCCGTATTGGCCCTGCATGCCTTGCCGGGCATCCCCGTCTTGATCGCCGCCAACCGCGATGAATTTCACGCGCGACCCACGCGCCCGGCCGCGCAATGGGATGACGCGCCGGCCATCTACGCGGGCCGCGACGGCTTGGCGGGCGGCACCTGGATGGGCGTGACCACGTCGGGGCGTTTTGCGCTGGTGACCAATTTCCGCGAGCCCGGCAAGCACCGGAACCCGGCGCCGTCGCGCGGCGCGCTGGTGGAAGATTTTTTGCGCGGCGCAGCCTCGCCCGCCGATTACCTGGCGCGTACACACGCCGGTGACCAGGCGTACAACGGCTTCAACCTGATCGTGGGTGACTCGCGCGAAGCCTGGTATTTGAGCAACCGCAATGGCGGCCCGCGCGCGCTTGAACCCGGTATCTATGCGCTGTCCAACCACTTGCTGGACACGCCCTGGCCCAAGCTGGCCCGCACCAAGGCGGCGTTCACGGCCGTGCTGGCGCGGTCGCCGCAGCCCGACCTGCCTGCGCTGTTCAACGCCCTGGCCGACCGCGAAACCGCAGGCGACGACGAAATGCCCGCCACGGGCCTGCCGCGAGATCGCGAAAAACTATTGAGCAGCCCGTTCATCGTCAGCCCCGACTATGGCACCCGCAGCTCCAGCGTCTTGGCATTACATGAAAGCGGCGCCGGACAGCTGGATGAAAGGCGCTTTGCGCCTGACGGCACGGTCAGCGGGGAAAGCCGGCTGGCGTTTCATTGGCAGGCCGCGTAACGCGGCGATATGCTGGGCAAGCGCGAACTCGCGGGCGGCGTCTCAGTCGAAACCCGTAGGTCCTTTTCAGGAGACCCTTATGAACAAACGCATTGAACGCTGCACCCTGGCCGCCATGATGGCGGTGGGCAGCATCGCACTGGCTGGCGTCTTGTCGACCGCGCAAGCGGCGTTGCCGCCCGTCAAACATCAGGGCACGGTGCAGTACGTGAGCGGCGGCATCGGCATTGACGAATCGGAAGCCATGAAGGCGGCCGCCAAGGACTATCCGCTGGCGCTCACCTTCGCCGCGCAACGCGACGGCAAGGCGGACTATGTGGCCAGCGTGGGCGTCGCCATTCACGACGCGCAGGGCAAGGAAGTCTTGAAGGCCACGTCCGAAGGCCCGTACATGCTGATCAAGCTGCCGGCAGGCGCCTACAAGATTTCGGCCACCTATGAAGGCCGCGCGCAGGAGCGTGAAGTGACGGTGCAGAACACCGGCACCGCCCGCGCGGTGTTTGAGTGGAAGTAAGCGCAAACACGTCGGCGAGGGGCGCCGCCCCCGCCGCGTAGCAAGGCGCCCGCGCGTCAGACGCCCGAGAACAGAATGGCGATCACGAACCCCACGCTGACCGCCCACACCAGCGAGCGCAGCGCGCCCCAGCCCGCAAGATACATGGCGATGTAGCCCAGCCGCACGCCCAGCCAGCACGCCATCAAGGTGGCGACATGCGCGGGCGACGCCTGGTTGTACAGCGCGAACAGCACGGCCGCGAAAAAGAACGGCAGCGCTTCAAAGGTGTTGACCTGCGCCGCGTTGGCCCGCGCACGCCAGCCTTCCTGACGGGCCAGCCACGCCCGGGGATCGTTGTTGTCGAACTTCTTGCCGCCCGCCTTGGCAAGCAGCGCCGATACGAACGGCAGAATCGCCGCCGCCAACATCAACCACGCGATCATTTTCATTGTGACTCCCGGTGCTGGCGAACGAACGGGTCCGCCGGATACATGGCGGGCCTTGCGCCGCCGCTGCGGCATGGTCGCCTGAAAGCGGCGAAATGGAAAGCGGGGGGTGGAT
>Ga0256794_1000263_pt1 | contig 14098 bp, 9 predicted proteins | sample MC6MC0945MT_FD_186352 | JGI IMG/M metagenome (GOLD analysis project Ga0256794, IMG submission 186352) | Metatranscriptome of enriched soil aggregate microbial communities from Iowa State University, Ames, United States - MC6-MC0945-MT... | ecosystem: Environmental > Terrestrial > Soil >... | reverse complement strand
TAATCAAATAAATAAATTCATATTAATGTCTCAGGTTGATCGATTGGACACGTTTAGCCATCGTCTGCGCAACGCAAGAATGCTTCAGGGATGGACTCAAAAGGACTTGGCAGTCGCAAGCAATCTGTCGCAAAGCGCAATCGGCAACTACGAAAGCGGGCAACGCCTGCAACCCTCAAGCGATGCGCTTATCAAGCTGACCCGCGCGCTGCGCGTCAGCCCGATGTGGTTGAGCACCGGTGAGGGGCCGATGCTGAATTCCGGTTATGCCGAGCCGCCGTCCGCTCACGCCGGCGAATGTGCGCCCCAGCCCGCCTGGCCTTTCGAGTCCGTGTCGTACGCGACGTATGCGCGCTTGAGCTCGCAGGAAAAGCGGCAGATCGAGCTGGTGTTGGCGGCCTATATCAAGGCGCGCGGCGAATAGTCCCGATGGGTTGGGCCGCGCTTGGCGGACGCCGCTGCGCGTCCGGCACTGGCGTCTGCACGTCGGCGGCTGGTTTGCCACGATTGCGCAGGCGGCTGCGCAAGCGCTCCACCGGGTCCGCAATCAAGCCGTTCAGCAGGGCCGAAAATCCGATACAGCCCGCAATCACCAGCGCCGAGAACAACATGGGCTGATGCATTTCAACGTCGTTGAGCAGCCAGCTGAAGAACATGATCACCAGCGAATGGCAGATATAAATCGGATAGCTCAATTCACCGATCGCCTTGTCCAGCCGATGGCGCGACTGAAACAGAAAAGCCAGCGGCAGCAGCGCCGCGAACAGCAAGACAGCGATGCCGTCGCGTACCGTCGGGTTCAGGCCAATCGAGAAGTGAATCATGCAGTAAACGACGAGCACGGCGGTGCCCACTTCCGGCAGCCGGTTGAAGCGGCGCATCCACGCTTTACAGCGCGGCAGCAGCACTTGATGGGACAGCGAGCCCATCAGGAACAGCGCAAGCTCTGTCGGGAAAAAGCGGTAGGTCCAGGGGTCTGAGAGGCCGATGCCGGTCACGATCAGCACGCCGCGTAACGCCAGTGACGCGGCCAGCAAGGCCAGCAGGCGGCGCGGCGAGCCCAGCACAAAGGGCGCAACCAGATAGAAGCTCATCTCAACGCCCAGCGTCCACGCCTGCGGCACCAGCAGCCCTTGATACAGCGGCACCTCGCTATGCGCGAAGCTGCCGGTAAAAGACAGGGCCGAATGTTCGATGCCGAAGAACATCAGCCAGTCCTGGCCAAAGATGAACAGGTTCGACAGCACCAGGAACAGCTCAGCGGAAAAGGGCAGGGCGTCGTAGAAGCGGAAGAACGCGCCGCCGGACACAACGTGGGCAACCAGCGTCATGGCGGCCACCGCCAGATAGATGGGGAACAGACGCAGGAAGCGATTGGCGTAGAACTTGCCGGTGGCGCCTTGATACGTGTCTGTGGCCGTCAGCACATAGGAAATCAAAAATCCGGAAATCACATAAAACAGCTGTACCGCCAGCCGGCCGCCGACCAGGTGGTCGGCATAGCCGCCGCCCAGGTGGTCCAGCACCACTGATAGCGCAAGTAAAGTTCTCAAAAAGCCCATCGCCGTGTCTCCCGGTAGTCTTATCGTTTTGGCCGCTAGGGCCGGACACCTGCGTCTGCAAAACTGCGGTAATCAGCTTCTATCCCTGTGCTGCCAGGGGCGGCCGGATGCGTGGTCTGCACTGATTCTGCGCGCCGCTGCGGGGCGCCGCCATGCGGCATTCGATTCAGCACCCTGCATCATCTGCGTTAGCGCCGGAATGGGAATTGCTGCTTTTGGATACGGCTGTAGGGGGGAGAACGCGGGACGTTCTGGCCCGGCCCCGGTTACAGTCGGGGGTGTGAAATTCAAAGGAGTCTCAACCATGCTTACCCATATGTCTTCGCGTTGCCGGCTGCTTTGCCTGAGCCTTCTGACCGTCGCGCTGGCGGGCTGCGCGGGGTCCACCGGGGGCGCGCGCCCGGAAGGCGCCGCCGCGGCCAACGCCGCAAGCAGCAAGGATTCTCTGGCGCAGACCAGCTGGGAGCTGGTGCGCTGGACGCAAAAGGGCGGTGCGCTGCGCGATATTCCGCATGGCGACAACGGTGAGCCGGTGCGCCTGACCTTTCTGGCGCAAGGCAAGGAGTACCGCGCGAACGGCTTTTCGGGCTGCAACCGTTACATGGGCACGTACAAGCTGCAAAGCGGCAAGTTGTTCATCGATGCCCCGGCCACGACCCGCATGGCCTGCCCCTCCCCGGAGCGCGCCAAGCTGGAAGCTGACTACTTGCGCGGCCTGACCGCCATCGACACGTTCACGTTGGATAGTGGCGGCGCCCCGCGGCATCTGACCTTCAATCTGCGCAGTGGCGACGTCCTGGAGTTTGAGCGTCGCCAAGATCCTCCGACCCCGTAAAGTCATTGAGACGCCGTAGTCCTCATAAGCCCTAAGCACTGAGGCCCTAAGTACTGAGGCCCTAAGTACTTAGGGCCCTTGGCCGAAGCCCTGTCTGTCCCTACGCCCTGTAAGCCCCGTATGCCTCGTAACGACTCCCTTTACGCCCCTGGACATTCCAGGACGTCCCATTCCGCCTTGCTGCGTTGGCTGGCGCCTTGCGTGTTGTCCGTTGGCCTGGCCGCCTGCGCCTCGTCACCCCCGCGGGCGGCCGATGGGCAGAACCCCCGCTTCCAGCCGGCCTCGGCATCCGACATCCTGGCGCAGACCAGCTGGGATCTGGCCCGCTGGACCCTGCCGGGCGGCGGCCTGCGCACCATCCCGCATCCGTCCACGAACTCCCGGCCGCTGACGGCCAGCTTTGTCCATGACCAGGGCGCGCCCCGCATGTCCGGCTTTGCCGGCTGCAACCAGTACAACGCGCCGTACACGGTCGCCAATGGCCAGTTGATTGTGCGCGCGAACCCGGTTGCGACGATGATGGCCTGCGCGCCGCAGACCATGCAGCTGGAGCAGGACTTCCTGGCCGGCCTGACCCGCATCACCGCCACGTCGGTCGACAACACCAACAACCCTCAGCGCATGACGTGGGTGCTGAGCTCGGGCGACACACTGGACTTCGGCCGCCGCGCCGACCCCGTGGCAGGCGGCAGCGCTGGCCCGACGAAGCTGGTCTACGTGAACGCCGAGCGCGCGCCATGCAACGCCGGCGCTGGCCGCGCCATGTGCTACCAGGTGCGCGACAGCGCCTCTCAGCCCTGGCAGCTTTGGTATGGCGACATCACCGGCTTCAATTTCCAGCCGGGCATCCGCTACCGGCTGCGCGTGGTCGAAGTTGCTGATCCGTACCCGCCCGCCGGCGCCTCGACCGTGCGCTGGGTGCTGGACGCTGTAATCGAGCAGGAAATCGTCCCGCGTTGAGCAGGATCAAGGCGGGCGCCGGGCGGGGCGGCCCGCCCAGCGTTTACTATTACGGGCTTCGCCGTCCGCATTTTCTTGCTTTGCCATGACTTCCGTCGTCAATATCGCCGCCTACAAATTCGTTTCGCTGGACTCCCTGCCCGAGCTGCGCGCCCACCTGCTGGCGCTTGCCGGCGACGGCGCGCTCAAGGGCACCATCCTGCTGGCCGAAGAAGGCATCAATCTGTTCCTGGCCGGCTCGGCCGCTAGCATCGACACCTTCTTGCAGGCGCTGCGCGCCGATGCGCGTTTTGCCGATCTGGAAGTCAAATTCAGCCATAGCGAAGGCGTGCCGTTTCGCAAATTGCTCGTCAAGATCAAGCGCGAAATCATCCGCATGGACCACCCCACCATCCGCCCCGAAGCGGGCCGCGCGCCGGGCGTAGACGCCCGGACGGTCGCGCGCTGGCTGGAGCAGGGCGTGGACGACGCCGGACGCCCCGTCGTCATGCTGGACACCCGCAACGCGTTCGAAGTGGACGAAGGCACCTTCAAGAACGCCATCGATTGGCGTATTGACCGCTTCACGCAATTCCCCGCCGCCGTCCAGGCGCACCGCGCCGAACTCGAAGGCAAAACCGTCGTCAGCTTTTGCACCGGCGGCATCCGCTGCGAGAAAGCCGCCATCTACATGAACGAAGCCGGTATCCCGAACGTGTACCAACTGGACGGCGGCATCCTCAAGTACTTCGAGGAAACAGGCGGCCCGGGCTACGAAGGCAAGTGCTTCGTGTTCGACGAACGCCACTCGCTGGACCCGGGGTTGGCGCCTAGCAAGTAATGCTTGCTGCGGTCGATACGGACGTCACTTCGTCTGATTTCCCGCGCCGTCCTGCCCACTAGCGCAAGCTGGCGCAGTACCGTTCCCATCTGGTAATGACCAATCAGGAGGGAACCATGACCACGCCCCGAATTCCATGCCGCACGGTTGCGGTGAAAGCACAACGCAGTTCGTGTCTGCGACGGTTCGTCCTCGCCGCCGCAACGCAGCCTACGGCCATACGCCGCAAATCAATCGTGGATCTGCTCGCGATGCCGGGCGCCGCCGGCATCGAAATCGAACTTCCGTTTCGCCGCAATCCTGCCCACGCTGCGGGTCGTGTGTGACCTTCATCTTGGATACGAACGTGGTGTCAGAGCTGCGCAAGGTGCCGTTGGGTAAGGCCTATGCACCGGTCGCGCGGTGGGCCGACAGCGTGGATATCTCTGATCTCTATGTGTCGGTGATTACTGTCCACGAACTTGAAGTCGGCGTGCTCCGCCTGGAGCGCCGTGACCCGCTTCAAGGGGCGGTGCTTAGAAAATGGTTTGACCGCCATGTCTTGCCGGCCTTTGATGGCCGGGTGCTGCCCGTCGATGGCGCGGTTGCACTACGCGGCGCGCAACTTCACGTTCCAACGGTCCAGCCCTTGTCCGACGGCCTGATCGCCGCAACCGCCCTGGTCCACGGCATGACCGTTGTCACACGAGACACCGCTGATTTCCTGCCGTGCGGCGTCAACGTCCTCAATCCGTGGCAAGGCGATAGCCCTGTGTCGGTCAGGCCATAAAAAAGGCCAGCTCGCTGATCCTGCGCGAGCTGGCCTCTTTGGCCGTGCCGGGCGGACGCGATCAGCGCACGCGCATGCCGGGCTTGGCGCCGGGGAACGGTTCCAGCACGTAGATGCCGGCGTCGACCGCTTCATCCGCGTGGCTGGCGGCCAGCACCATGCCTTCGGACACGCCGAACTTCATCTTGCGCGGGGCCAGGTTGGCGACCATGACGGTCAGCTTGCCGATCAGGTCTTCCGGCTGGTAGGCCGACTTGATGCCAGAAAACACGTTGCGATGGCGGCCTTCGCCCACATCCAGCGTCAGGCGCAGCAGCTTGGTCGAGCCTTCGACGTGTTCGCAATTGACGATCTGCGCAATGCGCAGGTCGACGCGCGCGAAGTCATCGATAGAGATCGTCTCGGCCACCGGTTCGCCGCCAGGCACCACCACGGGGGCGGCGGGCGGCTCGAACAGGTCTTCCAGCATTTGCGGTTCGACGCGTTGCATCAGGTGCTTGAACGGCGCCACGCGCTGCGGCAGCACGGCGGCGTCGGCCCAGGTGAACGGGGCTTGCGCGCCGAAGAGTTCCAGCGCGACGCGCTCGGCCAGCGACGGCAGCACGGGGGCCAGCATCACGGACAGCGCCTTGAAGCCCGCCAGCGAACGCGAGCAGATGTCTTGCAGCGCGGCCTTTTGCGCGTCGTCCGCGGTGGCGATGCCCTTGGCCAGCACCCACGGTTGGGCCGTGTCGAACGCCTGGTTGATGCGGTCGGCGTAGGCCATGATTTCGCGGATGGCGCGGTTGTATTCGCGGGCCTCGAAGGCGGCGCGGATGGATTCGGCCTGCTCGGCGTATTCCGCCGACAATGCGGCGGTGTCGCCCGAATAGCCCAGCACGCCGTCGAAGTGCTTCGTGATGAAGCTGGCGGCGCGGCTGGCGATGTTGACGTACTTGCCGACCAGGTCGCTGTTGACGCGGGCGATGAAGTCTTCGGGGTTGAAGTCCATGTCTTCGACCCGGGCGTTCAGCTTGGCGGCGATGTAATAGCGCATCCATTCGGCGTTCATGCCGATTTCCAGGTAGCGCAGCGGCGAAATGCCGGTGCCGCGGCTCTTGGACATCTTTTCACCGCTGACGGTGATGAAGCCGTGCACGTTCACGGCGTCCGGCGTCTTGCGGCCGGCGAACTTCAGCATGGCGGGCCAGAACAGCGCGTGGAAGTACACGATGTCCTTGCCGATGAAGTGCACTTGCTCGGTGGTGCCGTTGGGGTCGAGCAGGGCGTCGAAATCCAGGCCCTTGACTTCGCAGTACGACTTCAGCGACGCCAGGTAGCCCACCGGCGCGTCCAGCCACACGTAGAAGTACTTGCCCGGCGCATCGGGAATCTCGATGCCGAAGTAGGGCGCATCGCGCGAGATGTCCCAGTCGCCGAGTTTGGCTTCGCCGTCTTCGGCGCCCAGCCATTCGCGGGTCTTGGCCAGCATTTCGGGTTGCAGGTGCTTGCCGCCATTGGCGTTGGAACCCGTCGTCCATTGCTGCAGGAATTCCACGCAGCGCGGGTCGGACAGCTTGAAGAAGAAGTGGTCGGACGACTTCAGCACCGGGGTGGCGCCGGTCAGCGCCGAGTACGGGTTGATGAGCTCGGTGGGCGCATAGACCGCGCCGCAGACTTCGCAGGAATCGCCGTATTGGTCTTTCGCGTGGCACTTCGGGCATTCGCCCTTGATGTAGCGGTCGGCCAGGAACATGCCCTTGACCGGATCGTAGAACTGCTCGATGGAGCGGGTTTCGATCAGGTTCTGGGCTTTCAGGGCACGGTAGATGTCGTGCGACAGCGCCACGTTCTCGGCGGAATCCGTGGAATGCCAGTGGTCAAAACGGATGTGGAAGCCGTTCAGGTACTGCGGACGTTCGGCCGCATAGCGGGCGACCAGCGCCTGCGGCGTGATGCCTTCCTTTTCGGCCTTCAACATGATCGGCGCGCCGTGCGCGTCGTCCGCGCCCACAAAGTGCACCGTGTGGCCCGCCATTCGCATCGAACGAACCCAGATATCAGCCTGGATGTACTCCATGATGTGGCCGATGTGGAAAGATCCGTTGGCGTAGGGCAGCGCTGTGGTGACAAAAAGGGTGCGAGACATGGTTGTCGACAGAGGTTGAGGGGAAAAGGGATTAGCCGGCCATTTTAGGACAACGGCGAAGACGTGCCCGCGTGAGTGTCCGGGTAGGCTTTGCGCTAACGACACAACCCGCCGATCGCAGGGCTGCGAATCAGGCGGGTTGAAGGGGGCACGGCCAAGGCGAAGACGGCGGGCGGCTGGGGCAATAAGCCCTGGCGGCTTACCAGGCAATGGCCGGCTTGCGCCGCGGGCGGCGCAAGCGCTACGGAAATGCCGCGCTTAGCGGATTTCGCGGGCTTCGACGTCGATCACATCGCCACGCGGTTGCGTGGCGAAGGGGGCGGTGGCGGTCTGGAACGGTCCCGGGCGGGCGCCTTGGCGCTGGCTCCAATAGGCGCGAACGCCGAAAGGTTTGCCGCGCACCTTGGCGACCACGTACAGGATCGCCACGGCGAGAGCCGTGGAAAGCATGAAGACCAGCGCCATCGCCATACCGATCAAGGCCAGGGCGGCGAATAGGACGGCACGGAAGAAGCGGATAAGTGTGTTGGTCATGAAGGTCGGATGCAAAACGCAGCGAAAGGTTCCCGCGTATCCGCTATCCTTTAGGGGATGGCGGCCCGCAGAAGCCGCGCTGCCTACGGAACCATAGTGACATGAGTATAACGATAGAACACATCCGCGCTGCGCTGCGCGCCGCGCAAGACCCGAACACGGGATTGGACCTGGGCGTTTCTGTAAAAGATCGTGACATTCAGCTGGCGGGCGCTCGCGTGGCCCTGACGCTGGAACTCGGTTATCCCGCGGACAGCGTCCGCGAGCAGATTCAAGGCATTGCCGCCGCCGCGCTGGCTCAAGTCGGCGTGGCCGATGCACAAGTCACCGTGACGTGGAAAGTGGCCGCGCACGCCGTGCAGAAGGGGCTGAAGCCGCTGCCCAACGTGCGCAACATTATTGCGGTGGCATCCGGCAAGGGCGGCGTGGGCAAGAGCACCACCGCCGTCAACCTGGCGCTGGCTCTGTCAGCCGAAGGGGCCAAGGTGGGCCTGCTGGACGCCGATATCTATGGCCCCAGCGTGCCGACGATGCTGGGCATTTCCGGCCGTCCGGAAAGCCTGGACAACAAAAGCATGGAGCCGCTGACGGGCCATGGCCTGCAGGCCAATTCCATCGGCTTCCTGATCGATGCCGACTCGCCCGCCATCTGGCGCGGCCCGATGGTCACGCAGGCGCTGGAGCAATTGCTGCGCCAGACCAATTGGCGCGATCTGGATTACCTGATCGTCGACATGCCTCCTGGCACGGGCGACGTGGCCCTGACCCTGGCGCAGAAAGTGCCGGTGGTGGGTGCGGTCATCGTCACCACGCCGCAAGACGTGGCGCTGCTGGACGCCCGCAAGGGTTTGCGCATGTTCCAGAAGGTGGAAGTGCCGATTCTGGGCGTGGTCGAAAACATGGCCATCCATATCTGCTCGCAGTGCGGGCACGCCGAACACATCTTTGGCGAAGGCGGCGGCCAGCGCATGGCCGAGCAATATCAGACGCCGTGGCTGGGCAGCCTGCCGTTGACGCTGGCGATCCGCGAACAGACGGACGCCGGTACGCCGACGGTCGTGTCGGATGCGGGCAGCGAAGCGGCTGCGCTTTACCGCGGCATTGCAAGAAAGCTGGCGGCGGGCGTGGCGGCGCTACCGCGCGACATGGCCGGGAAATTCCCGTCCATCGTTGTGCAGCAGCCGACCTGAAGCATGCGGTGGGCAGCCCGCGCCTTTTTGGCAGGACTTTGCGTAGTGTCGGGCGAGGCGTTGGCCAAGCGCCCGGAAATCATCGTGGACCCCGGTGGCGTGCCGCCGGCCGCGTTGCAGGCGATCACCGAGGCGGTGAATGCCATTGCGCGCCTTGCCGAAGACCAGGACGGCGGTGAAATCAGCCGCCTGCGCCGGCGTGCGCGCGACGCAACGCTGGCTGCGCTGGCCACGCAGGGCTATTTCGCGCCCAAGGTAACGCTGGAAGCGGGCACCGATATCGGCGGGGAAACCTGGGATATCGGCATCGTGGCCGGCAAGCGCACAACCGTTTCGTCCGTCGACCTGACCTTCACCGGCCGCATCACGCGCCCCGAATACGCGCAACGCGTACAGAAGTTGCGCGACGACTGGCAGCTCAAGGCGGGCCAGCCGTTCATCAATAGTGATTGGAACAAGGCCAAGTCGAACCTGCTGGACGAGGTGTCCACGCGGGATTTCATGCTGGCGCGCATGACGGCCTCGCAAGCCGAGATCATGGCCGACACCGCGACGGCCGCGTTGCGCGTCACCATCGACAGCGGCCCGCAGGTCCGCATGGGTGAGCTCAATACCGAAGGCTTGAAACGCGTGCCCGACAAGCTGGTGCAGCGCTATGTGCGCTACTCGGTGGGCGCCGCCTACGACCAGAACCGGTTGGACACCTGGCAGCAGGATCTGCAATCCACCGCGTTTTTCCGCGGCGCTTTTGTGTCGCTGGAGCAACCCGGCGCCACGCCGCAGCAACCCGCCGAACCGAACTCCGACCGCGCTCGCGCGCCAGGGTCGAAAGATCTGGCGGCGTCCACGCCGGCGGGCGACCCGTCGGTGTCCGGCGCGGTGCCGCCGCCGCCCGCCGCCTACGATTCCGATGGCGAAGTGACCTTGCCCGTGCAGGTGCGGGTGGTCGAAGCGCCGCCCAAGCGTTTCACGGCATCACTCGGCGTGGACGACGAAGCCGGTGTGCGCGTGGAATCGCTGTACCGGCAGAACGTCGTGTTCGGCCAGCCCGTCACCATGGAAACCGGCTTCAGCGTCGACCGGCTGCGCCAGCGCGCCTATGCCGACTTCCTGCTGCCGCCCACCGAGCGCGGCTACAAGGATTCGTTCGGCGTTCTGGCTGACCATTCCGATATCCAGGGACTGGAAGTCACGCGTTACGCCTTGGGGGCGACGCGCCTGCAAGAGCGCAAGGGCGCGGGCGACAGCCGGGTCGAATACGAAACCCGCTGGGGCCTGCTGCTGGCCCAAGATCACGTGAAGATCGATGGCGGCGACGAATACACGCTGCCCACGCTGACGGCAACGGCCGAATGGCTGCGCCGCGATGTGGATAACAAGTACGACCCGCGCGAAGGCAACCTGATCGCGGTGGGCGGCGGCGTAGGCGTGACGCTGGACACCGGCGAACCCTACACCCGCGCCCGCGTGCGCGCGCAGAAGTGGTGGCCGATTGGCAAGCTCGATGTGTTGACCGTGCGCGGCGAAGTCGGCCGCGTGTGGTCAAACAGCAAGGTGCAGGTGCCTGACGATTTCGGATTCCGCACCGGGGGCGCGCGTTCGATTCGCGGCTACAAGTATCAAAGCATCGGCGTGCAGCGCGACAACGCGGTGGTGGGTGCGCCCACGCTCGTCGTCGGCAGTATTGAGTACGACCACTATTTCAATGAGCGCTGGGGCATGGGCTTCTTCGTTGACGCGGGCGATGCCGCCGAATCGTTCGGCGATATGTCGATGGCCGTGGGCTACGGCATGGGCGCGCGCGTGCGCACGCCGGCCGGCCCGCTGTTCCTGGACCTGGCCTATGGCCAGCGCGAACGTGACCTGCGCCTGCATTTTTCGTTGGGGATTGCGTTTTGACCGTGTTGCGCAAAATCCTGCGCCAGATACTGGTGTGGTGGTTGCCCGGTTTGGCGATGCTGGCGCTGCTGGCCTGCGGCTTCGTCTTCTGGCTGGTGGGCTCGCAGAACGGCACGCGGCTGCTGTTGACCACCGCCGCCCAGCAACTGAACGGGCAGGCGCTGGATGTGAAGGGGTCGTTGCTGCGCGGCGTGAGCGTCGGCAAGCTGAATCTGGATGTTAGCGGCACGTACATCGACATCACCGACCTGAATCTGGACGTGCATTGGCGCGCGTTGGGCGACCGCCTGCTGCACGTGCGCGACGTGTCGGCAGGGTCGGTCCATGTGGCGTTGACCTCATCGCCCGATACCGCTCCCGCCGAGGATGATGGCGGGCCGTTCTCGTTGCCGTCGCTGCCGGTGGATATCGCCATTGACCGCATCGCGCTGGGCGACTTCCAGCTGGATCAGGACGGGCAGCCTTTGCCCGTGACCTTGGGCGCACTGAGCGCCACGTTCGCAGCGGGCAAGCAGGGCGCGCAATTGCGCATCGCCAACCTGCGCGTGGGACACGAAGTGGGGCAGGCCGACGTGTCGGGCCAGGCCGAGCTGCAAGGGCTGGCCGACCCCTGGCCGTTTGCGGCGCGCCTGGATGTGACGGCGCGCGGCACAGGCCCCGATTCCCCGCTGTGCCAGGCCGACAAGCTGAGCGGCGTGTTCGATGCGCGCCCGACGGCGGGCAAGAGCGCTGACGCCAAGGCTGATCCCAAGGCCAAGGCCGATCCTAAATCCGAGTCCAAAGCCGACCCTAAAGCCAAGTCTGACCCAAAGGGCAAAACCGATCCCAAGGCCGACGCGAAGGCCAAGCCGTCTTCCCCAACCAAGCCCGGCTCGCCGTCCGAACTGGCGGGGCCGCCTGCACCCGCTTGCCAGGTCGTGCTGCGCGCTGACGCGGCGGGGTCGATGGATGGCATTCAGGCCAAGCTGGACGGCGCGGGCTCCGGCCTGTTGCTGGATGTGGTGGCGGACCTGGCGCCCCGCACGGCGCTGGTCCTGCGCAGCGCCCGGGCGAACGCGCAACTGCCCGACAAGTCGACCCTGACCGCGCAATTCGATCTGCAATCCGACGCCGCGCAAGGCGCCGGACGGGATCGCATCGCCGGCACCATCAGCGCCCAGCGTCTGGATCTGGCGCCCTGGCTGGGGGATGCCATCCCGCCCGCGGTCCTGACCGTGCGGGGTGATGTGCAGGCCGATATCGAAAACCTGAGCCAGCTGCGGCACGCGGCTATCGACCTGCGGTTCGAGGAAGGCACACGCTGGAACAAGCACCCGCTGACGGGCGGGCTCAAAGCCCAGGTGGATATCGCCGCGGCTGCCGCAACCGCACCCGCGACCGGGACTTCAACTCCAACGAGCACCGCACCCAGCACCGACGCCGCCATCGACCCGCTCGCCGGGTTGCGCATTCACGGTCTGGATGTGGACCTGAAACTGGGCCGAAACCGGGTCCAGATGAAGGGCGAAATTGACGCCCGCGATGGCGCGTTGAGCGTGGACGCCCAGGCGCCGCAGTTGGACGCCTTCTGGCCCGGCATTCCGGGCGGCGCCGATTTGAAGGGCAAATTCACCGGCACCGTGGCCGCGCACCGGGGCGAACTGTCCGCCGGTTACACCCCCGCCAACCCGCGCGCGGGCGTGCTGGGGCAGGCGCCCGCCAAGGCCAATATCGCGTTCACCGGCACCTGGGGCAAAGGCCCGGCCGGCCAGCCCGACGCCGCCTTGCTGGGCTGGCGCGGCACCTTTTCCAAACTGACGGCAGATACCGCCGGGTTCGCCGTGTCGGTCGACCGGCCGGTGGCGTTGGCCTTTCTGCCATCCGCCGTTGCCCCCCAATGGCAATGGCAGGTCGGCCAGACCGCATTGAGCCTGACGCTGCCGGGCAAGGAACGCCTGATGCTCGCGCACCAGGGGTCGCGTGGCGGCGGCAAGCGCTGGGAAACCGCCGGGCAGGCCGACAACCTCGTCATCACGGCCGCCATGGCGCGGCAAGTGATCGGCGCGGTAGACCCCGAGGCCGCCGCCAAGCTGGGCAAGGGGCCGAGCCGCGTGAACGCCGTCATCCCCGACGGCCAGCGCCGGATCGCGCTAGATCTGCTGTGGGACATGAAGTTCGACGGCCGGCTGGGCGGCAAGGCCCGCATCTCGCGCCGGGAAGGCGATCTGCGGATTCCTGGCGACCCGCCGATTCCGCTGGGCTTGAAGGCGCTGGTGCTGGACGTGACCGCCACGCCCACGTCCGCCAACGCCAGCCGTCTGGACGCCAAGCTCAACGTGGCGACCGACAAGATGGGCACCATCAACGGCGCTGGCACCGCCGTGCTGCGAGTGGACGCCAACGGCGCCATGGCGCTGGACGAACGCCAGCCGCTGCGGGCGAATCTGGATGCCGACATCGCCGACCTGGCCTGGGTCAGTCTGTTCGTGGGCGATTCGATGGAAGTGGGCGGCGCCGTCAAGGCCAACCTGCAAGCCCAAGGCACGCTGGCCGGTAAGTGGTCGGCCACCGGCACCATCCGTGGCGACAAGCTGCGCGTGGTGCGCATCGACGACGGCGTGCGCCTGATTGACGGCACCTTGTCGGCGCGTCTGGATGGCGACCGCCTGGTGCTGGACAGCCTGCGCTTTCCGGCGTCGTTGCGGGTGATGCCGGCCGAATGGCGCACCAAGGAATGGATCACGACCAACCCCGAGGCCAAGGGCGGGTACGCCGAAGCCAAGGGCCAGTGGAACTTCATCGATGGCGGCGGCGATATCAAGCTGACGCTGTACCGCTTCCCGGCGTTGCAGCGCTCGGACCGCTACGCCATGGTGTCCGGCACGATCGACCTGAAGGCCGCCATGCCGCGTATCGACATTGTGGGTGACCTGAAGGCCGACGCGGGCTGGTTCAGCCTGGAAATCCTGCAAGGCGTGCCGTCGCTGGACGACGACGTGAAGGTCGTGCATGCCGGCCAGGACCCCACCGCCGTCTCCACGCCCCTGCAAACCAGCATGAACCTGAAGTTCGACATGGGGCCGCGCTTCTATATCACCGGCATGGGCCTGGATGCGGGGCTGCTGGGGTCCATCCAGATCATGCTGAACGATGGCCGCCTGACGGGCGTGGGCCAGTTGCGGACCCGGGGCGGCGGTATCGAGGCCTATGGCCAGAAGCTGCGTTTAAGCCGCGGCACGCTGACTTTCCAGGGCCGGCTGGACAATCCGATTCTGGATATCGAGGCCCTGCGCACCGGTGAACAGGTGGAAGCCGGCGTCAAGGTGGTTGGCACGGCGCAGCGCCCGCGCATTGACCTGGTGTCCTATCCGGATGTCAGCGACGTGGAAAAGCTGTCGTGGCTGCTGCTGGGTCGGGGGCCG
>Ga0256794_1000254_pt1 | contig 14545 bp, 8 predicted proteins | sample MC6MC0945MT_FD_186352 | JGI IMG/M metagenome (GOLD analysis project Ga0256794, IMG submission 186352) | Metatranscriptome of enriched soil aggregate microbial communities from Iowa State University, Ames, United States - MC6-MC0945-MT... | ecosystem: Environmental > Terrestrial > Soil >... | reverse complement strand
TTGGACGATGAGGAATCGATCATTATCGCACGCGAGATCTTTGAAACATTGGGTTTTAAAGTGAAGGAGGGAAAACATATCCGTAGCCGTTACGGTAATTTGGCGGGGACAGATCAGGAACGTATTGCTGATATACATGATATGTTTGCTGATAAGGCTGTCAAAGCAATAGTCTGCATAAGGGGAGGTTCGGGAACTTCCCGGCTCTTAGACCGACTTGATTATCAGATGATTGCTCAAAATCCTAAGATTTTGTTGGGGTATTCTGATATAACGGCTTTAATTCTTGCCCTGTACGCGAAAACTGGACTTGTTACTTTCCATGGTGCGGTTGGTATAAGCACATGGACAAAGAAGCTCGCAGAGGCCTTTAATGCACAATTTGTTGCCAATAAGCCTGCGGTATTTGAAAACCCCAAATTGAAGGGGGATAATATTGTACAGACTAAAGACCGGATAGCCACAATCTCCCCAGGTGTTGCGGAGGGAGTGTTGCTGGGCGGAAATATGACCGTATTGACTGGCTTATGTGGGACTACTTATCTACCAGAGTTTAAAGATAAGATACTTTTTATTGAGGAGGTCGATGAAGATATGGAACGCGTTGATCGGATGTTTTGCCAGTTGAAAAATGCAGGGATATTGGCAGGGATCAAAGGTTTTGTTTTTGGGAAATGCACCAATTGTAAACCGTCGGGAGGCTATGGCTCTGTGACATTGGATCAGTTGTTCAATGATTATATTAAGCCCTTAAATGTACCTGCTTATAGCGGAGCTATCATTGGGCATATTGCAGAGCAATTTATCCTTCCGGTAGGTGCAAAGGTGAGAATGGATGCGTCACAAGGAACGATTACCTTACTTGAGGCAGCCCTAAAAGATTAACATGAATTTAGTGAAAGACGATTTTATCAAAGCCTTTTCTTCATATAAAGAAAAGGCTTTGCAGCATAGACGATTTAAACATCGGGATATTTTGCCATTATTGGAGAATAATAAAATCCATAATGAACTTACGGTAGAGGAGATTGGAAGATCAGTAGAGGATCGTTCAATTTTTAGATTGAAATATGGGCAAGGGTCGATAAAAGTACTGTTGTGGTCGCAGATGCATGGCGATGAGCCTACGGCAACAATGGCGCTATTTGATCTGTTTAATTTTTTTAAAGGGGAGGAGGATGGCTTTGATACTTTTCGAAAGGAGATCGCGGAGAAACTGACTTTATATTTTATTCCGATGTTGAACCCTGACGGCGCGGAGCGTTATCAGCGGAGAACGGCAATGGATGTGGACATGAATCGTGATGCGCGTGCTGTTGCAACTGTGGAAGGCGCTCTGTTGAAAGCACAGGCGATGTTATTAAAACCCGATTTTGCTTTTAATCTCCATAATCAGAATAATTATTACAATATACCTGGTACCGCGACCCCGGTGACAATTTCCTTGTTGGCTCCAGCATACGACTATGCGAGAAGTGTTAATACGGTCAGGGCAGATGCCATGCGGGTAATTGTCGGAATCAATAAGATATTACAGGAATTTATCCCAAATGCAGTGGCCAAATATGACGACGAGCATACCCCGCGTGGTTTTGGAGACAATTTTCAAAAATGGGGTGCCAGCACTATTCTGATTGAATCAGGAGCCTATGCCGGTGATCCTGAGAAGCTGGAGGTTCGGAAATATAATTTCATTGCGCTATTACAGGCCTTTCTGGAAATCGCTTCGGGATCTTACTCGGAACATGATATTGCTGATTACAACGTGATTCCTTTTAATGATGAAAAGCTTCATGATGTTTTGATCCGGAACCTATCTATCGAAAAAAATGGTAAGAAGATGCTCGTGGATGTAGCCATTCGGCAAAATGAAAAAACCGTAGTAAATGACTACTTTGTAGAGGGAGTGATCGAAGATATAGGCGATCTGCGGGACTTTTATGGATATACCGATCTTGATGTTGAAGGGCTCCAATTTATTCCCGCAAAATTGTATACAAATCGGATATTTTCACTGGCGGAATTAACTTTACCAATGATAGGTGATTTGTTGAAACAGGGCTTTGCGGCAATAATGATTTCCGATATGACTGAAGATGCAAAGGTGCATACTTTTCCGATTCAGATCATGAAGAATGCTAATTTTCAAGGTGCAGTGAGGCCCATTATAGGAGAACATGCTGACTTTTTTATCGGATCTAAAAACGAAATACGATATGCGTTGATCAATGGTTACTTGATTGATTTAAAGAAAGAAATGGGAGAGAATTTCAAAAATGGTATTTTATAAAAATAGAATTATTTTTTCATTCAAAAAAGAAGCTGTCTAAAAAATACCCGCTCCTTTGGGAATTAAGTATTTGGAAAGAAACTGTACTGGATATGAGTAAGATTAAATAATAAACGGGCTGTCCAACCTAGACAGCTCCGCTTATTGTTCGTTTAATTACCTAGTAACTCGGGTTTTGTTGATTTGCGATAGCCGGATTCGCATTCATTTCATCCAAAGAAATTGGAAGAATCGTTTTGAAAAAAGTTCGGTCTATAGTCTTTGGTCTATTGGTTGTGCTTATATTACCAAGATCATCGTCAAATGTGATCGACTTATTCCAGCGCATCATATCGAAGAATCGGTGGCCTTCCCCCAAGAGTTCTTTGCTTCTTTCGTCTGCTATCATATCCAAAGTAACTGTATTGGAGGTTGCGGCATCCAGTTTTGGAGATCTTTGACGAATAGCATTCAAATAGGTTGCTGCAAGACTTTTGTCTGGAGATGGTTTCAGTAATGCGGATTCAGCAGCGATGAGGTACACTTCTGAAAGGCGGATGACTTTGATATTTACGGCAGTACTATTTGCTGTTGAATTTTTGTCTCCGGCAAGGGTAGTGCTTCCACTATACTTGTACAAAGCGCCCAGATGTGTGCTGCCGACCTCATCAGATCCCATTACTCCCCATCTCACATCAGTGTCGTCAGTTTTAAGTTTCGTTAGGAATGGGTCTGCAGCGATAAAATTCCCCAAAATAGCCGCACTTCCATGTCCTTTCCTACGAAACATTGCCCCAAGAGAATTTACACCCGCATCGGCTTCATTGGGATAGACACCAAGTTCAAAAATTGATTCTGTACCAAACATGCTAGTCCAGGATTTTACCCAGTCAGCATTGCTGTACAATGTATACACTTTGGAGTCGATTATCTCCTGAGCAGCTTTTAGCGCATTGTCATAATCGTTCATGTAAACATAGACACGTGCTTGCAATGCTTTATTCGCGAAATAGTTAATATATCCGTTTGCCTTTGATTTAGATAATAAGCTTTCTGAATCTTTAAGATCTTGCAGAATCTGCTTATAATTTTCATCGACAGAGACGCGTTTTTCCTGTGCGTTGTATTCAAGTACTTTGGTTACATTGGGAATGCCCAAGGATGACTTATCCATATTATATGGCTTGCCATATAATCTCACTAGATCAAAATTAATTAATGCTCTAGCTGTTAATGCTTGTCCTTTATAGGAAGCAAAATCTTCCGTTGAACCGGCGTTGACCAGTTTATCTATATTTGCAAGGAGATTATTAATTTGTACCAGTGAGTGGAATCCTTGGATCCAAATGTTAGCATAGGGATTTGATGATGCAGAATGATTAAATACGTATAAGTAGTCGTAACCACGTCCTTGCGAGGCGATCGTAAAGTCCCCACCTTTTGCATCCGCATAAAGTGGGAAATTTCTACCATAATAATCAACATTTGCCATTTTGCTCATTAGTCCATTCATAATAACTTTTGCATCGGCTGCAGTTTGTATAGATGTATTGGAATCTCCCATGTTTGTAGGAGTGACATCCAGAAAATTACTGCAGGAGCTAATTGCTAAAGATATAGATATGCACGAGGCGATAAAAAGCTTTTTCATATTACTGTTTTTTGTCCATTAAAAACTAAATTCAACACCAAAAGTGTATGTTTTTGCCAGTGGTGTTTCCCAACCGCGAGTACCAAATTGATTCACCTCAGGATCCATGTATTTATACTTGGAAAGCGTGAGCAAATTACTGCCATTAAAATATAGTCTAGCATTTGAAATTCCGGCTCGACTCAATAATGTATTTGGTAATCTATAGCTTAGGGAGATATTTTTTAGTCTGATATAGGAGGCGTCAAATAATTGTCTACTGCTGATCTGGTTGACATCTTCTAGATCTCTACCAGTTACCATGGGATAAGTTCCCCCTGTGTTTGATGGTGACCAAGAGTCTTCAACGAAGTATTCTGAATGTATCCGTTCCCAATAATAACCATCATCTGCGACATCTTTTGATGTAGCATCATATAGTTTGCCACCTATCTTGTAAGCAAAGTTCAATCCCAATGAAAAGTTTTTATAGTCAATATCCGAATTTATACCACCATATAATTTGGGATTGGCATTTCCAATAATTGTCTGCTTTGCATTTTTATAATTATAAGTTGCAGCTTTCCCATTAAACATAAATTCACCTGTGGTGCCATCATTGGTATACCATACATTTTTTCCATTGGTTTGGTCCGTGCCAGCCCATTCCAGTCCAAAGAAAGACAACGCAGATTCACCTTCACGGTATACGTACCTTGCCCTATTATCTCCACCGGTAGGGTCAAACCAGACAATATCTTGTCCGCCGTATAGTTTTGTCACTTTCGATGAAATAAAAGTCGCATTAGCACTTAAAGTCCATTTCCAGTTTTCATTTTTAACAATATCCGAGCCTAGTTCAATTTCTAAGCCTTTGTTGTTCATCTCACCCACGTTTCTCAGTATAGACTTAAAACCCGTGATTGTAGAAATCGGAACATCCTGTAGCAGACTTTTTGAATCCCTATTGAAATATTCGAGTGTACCAAAGATCTTGTTGGTAAATAACCCGAATTCCAATGCGATGTTGGTCTGGTAATTTAGTTCCCAGGCGACATCAGGATTACCCAGGTTATTTAACCCACCGCCAGGTTGTGTCATATATTTATTGGAATAACTGGTCAAGTTTCTCCAGGCATAGTTACTTGTGGGTAAAGTTCCGTTAGTTCCGTAAGAACCTCTAAATCTCAGGTTATTGATTTGTTCGATGTCCTTGATAAAAGATTCTTTTGCTAGATTCCATGAAGCTGCGACCGACCAAAAATTGCCCCATCGCGGACCAGGGCCTAACCGTGATGCACCATCTCTTCTAAAGGAAGCTGAGGCAAAATACCGTTCATCAAAATTATACTCAGCTCTGGATAAAATGGACATCATGTTGAAGCCTTCTGAATATGCGGAGGCATCCAAAATACCAGCAGTAGCGACTGTATGAAGAGATGAAGAGGGAAGATCTTTACCTGTGGCACGAATAAAATCTGTGGTGTTTTTTTCAGCCTCGAAACCTGCCAATAAACTCAAATTGTGTAGCCCGAAGCTTTTGTTATAATTGGCAGTTGTTGATGAGACTAATTTCTCGATGGATGTAGAAACTTCGGTGACACGACCATTGTCTGCCATGCCATTATAATGTTTGGCACTGTAGTAAATATGATCTTTAACCTCTGTATTATCGTAAGAGAAAATCGTTTTCAGGGTTAGTTCTGGTAGGAGCTTTAAAGTCATGGATTCTATGGCGGAAATTTTGCTCGTTTTTGATGAGTTCTCCCATTCTTTGTTGTAGTATAATGGGTTATAAGCTAGACTTCCATAGCGGGCAGTGTATTCTTTGCCTGTTTTATAATCAGTTGGCCAATACATCTGCCATAATAGATTGCGCGTTTGATACAGGTAATTTGTTCCTGTATTTCGCGTATCGTTCATGCCAATTAATTTGTTCTTTGCGTAGTTGATATTGGATCCAAATTCTAGGTATTTTCCGATTTTCTGTGTTAAATTGACCCGTCCATTAATGCGGTCAAAATTATTTTCAATAATCCTGCTTTTATCTTGTGTATAGTTCAACGATGCATAGTAGTTTGTCTTCTCGGTTGCTCCACTGACCGATATATCGTTGGTGTTAAATATACCTGTTCTAAATAATGCATTATTCCAATCGTAGTATTTTCCGTCCCGGTTTTCCATTCCGTCAGTTTTTCCCGAAATATGGACGTTCTCCCATTGTGATGTGCCATCGGTACTAAATTGGTAGCCATGGATACCAAATCCATAGGCAGGATTTGGTTTGCCATAATTTGCAGAATTGGGATTCCATTCCAATGAATTCAGGCGGTTGAGTGTATTCTTGTTTGCTTGCTCTGCTGTCTGGCCTGATGCTATCCGAGAATCATATAGGATGCTATAGAGCATATTGATCTGGTCTTGTACAGAAGCAGTTTCATTATTTTTTGTGGCCCAGGATGGGCTTATGCCGATTGAGGATTTAACATTGATCTTAGGCTCGCCATTTTTTCCTCTTTTTGTTGTAATGATGATTACTCCATTAGCCGCCCGAGATCCATACAAAGAGGATGCAGCAGCATCTTTCAGTACGGAGATGGATTCGATGTCACTTGGATTCAATGTACTCATTACATTGTTTGTATTGACGATGTAATCGCCCATTTGCCCAACGCTTCCAGAGATAACTGGGACGCCATCGATCACATATAACGGGTCGTTCGACGCGTTCATTGATCCAATTCCTCGGATACGTATGGCCGAAGTGGCCCCTGCTTGACCTGACCCATTTGATAGTTGCAAACCAGCGACACGTCCAGTTAATGCTTTTTCAAAAGATGTGACCGGTTGTTTATCTATTGCATCAGATTTTACCTGTGCAGCCGAGCCTGTATAGGTGCTTTTTTTTGCTGTACCATAGGCAACAACAATGACCTCATCTAAGGCTTGTTCGTTGCTGACAAGTGTAATGCTGATCGTTTTTCGGCCATTGACCTGAACCTCCTGCGTATTATAGCCAACAGCAGATAGGATTAGTGTGGCATTCGAATTTGCATTGAGCGTGAATAAGCCTTGTTCGTTGGTGGATGTTCCTTGGCTGGATCCTTTGACATTTATGGTAACTCCACTGACGGGATTGCCATTGCTGTCGGTGATTTTTCCAGCAATCTGAATCTGTTGCGCGTATAGTGACTGCATCGAACTACAGGCTATGAGACACAACGTTGTGAGCACATGTTGTTTCATAAAAGTGTGAATTGATTAATTTAGTTTGTTAATATCTTGGTAAAATTGGCTATTGGTTATAACTCCGATAGCGATTCAATGCAATGTTTTTCTTTAAGACAAAAAACATTGCATTGAATATAATGTTATTTTCTTAAAATTCCAATTCCAGGACGGTCCGGCAAGATGCAGTTTCCATTGATCACTGTCATTCCGTCGTAGATATCATTGTCGATCAGTAGTGCCCCATCGAGATCTGCCCAGTCGGTCAATGGTGCTAATTGTGCTGCGGCGCTGATGGCACATGAAGTTTCAGTCATGCAACCGATCATTACTTTCATTTCGAGGGAACGTGCAAGTTCGGCCATTCGTTTGGCTTCACGCATGCCTGTGCATTTCATCAGTTTGATGTTGATACCACTGTAAACACCTTTTAATGCAGGCACATCAACCAACCGTTGACAACCTTCATCCGCAATTGTTGGGATTGGACTATGTTCTGTCAACCAGGCATTATCGTCAATCTGTTCTTTAGGCATGGGTTGTTCAAGGAAAGAAACATTTCGCTCAGCGAGCCAATGTGCCATTTCCAATGCTTCTTCCCGCGTTTTCCAACCCTGATTGACATCTGCACATAACGGACGATCTGTGGCCTGACGAATGGTGTCAATGATCATTTTGTCGGTATCCAGTCCTAACTTTACTTTTAGGATCTTAAATTGATCTGCTTCAGCAACCTTTTTACGGATCATATCCTCTGTATCAATGCCGATAGTGTAGGAAGTCGGTGGGATTAGATCGGGGTTCAATCCCCAGATTTTATAGAAAGGCTGGCCCATAATCTTACCAAGCACATCGTGCAATGCGATGTCTATGGCTGCTTTTGCAGCAGTATTCTTTGTTGCGACTTGGTCTATATAGTGTAAGATCTCTTCGGTTTGGAAAGGGGAGTTGAATGCTGATAGATCAATTTGATTCAAAAAAGCGATAACACTTTCCTGCGATTCGCCAAGGTACGGTGGCATGCTGGCCTCACCATAACCTACAATACCATCGTACTCCAATTCGGTCAATACAACGGGTGTTGTACTTCGGCTGTAGGAGGCAACAGTGAAAACATATCGTAATGCTAATGTATATGGACGGAACCGTAATTTAAAAGCCCCAAAGTCTTTGCTGATCCATTCAGATTGGTTGCTCATCTTGATTTATTTGTTGATATAATAATTGCTTTCAGCGATTTTTTGAATTGCACTATCTTTGGCTCCAAGGTAGCGACGGGCTGCTACTACAGTACGTGTTTGGAAGTCGTCGTAATCTGGCGAATCTTTTAGCATGCTGTTTATACGGACTAATCCTGCAGCGTGAATAAAGGTACCATTACCAATGTAAAGGGCGACATGGGTTACCCGTGCGTTGGGATTATTGTTTTTACCAGCAGCAAAGAATAGTAAATCTGCTGGTTTGAGGTTTTTGAGTGCTTTGCTCGCATCGAAATGCCCCTCATTGTCCAGAATGTCTATCTTCTCGCCAGCCAGTACCTGTTGCGATGCATCTCTAGGTATAACAAAACCATTCATAAAGAAACTTGTCTTGGTAAAACCGCTACAATCGACTCCTTTAACGGATGTTCCTCCCCATAAGTAAGGCAGTCCTAACATCGTTTTTGCGCTTGCGATAATATTTTCGGCAGTAGGAGTTCGTGTATCCAACCAGTTTTTTAAGGTTAAACTTTCAGCTTTTTTAATATATCCTTTTCGGCCATCGGGATAAGCAATCGTATAAAAGTTGCCTTTCTGTCCTGTTAATTTTAAGATGTCGCCATAAACTAAATCCGATACCCGCTGGCTCTTCTCATCGGCTTCCGAATACGATCTGCCAAATTCATTGGTGTAGATCAGTTTGTCCGCTTGCCTCCAGCTGTCAATTTCAGTTTTATCCATTACAGCTATTGAGGAGCTAGGTACCCATGCGATATACCCGTCGGGTGTCCGTACACGGTATTCACCACTTTTTTTCTGCAATAAATCTACTTGTGTGCCCAGTAAGACCTGACTTGTCAATTCTGCGGCATTATTCGGATCGGTACGCATGTTGGCAACCGAAAGTCTTATTACGCCGTTAGTTTTACCTTCGACACTTGCGTCAGGTAATAGTTGGATTTGGATATTAGCGGATATTTCTTTCGCTTTTTGTTCGAGTACGAACTTCGCATCTTTTTCAGTTGTCTCGAGGATATATTGATTTTGTGGGATATCCGCTTTTTGAATAGCCACAATTTTCGTTCTTCGATCAGGTGCAAATTCACGTTTTACGTTTTCTTGCAATTCTTTGATTTTGAAATATGTTGTGGAATCTGCCTGCTGTGCATGGCCATGACTTGTGCCAATAAGACTTGCACATGCTAAAATGGCGAATTTTAGTGTGTTTTTCATGCTGATTAGTTTGTTTCTAAAGATAGGATTAATTCACAATATAAATCAATGTTTATTGTCGATTTTTAAGTGATTTGAATATTATGTTGCTAAAAAACGAATCTTTAGGCCTAATTTTAATTAATTTGTCTATTTGCTAAAACCATTTTGTATTATTGCTTATTGATAGCGAAATCTGCTTTTTTTTTGGTGACTCTCTGTCCGAAGATAAGTCGGTGAGCGATTGAGATCCTTTTTGGAACCAATAGGCATGCTAAAAAAGAATATTGTCAAGTTTTTGATAATTTCGGGTTCGGGTGATAATAGGGTAAAAAAAGAAGATCTTCATATTCCCGATTTCGTTGGATTGCAAGCGTAATTGTGTGGTTTTATCATGCAATTTTTACGATGATCCAATAAGAATTAGGAGCATCTTGGACTCCATCGTTATGGATGCATTATTCTGCTCATGAGAATCAAAAAATAGTATATCCATGTTTGGACGGTAGGACGCTACTCAAATGAAACAGGGTGTTAAAAGATAAATAATTTACATATGAGTTCTAGACGTAATTTTATTAAGCAAGGTTTTATGGCTGCTACGGCTATAGGTACCTTGAGTGCATTCGATACAAAAGGGTTGACGATTGCATCTAGTGTCAAGGTGAAGAAATATCCTATCGTGATATCGACATGGGATTTTGGGATAGCGGCAAATAAAGCAGCATGGGAGATCTTATCGAAAGGTGGGAAAGCTCTTGACGCTGTCGAGCAGGGTGTACGTGTACCCGAAGCGGATTTGAAGAATATGACTGTAGGTAAAGGGGGGTATCCGGATCGTGATGGACATGTGACCCTAGATGCCTGTATTATGGATGCTGATGGTAATTGTGGCGCTGTGGCTGGTATGGAAAAAATTGGTCATCCGATCTCCGTGGCCCGTCTGGTGATGGAGAAAACACCGCATGTCATGCTTGTTGGTGAAGGCGCATTGCAATTTGCATTGGAAAATGGTTTTCAAGAAGAAAATTTATTGACGCCAGAAGGGGAGAAAGCTTGGAAAGAATGGTTAAAGGAGAAGAAATACAAGCCTGTTGTTAATATTGAAAATAAAACTTTTGCTGCGGAGCGTCTACCAGGCAATCAGTACAATCACGATACAATTGGTATGTTAGCCTTGGATGCCAACGGAAATATCTCTGGGGCCTGTACGACCAGCGGAATGGCATTTAAGATGCATGGCCGGGTAGGGGATAGTCCGATTATTGGGGCAGGACTCTATGTGGATAATGAAGTTGGTGGGGCTACCTCGACCGGTGTCGGTGAAGAGGTTATTCGAAATGTTGGTAGCTTTTTGGTAGTCGAATTAATGCGCCAGGGTTATTCGCCTGAAGATGCCTGCAAAGAAGCTGTGATGCGTATTGTGAAGAAAAAGCCCGCAATTGCCAAAGAGATACAAGTTGGATTTCTGGCGATCAATAAAAAAGGGGAGTATGGAGCTTATGCATTGCAAGAGGGATTCTCTTACGCCGTTTGCGACAGCAAACAGCAGGATCTATTGATCAAAGGAAAACACTATTATTAGTATTTATAGAATACAGGTTTAGATAGAAGTATTAAATTTATTATTGATTATCTTTGTATAAGCGACGTTAGCTTGAGAAAAATGAGATAACAAGTATGCCAAGGGCTTAAAAATCAAAGTCTAAATACTCAATACTCATTACTAAATACTATAAAAATATGAAAGCAACATTTGGAGGTGGATGTTTTTGGTGTACGGAAGTGATTTTCCAGAATACCGAGGGAGTGACATCCGTATTGCCTGGGTATATGGGAGGTCATATAGACCATCCTACTTATGAGCAGGTCTGTACAGGTACAACCGATCACGTAGAAGTGGTGGAGTTGGAGTATGATGATGAGTTGGTCAATTATGAGGATCTGTTGAAAATTTTCTTTAAGACACATAATCCGACAACATTGAACCGTCAGGGTAATGATGTGGGTACACAGTATCGTTCTGTGGTCTTCTATCATAATGAAGAACAGGAGATCTTGGCAAAAAAACTTTATTGATGAGTTGGAAAACGAGGATGTTTATGAAGATCCGATTGTAACAGCGGTAGAACCAGCATCAACATTTTGGCTTGCTGAAAATTATCATCATAATTATTTTAATGATCATCCTGAGAACCCGTTCTGTTCGGTGGTCATTGCGCCGAAACTTCAAAAATTTCTGAAAGAATTTAAAGCCTAAAAGCTTTATATAGGAGCTTTGTGTCAAGCACAGCGAATTGATGGTGGACTGTTTATTAGCAGGGGAGGAGGATTGAAACAAGGCCATTGGTGGCCCTCCTTTGAGAACTACCAGCGATCAATAATAACATAAAAAGGCTCGAATATCATATTCGAGCCTTTTCTTTATGCGGATTACTTATTGAAAAATGCTGTTAAAACATTTCCATTTGCCCTTTGTCATCAATTTGGATGTCATCAGGATTAGTGATCTCTAATTTGATGTCATCTTCTTTTTTGTCATTGGACGCATCTGTTGTTGTCTCAGCAGTTGAAACCTCCGCCTTTGTCTCATCGGATTTTGTTTCTTCATCTACAGAAGCTACTTCTGTTTTTTTCTTTCCTTTCTCACTGAGATCCTCATCTACTGTAATTAAGGCTACAGATTTTACGGTATGGAAGGAAAGACGATTACCTTGCGCCTTTATGCCTTTGACATCAATGATTTCAGTCAATGGTTGTTCCAGCGTTTCCTCCGTTTGAGATTTACCTTTTAGAATATCTAATTTGACTGTAGGTTCAGCCGCATTGCTCATAAGAACTAGTTTTGAACCCGGTTCTTCATTGATAAATGAAATGCGTTTACCAATAGGTTGGTCATCAAATTTGAAACGTTTGACGAAATAGGTACCGCTTTTGCCATCTTGATGTACTACGGTATAAACATGTTCCGGATAGAATTTCTCAATACGGATCATCTTCTCATCAAAGTGGTTGCTCAGGTCGAAGTTCGATAACTCGTAGCTACCATCAGAAAGCACAACCAATATTTTGTCATCACCATCAAATTCCCCTAAATACTGACCACGTTCATCTGCATTTAGGCGTTTCATAATGGCGTCGTACCAAATTTTTCGTCCTGCGAGTGTTGAAATACCTGAGCTTTTGAAGGCGATTTTCTTGACCGGGTATTTGGAGACAATATTTCCTTGGGATGCACGACCTTTAATGGCAATTTCAGCGAAATCCATGTCGAAATTCAATTTTCGTAATTTCGTGTGCGGTTTGAGTTGTATATTGACAACTTCTGCTTCGCCGTTTGGATTAGCAGTGAAATATAAAACCTTAGATCCTTTCGATCCTTTGGATACATCGTATTCCTTGTCGCGCGTAACGCCAACAACAGAAAAACGTTTGATATAACTTGTGCCAGTTTCGCCTTCTTTATAGATGGCATTATATATGGTACGTTCGTCACCTTTTTTGAAGACCGCCACATGAATAATCCCTTTTCCAACAAATACTTTGTCTTGGATTTTGCTGACGACATATTTGCCATCTTCGCGGAATACAATGATATCGTCTATATCCGAGCAATCGCATACGAACTCATCTTTCTTCATTCCTGAACCGATGAAACCTTCTTCACGATTGACATACAGTTTGGCGTTAGCTAATGCAACTTGCGTTGCCTCAACCTTATCAAAAATGCGTAATTCTGTTTTGCGCTCACGATCTTTGCTGTATTTTTCGCGTAGTTTTTCATACCAGGCAATGGCATATTCGGTCAACTGACGCAAATGACGCTTAACTTCTTTGATCTCGTTTTCGAGCGTCTTCATCGTTTCATCTGATTTTTTTACATCGAAACGTGTAATGCTACTCATCGGTTTATCGATCAATTTCTTATAGTCTTCAGGAAGAATCTCACGATAAAACTGATCAAAGAATGGCTCAAACAAGCGATTTAAAACCTGCACTACAGTGTCAAAGTCACCGGCATTTTCATAATCGGCATGCTTATACATCCCTTCTTGGATGAATATCTTTAATAAGCTATTGAAGAATATTTTTTCTTGGAGGTCGTTTAAACGAATCTCCAGTTCTAACTTCAATAGATTTTTAGTGTTTTTGGTGTTCTCAATCAAGATATCATTGACACTCATAAAATGAGGTTTCTCATCCTTGATGACACAGGTGTTTGGCGAAATGGAAACCTCACAGGCTGTGAATGCATACAGTGCATCGATTGTAACATCAGGAGATATTCCCGGTGCTAAATGCACGATGATTTCAACATTTCCAGCTGTGTTGTCTTCGATTTTCTTGATTTTGATTTTACCTTTTTCATTCGCCGTGACGACACTTTCGATGAGCCCGCCTGTGGTGGTACCAAAAGGGATCTCGGTAATTGCCAAAGTCTTTTTATCCCGCTCCTCGATTTTAGCACGCACACGGATTTTTCCACCACGTTGTCCTTCGTTATAGTTGGACACATCAGCCATACCACCTGTGGGAAAATCAGGAAGAATATTTGGGCGTTCGCCGTTCAGTACCTGAATTGAGCCATCAATGAGTTCAATAAAGTTGTGCGGCATAATCTTGGTCGCTAAACCTACAGCAATACCCTCTGCTCCCTGGGCCAAAAGCAATGGGAATTTAACCGGTAAAGTGACCGGCTCACGGTTACGTCCATCGTAGCTCTGTTGCCATTCCGTTGTTTCGGGATTGAAGACAACTTCATTCGCAAATTTAGAAAGTCGTCCTTCTATATAACGTGGTGCTGCTGCCGAATCGCCAGTAATGGGGAAACCCCAGTTACCTTGGCAGTCAATCAATAGATCTTTTTGTCCCAGTTGTACCATGGCATCTCCAATGGAAGCATCTCCATGGGGGTGGTACTTCATGGTATTACCAATGACATTGGCAGCCTTATTATATCGTCCATCATCCATTTCCTTTAGGGAATGGAGAATACGACGTTGCACG
>Ga0256794_1000247_pt1 | contig 14668 bp, 10 predicted proteins | sample MC6MC0945MT_FD_186352 | JGI IMG/M metagenome (GOLD analysis project Ga0256794, IMG submission 186352) | Metatranscriptome of enriched soil aggregate microbial communities from Iowa State University, Ames, United States - MC6-MC0945-MT... | ecosystem: Environmental > Terrestrial > Soil >... | reverse complement strand
TGTTGCTGATTTGGATGTAGTGTTTTTTGGTGTGAATGCAGATGCTCATCAGCAAGAATTTTACAACAGAATGAATGTTGTTTTTAATGAAATTCCGCAGGGTTATTACCAACATATTTCAGGAAGTTATGATACTGCATCAGCTTTCGGATTAAAAGTTGCAGCAGAAATCATTCAAAAACAAGAGCTTCCAAAAGCTGTTCAATATAATAACATCGAACCAAATAAAATGGAGAAAGTATTGATGATCAATCAATTCAACAATACCGATTTTAGTTTTGTTCTGCTATCAAAATGTTAAGGCATAAGTACATAAATTGGTTTTTTATTGCCCTTTTAATAGTCTTGTGGTATGCGTATTTTTCGAATAAACTGCCCTTGTTTTTAATTTTTATTGCGATAATTGTTTGGCTGGGAATCACTGCTTGGGGATCGTTTGATATTCGATTAAATTACTTTATAAAAACACATTCATCAAATCAAAAAATCAATCGAAACGTAGTTGCTTTAACTTTTGATGACGGACCAACGGAAATTACTCCTGAAATTCTGAATCTGCTGGAAAAATACAATCAAAAGGCAACATTCTTCTGCATTGGGAAACAAATCGAGAAGCATCCTGAAACAGCGAAACTCATAGTAGAGCAGGGGCATGTAATCGCAAATCATACTTATTCACATACTAACAAAATGGGATTTCTATCTAAAAAAGAAGTCTTTAACGAAATTGCATCCACACAAAACATCATTCAGCAGATTACAGGGAAAATTCCTAATTTATTCAGACCACCTTTCGGAGTTACAAATCCAAATATAGCAAGGGCTTGCAAAGAAAATAGGGTAGAGGTTATCGGTTGGAATGTTAGATCATTAGATACCGTAATAGCATCTAAAAATAAAATTTTAAACCGAATTTTAGATCGATTTGAAAAAGGTTCTATAATTTTGCTGCACGATACATCAACCAAAACCCTGGACGTATTGGAACGGTTGTTGATAAATATGGAAAAGAAACAGATACAATCGGTTACGGTTGACGAATTACTTAATATTAAAGCATACAAATAATGAAAAATATTTTTTTAGGAATTCTTTTTTTTACGTGTTCATTGGGATTTTCGCAAACGCAGATGACGGCGGGCGAAGTAACTACGTTTAAAAAGGAAATTGCCAATCAGGCTGATAAAACCACATCGATCGCTGCCGATTTTGAAGAAACAAAACATGTAAGTGTTCTCAAAAACGCATCGAAATCATCAGGAATTTTACGTTTTAAAGGCGAAAAATTGCTTTGGCAATACAATGCACCAAAAAAGAACGCGATGCTTTTTAACAAAGACAATTTAAAGATCAAAAACGAAAAAGGAAAGATAACATCGATCGATCTGAACAAGAACAAACGTTTTAAGCAATTACAGCAATTAATGGTTGGTAGCTATACGGGAAATCTGTTTGATGAAAAATCATTTAATATTACTTATTTTAAAAACGGAACTACGCGTTTTGCAGTGTTAAAACCAAAAAGTAAAGACATGAGCAAGCACATTAAAGAAGTTACTTTAACGTTTTTAAACAATGAAGATACGGTTTCTGAAATTAAAATTGTTGAGAGTTCTAAAGATTATTCGGTAATCAAACTAAAAAATAAAAAATTAAACACCGCATTGGGCGACAGTGTTTTTCAGTTGTAGAAATTTCAAAAATATAAAGTAAATGAATCCTCTTAAGAACTTTTTTTGAGAGGATTAATTTTATAATGCAGTTGTAAAAACTTCATTCCCCAATACCAAAAAGTATGATCTGTACGTAAAACACCTTCTTCATCGGTAAACACGTGAATTAATTCTTTTAAAGGAATAAATTTATACCTAATCGTTGAATCATTCATCACTTTTATGCGATAATATCCTGCACCACCTGGTTTTTTTCCATCAGAGATTAATTTTACTGAACCATCGTCTTGTACTTCAACTCTTAATAAAACAGTTGCGCTGCCTTTTGGTAACGGAAAAATAACTCGTACATAAGGTTTTTCGTCAATATTAACGGCAGAATAAAACCCAGCATAAGTAACTTTTTTAGTCAAGATAGCTTTTCTCAGCCAACAAGTCATCACTTGTTTGTCGTTTTCATCTTTCAAAGCAATTACTTCATTGCTCATACCTCTGCTGGTTTCTAAAGGTTTTAGCGGTATGTTTAGTTGGTCTATACCAGAACTTACAGTATTAATTAAAAGATGTGCAAAATATTTCACGGGATGATACCATTCAGACCAAACGTCTAAAGTATATTGTGATGTATGTTCGTAGAAATGCTTAACAGATTCTTGAAGGCGGTTTTTATTTACATCATTTTTATCGATAGCTAAAAGAAAATCGCTTAGCAAACCGTGGCTTTTATCAATAGAAATTTTTAAGTTGGATTCTTTTGCAAATTCTTTATAAAAACCATCACCTATAAATGCACTTTTTCCGTATGGACCTTTTAGCCAAGGAATTTCATCTATGTTTTTTTTGTAACCCGTCCATTTGACCCAGCAGTTTATAGAAAGAGATAAAATTTTATTTATCATGATCTGATTTTTATCAAAAATATTAATTAAGAAATGATTTGATTTGTAAAAACTTAAATTTATTAAATCATTTTTAAAATATGAAATAAATGTGTTTTTCAATTATAAAAAATCCGTTCATTTGAACGGATTTTTTATGGATTTGTCGAAAAAATAGAACCATTAGCTATTAAAGCTCTGCTTTTCATTTTCAAGATATCGCGTACCCATTCTGCAAAATCTTCGGGTTGTAACACGCTGTCCGGATTTCCGTCGGTTAAACCACCGTCAATGCTCATATCAGTCGCAATCGTACTTGGCGTTAATGTAAATACACGAATGTTGCTTTTGCGCCATTCTGCCATCATAGACTGTGATAAAGAAATAACCGCTGCTTTAGATGCTGCGTAGGCAGACATGTTTGCACCGCCTTTTAATCCGGCTGTAGAAGCTACGTTAATTACATCTCCGCTACCATTTTCCTTCATAAATGGGTAAACCGCCATAGCTGTGTAATAAACCCCGAAAAGATTGGTCAGCATTACTTGTTCCCAATCAGCAACAGGCATATCTTCTAATTTGCCAAACCAACCGATTCCGGCATTATTTACCAAAATATCTACACCACCAAGATTTGATACTAATTCTTTAATACCATTATCAACCTCCGCTTTATCGGCAACATTAAAAACCGAATACGCAGCTTTTACGCCACTTTTTTGCAATTCTGCAACGGTGTTTTTTAAATGATCTTCGTTACGTCCGGTAATTCCTATGTTAACACCTTCCTGTGCAAGCAGCAGGGCAACAGCTTTACCCAAACCACGACCACCACCGGTAATTATTGCGTTTTTTCCTTTTAATGGACTCATATTTTAAATCGAATTAAATTAATTAAGTACTACAAATTTCAGAAAATAATGTTTGAAATCATTTCTTTTAAAAGTTAAGAAAAACATATTGTTTTAATGAATGTCTTTACCTTTTTTAAACAGATAAATAAAACAGCGGTTGGTGGTACTTTAAAATAAATCCTTAATTTCGCTTTTTAAACAATTTGTATGTTAATACCTCATTTTTACAGCGTAAAAGAATTTAATTTTACAGACAACCAGTTAAAAGCGATTATTGAATTGAACCCTGAACACGATGTTTTTAAAGGGCATTTTCCCAATAATCCGGTAACGCCTGGTGTTTGTATGCTGCAAATTTTAAAGGAGTTAACAGAGCAGGCAACCAATACAAATCTGTTTATAAAAGAATGCAGCAACGTAAAGTTCATGGCATTGATAAACCCAGAAGTGAATGAGGTTTTAGCAATTACAATCGATATCAATCAAGTAGAAGAAAACTTTAAAATTAAGGCTTCGGCTAGTTTTCAAGAAACCGTTGCGTTAAAAGTAAATGCCTTGCTAACCCAGCAATTATAATGAATACCTTGCAAAATAATAAAACGTTGTGCGTAATTATACCTACCTATAACAATGCGAAAACCTTAAAGCGCGTTGTAGACGGAGTTCTAAATTATACCAACCATATTTTTATTGTTAACGATGGAAGTACCGATGAAACTGCTGATATTCTTGAAAACTACAAACAGCTTAATATTTTAAATGTTCCGCAAAATAAAGGTAAGGGAAACGCTTTGCAAGTGGGTTTTAAAAAAGCGTTATCGTTAAATTATGATTATGCCCTAACGATTGATTCAGACGGACAACATTATTCTTCTGATATTCCTGTTTTTTTAGAGGAATTAAATGCAGCAACCGAACCGATTTTGTTGATTGGTAGCCGAAACATGACACACGAAAGCGTTCCTAAAAAAAGCAGTTTCGGTAACCGATTTTCTAATTTTTGGTTTCAGTTTGAAACAGGTATTAAGCTAACCGATACACAATCAGGCTATCGTTTGTATCCTTTGAAACATCTTCCAAAAAGATTCTTCACCAAAAAATTCGAGTTTGAAATTGAAGTCATCGTTCGTACAGCATGGAAACACATTCAACTAAAAAATGTGCCTATTCAGGTTTTGTACGATCCTAACGAGCGCGTTTCACATTTTCGTCCATTTCGCGATTTTACCCGCATAAGCATCTTAAATACGGTTTTGGTTCTTATCACGCTTTTGTACATTAAACCGAGAAACATACTTTTAAAATTCAAAAAAAAAAGTTTTAAGTCTTTTTTAAAAGAAGATATTTTGCAGACCAATGACACCAACGAAGTAAAAGCACTATCGCTTGCATTGGGCGTTTTTATTGGAATTGTTCCTGTGTGGGGTTTTCAAACATTCTTGTCGATCTTTTTGGCAGCAATTTTCAAGTTAAACAAAACCATTTCTTTTGTAGGATCTAACATCAGCCTTCCACCGTTTATTCCGTTTATTGTATTGGCATCGCTAAAAGTTGGGAGTTTTTTTGTAGGCGAGAGTGGTGAAATTCTGATAGATTTTGATAATATTTCGTTCGATTCCATAAAAAACCATTTACTGCAATATATTGTCGGAAGCACAATTTTAGCTACATTTATGGCAGTTTTATTAGGATTGATTTGTTACGTAATTTTTAATTTTTACAACCGAAAAGCAACTGCATAATGTTTAACGGATTTTATTATTTGTTTCAAAAAATTCAGAAATATCCCAAAATAGCACTTTTAAGTTCGTTGTTATTTTTGGTGTGCGCGGTTTTTATCCTTCAAAAAATCACATTTAACGAAGATATTACGCGGATTATTCCAAGCAATAAAACCAATAACAACACGGCATCGATTATTAGCGAAATGAATTTTACCGATAAAATTGCGGTAATTTTTAAAAAGAAAAAAGGAGCTGAAAACCAAGATTTGATCAGCGCTTCCGAAGCTTTTACAGATACGTTGCCTGCTGTAAAAGATTATTATTTGTCGGTTCAGGGCACGTTGAACGAAGATCTATTTCGGGAATCATTCAAATTTGTGTATGATAATTTGCCGATTTATCTGAACGAAGCCGATTATAAAACCATCGAACAAAAACTGAATAACGACAGTCTTTCCAAACAAATTCAGCAGAATTACGAAACATTAATAAGCGGCAATGCTTCGTTTATGAAAGATGTTGTGGTTGATGATCCTTTGCAATTATCGTTTTTAGCTTTGAAGAAACTACAACAGTTCCAAGGAAACGGAGATTATAAGTTTCAGGACGGATTTTTGTTTACACAGGACGAAGAAAAAATTGTGCTGTTCATTAATCCGAAATACGGCGGAAGCGAAACGCAACACAATGAAATTTTCGTAGAAAAACTAAATGCTTTAAAGCAACATATTTCAGATAAAAATCCAAAGGTTGAGGTGCAATATTTTGGTTCGCCATTTATTGCCGTTGCCAATGCACAACAGATTAAAAGCGACATTTTAACCACGGTAGCGATATCGGTTTCGGCTTTAATGTTGTTGTTGATTTTTTATTATAGAAACTGGTTGGTTCCAATAATTGTGATGATTCCAACGGTTTTTGGTGGATTGTTCGGATTATTGTGTCTGTATTTTTTAAGGACCGAAATTTCGGCGATATCGCTATCAATCGCTGCTATTTTAATAGGAATTACCATTGATTATGCACTGCATTTTTTAACGCATTCCAAGAACACTCAAAATATGCAGGCGTTATTTAAAGATGTTGCAAAGCCTTTGTTAATGAGCAGTTCTACCACAGCAGTTGCTTTTCTTTGTTTGCTTTTTGTACATTCAGATGCATTGATTGATCTGGGAATTTTCGCAAGTATTTCGGTACTTGCAACAGCCATTTTTACGTTGATTATTTTACCGCATATTTACAAAGGCAAGACCTTAAAACACAGTCATGCTATTGATAAAATTGCGAAATATCCTTTCGAAAAAAACAAGGTTTTAATTGCTTTTACGCTGCTTTTGGTTGGAATGAGCGCTTTTACATATCATAAAGTACAGTTCGATGGCGATTTGTCTAAAATTAATTTCATGCCTGCGGAACAGCAACTGGCTGAAAAAGAATTGTATGCAGATAATAAAATTGCCAAGAGTTTGTTTGTTATTACTTACGGAGAAAATGAGGATCGAGTTTTAGAAGATAACCAACAGATTTTCAATAAATTAAATTCGAATGATTACGTAAACAATGTGCAATCGGTAAGTAGTTTGGTTCCTTCAAAAACCGAACAATTAAAAGCTATCAAGCGTTGGAAACAGTTTTGGAATTCTTCTAAAATCAATCAAACGGTACAAGCAATCGAAACAAAAAGCGTAGCACAAGGTTTTAACGAAAAAACACACGATGCATTTTATCAATTATTGAAAAAAGATTTTTCAACTGTAAATCTATCATCATTAAAACAATTCAATCAACAATTATATAATGAATTTGTTCATGGTAAAAACCGATATTTATTATCAACCGTTGTAACAATCGATCCTAAAAAGCGTGATGCATTTGTAAAGAATTTTGAGAAAGAAAATCAAGGAAAACAGTTGCTTTTAATTGATAGACAAGCATTGAATGAGCAATATTTAGGTTTCTTGGTTAACGATTTTAATTCGTTGGTTTCATATTCGTTTATCGCCGTTTTTGTAATTCTGTTTGTTTTTTACAGAAGGATTGAATTGGTTATAACAGCATCAATTCCCATTGCGTTAACAGGTTTTATAACAGCCGGTTTAATGGGATTGTTGAATATTCCGTTTAATATTTTCAGTACCATAGTTTGTACGTTGGTTTTTGGTCACGGAATCGATTTTACCATTTTCATGACCAGCGCGCTACAAAAGCAATATACCGATGGTAAAGACGAAATGCCTTTGTATCGAACGTCAATCATTCTGGCTGTTTTAACAACAATTCTGGCAATCGGGGCGTTGATATTTGCACAACATCCTGCATTAAAATCAATTGCGTTAATCGCGTTAATCGGAGTAAGCGTGGCAGTTTTGGTAACTTTCGTATTGTATCCGCTTTTATTTAAGTTTTTGTTTTTTAATCGAGTTAAAAAAGGATTGTCGCCAACAACTTTTTTCCTTACCGTTCGATCTATTTTAATGTTTACCTATTATGTAATTGCCAGCTTAACCATATCGGTTTTCATGCGGGTGTTTTTCTGGTTTTTACCAATATCTAAAAACAAAAAATGGCACTTTTTCAGCAGTGTAATGTCAGGTTACATGAAATCGGTTTTGTACTTAAATCCTGCCGTTAGCAAAAAAATATTCCATAAAGAACGCTTGCAAAAACAATCGGTCATTATATCAAATCATACTTCATTTTTAGATTCATTAACCATTGGAATGACGTATTCTAAAGTGGTTTACATTGTGAACGAATGGGTTTATAAATCACCGGTTTTTGGTAGAGCGGTGAAATTTTTAGGATTTTATCCGGCAACAAAAGGAGTAGAACAAGGATTGGTTCCGTTGGAAGAACGCATTGGAACCGACTTTTCTGTCATGGTTTTTCCTGAAGGAACGCGCTCACGAACATCAGAAATTGGTCGTTTTCATAAAGGTGCTTTTTTTATGGCAGAAGAATTAAATTTGCCAATTCAGCCTGTCTATATCCACGGAAATGCCGATTTACTGCCGAAAGGTGATTTTGTTATTTACAACACAAATTGTCATGTGTATGTGGGCGATCCTATTGCGGTTAACGATGATTCTTTTGGAACTCCGTATGCAGATCGAACCAAGAAAATAAGCAGTTTCTTTAAGCAGGAATTCAATAAAATTCGTTTAAAAGCTGAAGACGCCGATTATTTTAAACAGAAACTGTTTTTGAATTTTTTGTACAAGGAACACGGAATTTTAAATATCGTGAAAGCAGATTTTAAACAACATAAAGCAATCTATCATCAGTTGTTTCATTTAATTAGCGATAAAGCTTCAATTGCACACGTAACAACCGATTTTGGTCAGCTTGATTTTCTTTTGGTGAACCAGTTTCCATCACGAAAAGTGCATACTTATAATTTAAACGAAGAAAACAGATTAATTGCCAAGGCAAGTTACATCAACCAAAAATTTAAAATAAAATATGCCGATGAGCTATCGGAAATTTGGCAGAACAGCAACGTGTTGATTCTTTCTCATTTGCAGCAGTTTAATAACGAGATTCCGCAAAATATCAACCAAATTTTATTGGTTTGTTGTAAATTTAAACCAAATTTCAATTGTTTTACACAAACGCGCGATGAATTAAAAATACAAGTATTTCAACGTAATGAAGCAAACTAAAACATACGATGTTGTTATAATTGGCAGCGGTTTGGGCGGTCTGGTTTCGGCATTATTGCTGGCACAAGAAGGCAAAAAAGTGTGTGTTTTAGAAAAAAACAATCAGTACGGCGGTAACTTGCAAACGTTTGTGCGCGATAAAACCATTTTCGATACCGGCGTTCACTACATTGGTGCGTTAAATAAAGACGAAAATTTAGGTCGATACTTTTCTTACTTGGACATTTTAAACGATTTAGATTTATCGCAATTAAATGAAAATCAGTTTGATGCGATTAGTTTTGGAAACGAAACCATTCAATATCCGCAGGCACAAGGTTATGAAAATTTCGTACAGCAGTTGCTAATTTATTTTCCTAATGAAGAACAGTCGTTAAAAAAGTATATTGAAACCATTCAGTTTTATTGCGATCAATTTCCGTTGTACAACCTAAAAAACGGAACGGGTTACAACGAAGAAATAATGCAGAATTCGGTTGAAAGCGTACTAAATTCAATCACTTCAAACAAAAAATTACAAGCGGTTTTATTGGGAAACAGTTTTCTGTATGCGATAAAATCAGCCGAAACTCCTTTTTATGTTCATGCCTTAACGGTAAATTCATATATACAAAGTTCGTGGCGTTGTGTTAAAGGTGGAAGTCAGATCACCAAAGCATTTGTAAAGCAATTACGCAGTTTTAGTGCCGATTTGTTTAAACATCAAAAAGTAGAAAAACTTAATTTTAAAGAGAATGTTTTAGAAAGTTGCGAAACGGTTGATTGTATTTACAAAGCCGATCAGTTTGTTTCGGATATCGATTTAAAGCAACTTTTTTCGATGTTTAACGAAGAAAATCAGCGAAAACCTTACATAAAAAGAATCAATCAGTTAAAGAACGGGCCATCGGTTTTTTCGGTTCATATTGTTCTAAAACCAAATGCTGTTCCTTATTTCAATCATAATATTTATCATTTTGAAAGTGAAGATAATGTGTTTTCGTACGAAAATAATTGGATTGAAAATCAACCGCAATCTGTTGTAATTACTACCAATCCACACAACAAAAACGAAGAATTTGCACAAAGTATTTCGTTAATGACGTATATGGATTTTAAGCAGGTTGAAAAGTGGCAGCAAACCTTTAATACGGTTAGAAACGAAAACGACCGCGGACCCGATTACGAACAATTTAAAAATGAAATTGTAACTCAACTATTACAGATTTTAGAAAAATATTTTCCAAATATTCAGGAAAATATTGTTTCAACACATACGTCTTCGCCTCTTTCGTACCGTGATTATATCGGAACTTTAGACGGAACCATGTACGGTTTTGAAAAAGAAGCTTCACAGCCTTTAAAAACAATGATTTCACCAAAAACGAAAATCGAAAATTTGTTTTTAACCGGACAAAATGTGCGTTTACACGGCATTTTAGGTGTAACGATTACCGGTTTTTTAACAGTTGCCGAAATGGTTGGAAAAGATTATTTTTTCAATAAAGTTTTTAAAAAAGTAGGGTATGAGTAAAAAAATATTCTCGCTTGTACTGCTGCTTTCTTTAATAAGTTGCGGCAGCATTAAAAATCTGAAAAAGGAATCTGATTTGTTTGAAAGTGAATTTCAACAACAAAAGGTTTCAATTGAAAAAAGAGATGTTTTAAACAAATCGATCAATGGAAACTGGCAATTGAGAATCTCGGGAAATCCTTATGAATTAGGTTATAAAAAAGGATTTTTAACGCAAAAGCTATATCAAAATCAAGAAAAAATATTTTTTGGAAAGGTTTCTGAAATGATTCCGAACCCATCCAAACAAAACAAATTGCTGTACTTTTTAAAATGGTACAATCGCAATATTCTTTCGGCAATTCCAATGGATTTAAAGCAGGAACTTTACGCTGTTTCAACTTTTGGATCTGATGAATTTAACGACATCGGCACAAAATTCGAACGTAATTTACTTTTGCACAGTTCGCACGATATTGGTCACGCCATGCAAGATTTAATGCTGGTTGGCTGTTCTTCAATAGCTTTGTGGGATGATTTTACAGAAGATGGAAATTTGCTTATTGGAAGAAATTTCGATTTTTATGTAAACGATGAATTCGCACAAAACAAAATTGTAGAATTTATCAATCCCGAAAGTGGTTATAAATACGCGTCGGTAACTTGGGCGGGCATGGTTGGGGTGGTTTCGGGCATGAACGAAAAAGGGTTAACGGTTACGTTGAATGCTGGAAAATCGAGTATTCCAATGCGTGGAAAAACGCCGGTTTCCATTGTGGCACGAAGTATTTTACAGAATGCCCAAACAATTAATGAAGCGGTTGAAATAGCCGATAAATTTGATGTTTTTGTATCAGAATCTTTTTTAATCGGAAGTGCAAAAGACAATAAAGCGGTTGTAATTGAAATGAGTCCGAAAAGAATGGATGTTTATGAAACCAACAACGGCAAGCTGATCTGTACCAATCATTTTCAGTCTAACGGTTATAAAACGGACAAGCGAAATCAAAATCAGATTGAAGAATCACATTCTTATTATCGATTGGAAAAACTAGAAGAATCGTTCCAAGCCGAAAAAAAATATAAGGTTAAAGATGTTTTAAAGGTTTTACGAGATGTTTCCGGTTTGCAAAACGAGAATTTAGGTTTGGGAAATGAAAAAGCGTTGAACCAATTAATGGCACATCACGGTGTGATTTTTAAACCAGCCGAATTAAAAATGTGGGTGTCGAACAATCCGTATCAACTTGGTGCTTTTGATGCGTATGATTTAAATACCGTTTTTAAATTGAAAGAGTTGAAACCTATAAAATCACTTGAGTTACCTAAAGATGATTTCATCAATTCTAAAGATTTCAAACGATATAAAAAGTTTAAAGAACTTCATAAAACCATAGAACTCGCAACAAATTCAGAAAAAATAGTTTCAAATGAAATTTTAACGGCTTATCAAAAATCAAATCCCGAACTTTGGGTGGTTTATAAACAGTTAGGCGATTATTTTTACAGCCAGAAACAATGGCAAAATGCGGCAGATAAATATCAAACCGCATTACAAAAAGTAATAAGTTCTAAAGATCAGCAAAAAAGTATCGAACAAAAATTAAAGAAAATCCAGAAAAAGCTATGATTCCCGATATAGAAACCAAAAGTATAAGCGATATTGAAAATTTTCAGAATGAACTTTTGCAAAAGCAAATGTCTTATTTAACGGCACATTCGCCTTTTTATCAGCATAAATTTAAAGCCGAAAATATTCAGATCGATACCATTAAAACCATTGAAGATTTGCAAAAAATATCGGTAACAACTAAAGCCGATCTGCAAATGCACAATCAGGATTTTTTCTGTGTAGATAAAACCGAAATCCGCGATTATGCTACAACATCCGGTACTTTGGGCGATCCCGTAACCTTTGGATTAACCGATAACGATTTGGAACGTTTGGCTTACAACGAAATGCTTTCTTTTCAGTGTGCCGGCGTTCAAAAAGGCGATTTGGTGCAGCTTATGACCACGATGGATCGACGCTTTATGGCGGGTTTGGCGTATTTCTTAGGTTTGCGAAAGTTGGGTGCAGGAATTGTTAGGGTAGGTGCGGGTGTACCGCCGTTGCAGTGGGATTCTATTTTGCGCTATCAACCAAAATATTTAATCGCCGTACCATCGTTTATTTTAAAAATGATCGAATACGCCGAAGAAAATAACATTGATTATAAAAACAGTTCGGTAAAAGGTGTGATCTGCATTGGCGAAGCGTTGAGAACAAACGATTTGCAACCCACACTTCTGGCACAGCGCATTCAGGAAAAATGGAGCATAAATCTGTTTTCTACTTATGCATCAACCGAAATGAGTGCTGCTTTTACAGAATGCGATCAGTTTGAAGGTGGTCATCATCATCCGGAATTAATCATCAGTGAAATTGTAAACGAAAATAACGAACCTGTTGCCGATGGCGAATTGGGCGAACTGGTTGTAACCACACTCGGAGTTGAAGCCATGCCTTTGCTGCGTTTTAAAACCGGCGATATGGTGCGTAAACATTCCGAAAAATGTAAATGCGGCAGATCAACTTATCGTTTAGGTCCGGTAGAAGGGCGCAAACAACAAATGATAAAATACAAGGGTACAACATTGTATCCGCCGGCAATGCACGATGCTGTGGCTCATTTTAAAGAAATAAAACTGCATTTAATCGAAATATCTTCCAACGAAATAGGCACCGACGAAATTTTGGTTCGAATTTTTTCAACCGATACATCCGATGAATTTGCGGGCAAGCTAAAAGATTACTTCAGGGCGAGATTGCGGGTAACTCCGCAGATTATTTTTGAAGACGAATTAGCATTGCAAAAGATTATTTACGATCCGTTAAGCAGAAAACCAATAACATTCATAGATAAACGCTAACAACTTTTTATCTTTGAAAAAAAAATACGAAAAAGATGACAAAACCAGTACGTGTACGTTTCGCACCAAGCCCAACCGGTCCTTTACATATTGGGGGCGTAAGAACAGCCTTATTTAATTACCTGTTTGCAAAGAAAAACAACGGCGTTTTTTATTTAAGGATTGAAGATACCGACCAAAACAGATTTGTTCCGGGTGCCGAAGAATATATTTTTGAAGCTTTAAAATGGTTGGGAATAGAACCTGACGAAACCATTGGAGTGAATGAACAATTTGGACCTTACCGTCAAAGCGATCGTAAACACCTTTACAAACAATATGCTTTAGATTTAATTCACAACGGTTTTGCGTATTATGCTTTTGATTCTGCCGAAGAATTAGATGCTTTGAGAAAAGATACCGAAGCAAACGGAAATACCTTTATATACAACCACACGGTGCGCGAAAGTTTAAAAACGTCGTTAAATATGACCAATGACGAAATCGAAGCGCGTTTATATAACAACGATCCGTATGTGATTCGTTTTAAAATGCCTATCGACGAAAAACTAACGTTGAAAGATATTATTCGTGGCGAAGTTACGTTTGATACCGCGTTGTTAGACGATAAAGTATTGTATAAGTCAGACGGAATGCCAACCTACCATTTGGCAAATATTGTAGACGATCATTTACAGGAAACATCACATGTAATTCGTGGTGAAGAATGGTTGCCGTCGTTACCGTTACATTATTTATTGTATCGATCTTTTGGATGGGATGCACCTGAATTTGCGCATTTACCATTAATATTAAAACCGGTTGGTAACGGAAAATTATCAAAACGTGACGGCGATAAATTAGGTTTCCCGGTTTTTCCGTTAGATTGGAAATCAGAAACTGGCGAAACATCAATGGGTTACCGCGAACAAGGATTTTTCCCTGAAGCTGTAGTGAATTTCTTGGCGCTTTTAGGTTGGAACGATGGTACAGAGAAAGAATTATTCACGTTAAATGAATTAATCGAATCTTTTGATCTGGCTCGCGTAAACAAATCGGGTGCAAAGTTCGATCCTGAAAAGAACAAATGGTTTAATCACCAATATTTAGTAAAGAAAGAAAACAGCGAATTGGCGGTTTACTTACAGTCGGTTTTAAACGAAAAAGGAATTACTGCAGATAACGCGGTAGTTGAAAAAGTAGCCGGATTAGTAAAAGACCGTGCGAATTTAACGACCGATCTATATGCTTTAGCAGATTTTTTCTTTGTTGCGCCTGAAAAGTACGACGAAAAAGCATCGAAAAACTGGAAAGAAGATACATCTGGTTTAATTCAACAAGTTATTTCTGTTATCGAAAATGTTAAAAATTTCGAAGCAAAAGAAATTGAGGCTGACATTAAAAACTGGATTCAAGAAAACGAATTAGGAATGGGTAAAATTATGCAACCGCTTCGTATTGCGTTGGTTGGTGAGATGAAAGGTCCTGATTTG
>Ga0256794_1000203_pt1 | contig 16007 bp, 13 predicted proteins | sample MC6MC0945MT_FD_186352 | JGI IMG/M metagenome (GOLD analysis project Ga0256794, IMG submission 186352) | Metatranscriptome of enriched soil aggregate microbial communities from Iowa State University, Ames, United States - MC6-MC0945-MT... | ecosystem: Environmental > Terrestrial > Soil >... | reverse complement strand
TGTCGGTGAGCTTTCTGGTGCGTTATGCCGGCGAGGTCTCGATCGGCCACGGCGTCTTCGTTGCGGCTGGGGCGTACACGGTCGCCTTGATGGAAAAGTATCTGGGCGTGTCGCTGCTGGCCAGCCTGCCGGTGGCGGCGGTTGCTGGCGCCGTGTTGGGCATGGCCTTCGCCTTCCCGTCGCGCTTTCTGTCGGGCATTTATCTGGCGGTGGCCACCATGGCGCTGGCCTTGGCTTTGCCTGAAGTGCTGCTGCATTTCTCGTCGGTATCGGGCGGTTATGAAGGCCTGTATGTGAAGCTGGACGCGCTGCCCGGGCTGGCCAAGGAGACGCAGCGCTACTACCTGCCGTTGGCCGGGCTGGTGGCGGTGGCGCTGCTGCTGCGCCATTTCCGCCGCTCGCGTCAGGCGATGGCCCTGCTGCTGATCCGCACGTCACCGCACGCGGCAGAATCGTTCGGCGTGCGGCGCAGCTGGGCGCGGCTGTCGTGCATGGCCTTAAGCGGCGCCATTGCCGCCATTGCCGGCGCGATGCTGTCGTTCAGTTCATCCACCGTATCGCCCAACAGCTTTACGTTGTGGACGTCGATCTTCCTGCTGGTGGGTTCCGTGGTCAGCTTGTATTCGCTGTCGATACTGGGCAGCTTGCTGGGCGGCTTGTTCCTGACGCTGATGCCCTTACTGTTGGCGGGGGCGGGTGACTGGGTGCCCATTCTGTACGGGTCGGCGCTGCTGATCGTGGTGCTGGGTTTCAATGCGCTGCCGGCTTCGCTGCGCGCCCGTTTGCACGGAGGCAATCCATGACGACGGCGCACGCCATGCCTCATGCAGATGCCCTGGTGGTTGATGACCTGTCGCTGTCGTTCGGCGGCATTCAGGTGCTGCAACACATCGGGCTGCATCTTAAGGCCGGTGAAATCACGGGCCTGATTGGCCCCAACGGCGCGGGCAAGACCAGCTTCTTCAATTGCCTGACGGGCTTGTATTCGCCGCAGCAGGGCAGCATCCAGTTTGGCGGCCGCCGTCTGGAAGGCGTGCCGCCCACGGGCCGCGCCGCGCTGGGCTTTTCGCGCAGCTTTCAGCATGTGGCCTTGTGCCCGGAACTGACCGTGGCCGAGAACGTGATGGTGGGGCTGGACCGGCAGTCGTCAGCGGGTTGGTTCGACGCCTTCCTTCCACTGCCGCGTGGCAAGGCGGAACGTGCGCTCAACCGGCAACGCGCCTTGACCGCGCTGGAGCGGTTGGGCGTAGCCGACGTGGCCGACGAATTTCCGTCGCAGCTGCCGCCCGGCGTGCTGCGCTTGACCGAGATCGCGCGCGCCATTGCGGGCAACCCCCGGGTGCTGTTGCTGGATGAACCGGCCGCGGGCTTGAATTCCATCGAGACCGCTGATTTGTCGTCCGCCTTGTTGCGGCTGCGTGCGCCCGGCCTGGTGCTGGTGGTGGTTGAACACGACATGGACCTGATCATGGAAGTCTGCGACACCATTCATGTGCTGAACGTGGGCCGCCTGCTGGCCTCGGGCGGGCCGGAGCAGATCCGGCTGAACCCGGAAGTGGTGCGCGTCTATCTGGGAGACGAAGATGAATGACGCATCGCCGCCCTTGCTTGATGTTGACGGCCTGACGGTGCGTTACGGCGCGGGGCCGGTCGTGCACGGCATCGGCCTGTCTGTCAGCGCCGCAACCGTGGTGGCGTTGCTGGGCGCCAATGGCGCGGGCAAGTCGAGCACCTTGCGCGCCATTGCCGGGCTGGAACCCGCGCAAGGCCGTATCCGGCTGGACGGGGAAGACATCTCCGGGCTGTCGGCTGCGCAGCGCTTTCGCCGGGGCATCGTGTATGTGCCGGAAGGGCGCGCCATCGTGACGGACCTGACGGTGGCGGAAAACCTGGTGCTGGGCTCGTACTTTGTGGATGCCCGCACGCGGGCGCGCCGCGAACAGATGGTGATGGATTTCTTTCCCGAAATCGCCGGGCGTCGGAATGCGCCCGCCGGCCTGCTCAGTGGCGGTGAACAGCAGATGCTGGCGATTGGGCGCGGGCTGATGTCAGGGCCGCGCCTGCTGTTGCTGGACGAGCCGTCGCTGGGCTTGGCGCCCTTGCTGGTTGCGCGGGTGTACGAACGGCTGGCGGTGATTCAACGCGAACAGCAACTGGCGGCGTTGCTGGTCGAGCAGAGTTTTCATGTGGCGGCCAAGTTGGCGGCGCACGCGTGGGTGCTGCGCCACGGCCATATCGTGGGCGAGTTGGATGAACAGGCGCTGCGCAGCCGCGAAGGGCGGCAGCAGGCCATCGACGCGTACTTGGGCGCGCGCCAGACCGCGCAAGCGCCGTCCCCCGCCATTCACGCATAGAAAAGGACTGGGCATGAAGCAACTGAAGCTGCAAGGTGAGGTGTTGGCAAGCGGGCTGGAATTTCCCGAAGGCCCCGTGGCGATGCCCGACGGCAGTGTGCTGGTCGTGGAGATTGCGGGCGGACGCCTGACCCGTGTGCTGCCCAATGGCGAACTGCGCAAAGTCGCGGACCTGGGCGGCGGCCCAAACGGCGCGGCGCTGGGGCCAGACGGCCATTGCTATGTCTGCAACAACGGCGGCTTCAGCTGGCGCACCGACGCGGGCTTCACGCGGCCCACTGGCCCGGCAGACGGCTACGACGGCGGCAGCATCCAGCGCGTGGACGTCGCAACCGGCGCGGTGCAAACGCTATACACCCATTGCGACGGCGTGCCGCTGCACGGCCCGAACGACATCGTCTTCGATGCGCACGGCGGCTTCTGGTTCACGGACTTCGGCAAATCCTTCGAAGACAAGATCTTGCGTGGCGCGCTGTACTACGCCCGCACGGACGGCAGCGCTATCCGCCGCGCGGCGCATCCGGTGCTGACGCCCAATGGTGTTGGTTTGTCGCCTGACGGCTCGCGGCTCTATGTGTCTGAAACGGAAACCAGCCGGCTGTGGTCGTACCCGATCCCGCGTCCGGCGTCCGCGCCCGGTGAATTGCAGTTGGCGGCGTGGCCGTCGCCCAACGGTGGGGAACTGGTTCACGGCTTGCCGGGCTATCAACGCTTTGATTCGCTGGCGGTGGAAGCGGGCGGCAACATCTGCGTGGCGACGTTGGTGCGAGGCGGCATCAGTGTGATTTCACCAGAAGGCGAACTCATCGAATTCCACGAAGCGCCCGAAGGCTATTGCACCAACATTTGCTTTGGCGGCAGTGACCGCCGCACGGCCTACATCACGCTGTCGGGCTACGGGCAGCTGTTCGCTGCGCGCTGGCCGCGTGCGGGCTTGGCGCTGAACGGGTGATCATCATGACGCTATCTTCGAAAGACGCGCTGATGATTTCCCGCCCCGGCTCGGCGCCCGCTTGCCGCTCGGGGTTGCGCATGGCCTTGGCCGGCGTCTGCGCCGCCATGGCCATCGGTATCCTGCCGCAAGCCCAGGCCGCCAGCTGGCCCGATAAACCCGTGCGCATCATCGTGCCGTATGCGGCCGGGCAGGGCGCCGACTTACTCGCGCGTCTGGTGTCGCAGGAATTGGCCAAGCGTTTGAATCAGCCCATCGTGATCGAAAACCGGGCGGGCGCGGGCGGCAATATCGGATCGTCCGCCGCCGCCCGATCCGCCAACGATGGCTACACCTTTCTGTTCGGCACCAACGCCACCAACGCCGCCAACGAATTCCTGTACGCCAGCCAGGGCTACGACGCCAAGGCTGATTTTTCCGGCGTGGCGATGATCGGTCTGCTGCCAATGGTGATCGTCACGTCCGCAGCCGACCTGCCCGCCAACAGCGTGGGCGAATTGGTCAAGCGCGCGCGCGCCCGGCCCGACACGCTGAACGTCGGGCTGCCCAGCACCACGGCGCAGGTGGTGTTTGCCGAATTCGTGAAGTCGGCCCAGGCGCCCCTGTTCGCCGTGAAGTACAAGGCGTCGGGCCAATCGTTGACCGACACGATGGGCGGCCAGATTCCGCTGGTGATCGACACCGTGACCGCCGCGCGTCCGTACCTGACCAGCGGCAAGCTGCGCGCCGTGGGCATCACGTCCTTGAAGGCCAGCGACATGCTGCCCGGCGTGCTGCCCGTGTCGGAGCAGGGCGTGCCGGGCTTTGACGTGGTGGCGTGGGACGCCTTGTTCGCGCCGCGCGGCACGCCGCCGCAGATCATCAAGGAAATGAGCGAGCACGTGCGCCACGTGCTTGAGCAACCCGACACCCGCCGCAAGATGCTGGACATCGGCGTCGAGCCGCTGGTGATGGGGCCCGCGCAACTGGATGCATTCGTCAAGGACGAACGCCAGAAGTGGGGCGCCATCATTCAGGCGGCAGGTATCCGTATCGAATAGCCATTCCGCATTACCCCCCGCGAACAACGCGTTTTTTTAAGTTCTCAAAGAATGCATTCTGCATTCTCTTTATAGGTAGAGGAGTCGCAACCGTGAGCAATGTCATGAATCTTCCCCAAGCCGATGTCGGCAACGCACCCGCCGAAGGCCGCATCACTGACGAGGCCGTCGCCGCCGCGCGCGCCATGATCGGCTTGCACCTGCGTCCCGAAGGGCCGTACCTGCAAGACGCCACCGCGGACACGCTGCGCAATTGGTGCAATGGCATTGGCGACTTGAACCCGCTGTACCGCGATGCCGGCTACGCCGCAGGCACGCGCTACGGCACGCTGCTGGGCCATCCGATGTTCCCGATGGCGTTTGGCTGGCTGGGCCGTACCCGCTGGGGCCTGCCGGGCGTGCACGGCTTTTATGCCGGCAACGACTGGGAGCTGTTCCGCCATGTGCGCCCGGGCGACCGCATCACCGCCATCGAACGGGTGGTGGGCGTAGAAGAAAAAGAAAGCAAGTTCTCGGGCCGGCTGGTGTTGCAGTACGTGGAAGCCAGCTACTACAACCAACGCGGTGAACTCGTCGCCCGCGCGCTTGGCACGTGCACGCGCCACGAACGCAAGGCCGCGCGCGATACCGGCAAGTACAAAGAAATCGTGCAGCACGAATACGCCGACCAGGAACGCGACCGCATCGACCAGATGGTGCTGGACGAGCCGAAGAACATCCGTGGCGCCAACGTGCGCTATTGGGAAGAGGTGCAGGAAGGCGAAGCGCTGCCGACGATTGCGCGCGGCCCCTTGTCGCTGATGGACACGATGGGCTTTCTGGTGGGTTGCGGACGCGGCCATACGCACGGCGTGGTGCTGCAAGCGGCGGTCAAGCATCCGGGCCACTTCTTCCGCAACCCGGAGGCGGGCGGCGGCGTGGAATACACCGGCATCGGCCACCACCGCGAATCGGTCGCCAAGGAAGTGGGCGTGCCTGGCACCTATGACTACGGCCCGCAGCGTTCGTCGTGGATGTGCTCGCTGGTCACCAACTGGATGGGCGACGCGGGCGTCATCAAGCGCGTGCGCACTGAAATGCGGCGCTTCAACATCATGGGCGACACCACGTTCTGCAAGGGCAAAGTCCTGCGCAAGTACGTCAAGGACAACACCGGGCTGGTCGACATTGAACTGGCCGCTGAAAACCAGCGCGGAGAACTGACCACGCCGGGAATCGCCACCGTCGCCTTGCCGTCGCGCGATGTGCGTCTGCCGGCCTTCCTGGATGGCTCCGGCGTGGACCTTGAACTGCCCGTGACCCGCTGACCGGCCCGCGGCCGCAACCTTGCGAGACAGCCCCTATGCAGTCCAACGATACGCAACAAACCGCCATGCTGCCTTTGTCCGGCTGCCGTGTGCTGGAGCGCTCGAACACGGTCGCGGCCGCTTATGCCGGACGAATGCTGGCCGTCATGGGCGCGCAGGTCGTCATGCTGGAGCCGCCTGGCGGCTCACGGCTGCGGCGCGCGCCGCCGTTGATTGGCGATAGCGATGAGAGTGCGCTGTTCGCCTATCTGGCGGTGGGCAAGCGCAGCCTGGAAGCTGACCTGACATCGCCCGCGGGCCGCGACGTGCTGGCGCGCGAGCTGTCGGGCGCAGACATCCTGATCGACGACACCCCCGTGCGCCAGCGCGAGGCGCAGGGCTTGTCGCCCGCGCAGATCGCCCGCGATTGGCCGGCGCTGGTCCACGTCAGCGTTTTGCCTTTCGGGGCGACGGGTCCCAAAGCGGATTGGGATGGCGAAGAGGTCAACCTGCTGCATGCGGGCGGTGAAGGGTTCCTGCTGCCCAACGGCTTGTCGCATGAGCTGTTCCCTGACCGCCCGCCCTTGAAAATCTATGGCCACTTCGGCGGCTACCAAGGCGGCGCGATGGCTGCGCTTTGCGCGCTGTCCGCCTGGTGGGCCGCCCCATCTGAGGGCGGGCAATACGTGGATGTGTCGGTGCAAGACGCCGTGCTGTCGGTCGGCGCATTCGCCCTGCAACGCCTGGGCGACGGGTCGCTGGAACACCGCAGCAGCCGCCGCTTCCGTTACGGCGGCGTGTTCGAAGCGCAAGACGGCTTCATTGAATTGCTGACGCTGGAAGACCGCCAGTGGCGGTCGCTGGTAGACCTGTTGGGCCAACCGGCCTGGGCGGCCGATCCGGGCTTGCGCGACCCCCTTGAACGCAGCCGCCGGGGCGATGAAATCAACGGCCATATTCGTGAGTGGATGGCCCGCCACACGGTTGAAGACATCGTGCAGCGCGCGCAGGAATTGGGCGTGCCGGCCGCCAAATACCGCTTGCCCGCCGAAGTGGTTCAAGGTGAACAAGAGCGTGCACGCGGCCTCTTCGCACCCGCCGTGCTGGCCAGTGGCCGCGACGCCCAGATTCTTGTCGCGCCGTTTCAGTTTCGCTGTACCCCATTGCCGCGCGCGGGCGCCGTGCCCGCCTTGAACGAGATGGCACAGGAGGCCACCGCATGAGCCAGGCTCTGGCACGTTCCCCGCAGACCGATCCCCTGCGTGCGCCGCTTGCCGGCGTGCGCATCGCGGACTTCACCATTCATGCAGCAGGCCCGTTCTGCACGCACCTGCTGTCTCAACTGGGCGCCGAGTGCATCAAGATTGAAAGCGCCACGCGGCCCGACGCGTTTCGTAAACCGCATGCGGTGTATGGCCGCATGTCGGCCGCCACGTTTGATCAGGTGTCGGCCAACAAGCTGTCGGTGCGCCTGAACCTGAAACAGCCTGAGGCCGTGGCGTTAGCCAAGCGCATCGTTGCGCTGTCAGAAGTGGCCGCCGAGAGCTTTCGCCCCGGCGTCATGGCGCGTCTGGGCTTGAGCTTCGATGCGTTGCGCGAAGCCAAGCCAGACCTTGTCCTGCTGTCCTTGTCATCCTGCGGCCAGAGCGGCCCCGACTCCCACTTCGCCGGCTACGCGCCGCTCTTTGGCGCATGGGGCGGGCTGGGCTGGATGAGCGGATACAGCGACGGCCCCCCCGTTGAAATGCGGCACGTCATGGACCACGCCGCGGGCGTGCACGCGGCGCTTGCCACCTTGGCCGCATTGAACCAGCGCCGCCGCACGGGCCAGGCGCAGCACGTCGACCTGGCAGCACGCGAAGTGGCGTCCGCCATGATCGGCGACGCGCTGGTGCTGGCCAGCCTGGGCATCACGCCCGAACGCCCGGGCAACGCCGACCTGGCCATGGCGCCGCATGGCGTCTATCCCACCGCGCAGCCCGACCGGTGGCTGACCTTGGCCGTGCGCGACGACACCGAATGGCGCGCGCTGGCGCACACCTTGGGGCAGGGCAACGGCGGTGAACGCTACGCCACGGCAGCTCTGCGCCGCGAGCACCGCGCCGAGCTGGATCAAGCCTTGACCCAATGGTTGCAGACGTGTGACGCCGAAGCCACGGCGCAGCGCTTGCAACAGGCGGGGGTGTGCGCGCATGTGTCCTGGACGATGCAGGACGTCGCCTCGGACCCGCATCTGCAAGCGCGCGGCGCAGTCACGCCGGTGCAAGCGCCCGACATTGCGCCGCGGCTGGCGGTTGGCGCGCCTGCGCGTTTCAGCGGGTCGGATCAAGTGGGTATCCGGCGCTTGACGCCCGCCTTGGGCCAGGACGAGGATTATGTGTTCGGGCAACTACTGGGCTTGAGCACGGCGCAACGCGCCGACCTCGAAGCGCGCGAGGTGATCTTGTGAGCGCAATCGGACATCCCAACCCCATCACGCAAAGGAATCCCTGATGAAAGACGCGATCTATCTGGTGCTGGACATGGAAAATGATCTGGTCCACGCCGACGGCCCCAACGGCCGCGCCGCCTACGGCGAACAAGTGCGCAGCCGCGGCATTCTCGAACACACCCGGCGCGCGCTGGACAAGGCTCGCGCCGCTGGCCTGCACATCGGTTTCGTGCGAGTGGGCTTTTCCCCCGACTACCGCGAATGCCCGCCCAGTTCCCCGATTTTCTCGGGCGCGCGCAAGAATGGCATCTTCAAACTGGGCGAGTGGGGCACGCAGACGCATCCCGATCTGGGGCAGCAACCGGGCGACTTCGACATCATCAAACACCGCGTCAGTCCCTTCTACAGCACCAGCCTGGAAGCCATCCTGCGCGCCAACGGCATCAAGCGCATCTATTGCTCGGGCATCTCGACCAACGCCGTCGTGCAAGCCACCGTGCGCGATGGCCACGACCGCGACTACGACATGATCGTGCTGGAAGACTGCTGCTGCGGCCTGTCCGCCGAAGAGCACGACATCGCGATCAAGAGCCTGCAACGCTTCTGCCGCATCACCAATTCCCAAGACGTCGTTTTCGAATGAGCCGCCCATGAATCCGCTTGCCCGTAGCCTGTTGTTCGTTCCCGGAGACCGCCCAGACCGCTACGCCCGCGCCGTAACCAGCGGCGCGCACGCCGTGATCCTGGACCTGGAAGACGCCGTAGCGCCGGCCGCCAAAGCGCAGGCGAGGGCGGAGGTCGCGGCCTGGCTGGCCCAGGGCGGCCAAGGCATCGTCCGCATCAATGCCGCCGACGCCGAGTGGTATCACGAGGACGTGCAAGCGTTGCAAGGGTTGGAAGGGCAAGGGCAGCAAGAGGCGTCCGGCGCGGGCGTCATGCTCCCCAAGGCCGACGCCGCCACCGTCGCGCAAACCGTGCAAGCCTTGCCCGGCCGCCCGATCATCGCCTTGCTGGAAACCGTGCGCGGCTACATGGACCTGCACAAGATGGCGCGTCTGCCGGGTGTCGCGCGCATCGCCTTTGGCAGCGTGGACTTCGCTGTCGACAGCGGCATCGCCGACGAAGGCGACGCCATGACCGCCATCCGCACCGAGATCGTGCTGGCCTGCCGTCACGCCGGTTTGGCCGCGCCCATCGATGGCGTCAGCCTGGAATTCAACGACCCGGAACAGATGCAGGCGGACGCCCGCCGCGCGCGGCAACTGGGATTCGGCGGCAAACTCTGCATCCACCCCCGTCAGGTTGCCGCCGTCAACGCCGCCTTTCAGCCCACCGCCGACGAGCAAGACTGGGCGCGCCGCGTGCTGGCCGCCTTTGACGCGAGCCACGGCGCGGCCACCGCGCTTGACGGCAAAATGATCGACAAGCCGGTCGTCGAACGCGCCCGCCGCATCGCCGCCGAATCCCGGGGTGCCGCCATGGCTTAACGGTTAGAATCAGGCCCACAGGGGCTTCGCGGCCTGTAATCAGGGTTAGCCCCAGGTGGGTTTAACCCAAGGTTTAACCGGCAAGTCCGGGCCAATCAGGCTTAATAAATGGAATACCGAACGAAAGAGGAACAAGTCGCGGATTATTTGCGAGAGCGAATCATCTCGGGCGTGTTCCCGCGCGGCTCGCGCTTGAAGCAGGCAGAGATTGCCGAGCAACTGAAGTTAAGCATCACCCCCGTGCGCGAAGCGCTCAAGCTGTTGGAAGCCGAAGGCTACATCAGCGGCGACTCCTACCGCGGCGCGCGCGTCGTGCCGTTTGACGCCGGCGCGTCGGCGGAAATATTGCAACTGCGCCTGCTGCTGGAATCGCAACTGGTCCGCGCTGCCATCGAACGCATCACTACCCAAGACATCACCGAATTGCGCGTGCTGGCCAACGACTTCGCCAAATCCTTCGAAACCGGCGACCGCGCCACCGCACGCGGCATCAACTACCGCTTCCACCGCCAGCTCTACGACATCGCGCAACTGCCCCAGACCCTGCACTTCGTGCAGATCCTGTGGGCGCGCTATCCGTTTGACCTGATCAACTCGGCGTCGGGCCGGGGGCAGGACGCGGTAAGAGAGCATGAAGAGATCTTGCAGGCGTTCGCGTCAGGGGACGCGTCCGCTGCGATGCTGGCGATGCGCAAGCATATCGAGTCGGGGTGGACGGTGTTGAAGTCGTTGAGCGGGGCGGGGGAGTCGGACTAGGTGCTGTGCTTTGCTTTCCGAGTTTGGACGCTAGCCCGCACTGCGTGATTCAGCGTCCATTTCCGCTGGCCATTGCACCTTGGGTGCTAAACGAAGGGCCAGGTTAAGAGGCGGAACCTCGTTGGGATCATGAAGTTCTTCGACGGGCGGCAAGGCTTGTGGGCCGAGTTGCATGTAGACGCGAACGTAGTCCCATGAACTGCCTTCGTCTTGCCCTACGCTTAATGGGAACCGGTCGATAACTTCATTGGTGCCGGGTTTGACGACGGCGATGGAAACCCCCCATGTGATTAGCAGGCCCCCTTGCGGAGTGAAGCCGCGCTGGCGCCAAAGCTCGGCGCGCAAGTCGCCCCAGTTGTAGGTCTTGGTGGTGACGTACCAGCGTCCAAATGGGTTCCACCAGATGATGCGGAAGCTGTAGACGTATACCTTGCGACGAAGGCGATTGAAGCGGATGGGTTCGTCGCGGGGGATGGCGGTGTCAATTCGTAGGCACAAGAGCGCGATTGCGGCAAAACTGCACGTGGGGGCCAACGCTCTTGCCGTCCTCACGAGACCTAAGCTCCACATTCTTTTCAAAGTTGCCAGATCCGGCATCAAAAATAAAAAGAAGCCAACGCCGATCAGGAAGTACACGAACATTAAGCCGCGCATCTTTGCGGAGCGGCGAGAGATCTCCAAGTATGTATCATCGATGGCATTCAAGATTGGTTGAACGTCCGCATGAATGTCTCTCTCAAACGCGGCGCTAGGCTCTGGTAAGTCGCGCTGCCATCCCGGAGATGGCTTGCTCAGTGCTGGCCTTCTTCGTGTCATTTCGTGCCCCGGCTGCTGATTTCTCAGGTAGTTACTTCGTCTACTGCCTTGATTGATGGACGCTTACCGAAGCTCTGTAAGGGTTGATTCTCCAAACACGTCTACATCATCCTTATTTGGCCAATATTTCACGTGCACCGTCACAGCTTCAATGTCTGTTTCACAGAACTCGATAAGTAATGTTCCTGCTATCGCGGGCGCTGCAATCGAAGGTGTTCGTCTTGCGTACGCGTCAATTTGGTAACCATGGCCCGGCTCTCGCACTGACAATGTATTTAGCGCAGTGGCGTTATGTTGTTCTGCGACGGCGATATGTTCGCCCTTGTAGCTATGTAGGCTGACTGTCATGGTGTAAGCCGCCTTATCTGGATCCCATACAGGTAGTTCAACGTTGTAGGTCAACGCTTCGCCCCAGATGAAGCTAACCCCTGTAGTGTCTACCGCAGCCGGCTCTGGATTTCTTGAAAATGCGGCTTCAACCCTCAACCCCAGAATGGCAGCATTAAGAGCCCCAATCGCAACATCTCTGTCGCGATTCGCAGAATTGGTCTTGGTGATTGCATCGGCTGTATTTGTATAAGCGGGTATTGACGGTATGGTTTTGGCGCTATTCCACCAAATTGGCGGTAATTCATCATGAAAGCCGAAATAGCAGCGTCGACACCATCGTTCTAATTCGGTGGATTGGAGCTTTTTGGCACTTTGTGATGTTGCGTAGGCAATAAGGCCAAACGCAAGGGCCACGCCCAAAGGGCCTAAAAGGGAATTTAGACCCAAGTAAGCTGCGCTGCCTCCAGCGGCACTCCCTAGGAATGCTAGTATCGCCGCCCATTCGTACCGTTCACTTGCGTTCAAGTCTCCGGCCCGCTTGCTTCGTTCCGCTGCGATGACGAACTGCACCGCATCTGCCGTGCCCGCCATCGCGCTCGTAATGCCTCCAAACCGTATAAATCCTTTCCCTAATTCCAGCGCGTTCAAGGTTCTGACTCCTCCTGCGCCTGCCTTGTTTGCTGCGTTCGCCAGCTCTCGAATTCCCACCCCCGTCAGCTCAACCCCCACCCCCAACACCCCAACCGCACTCGCCGCAACCCCCGCGACCGCCTCCGGGTACTTCGCTCCGATCGTCCGCTCCAGCTCCTTCACGCTGCGCTCCAGCCCGTCCTGCTGAAAAAACAGCGCGCCCATCGACAGCGCCAGATCCAAGCTGGCCAACCCTCGTAACCCCGCAAACGCCTGATTGGCGCGCAGTTTTGCATCGACGGCGGTGGCGCGCAGCTCTCCCGCCATCGCGCGTGCCTGCGGTTCCAGACTCTCTATCCCAACGACGATCTTGCGCCAGCCGCCATCCACCGTAGCGCTTGCATCCGTCGCCATCGCCGCAAGCTTGTTCTTCAAGCCCTCAGCCGTATCCGCAATCCAGAACGACGCTTTGAATATCTGCTTCTGCGCCGGCCCAGGCAGCGCGATCATTCCGCTGAATAGCATCGCGCGAATTTTCTTGCTCGCTTGTTGCGCGGCTTTGTCGAATGCTTCCCGCATCTGTTGAGTTAGCAGTTCCTGGTATTCACCCAGCGTCAGCTCTATCTCTATCCGTATCATCTGCATCTGGCTGCATAGCAGCAGGCTGGTTTGATGCAGAGCGGTCACGACCGGCCGGAGCGGCTCCTTCACCTGCGCTTGCAGGCCGTGGAACGCGTTGTTCAGCGCGCCTTGCAGTAGACCGATGGCTTCCGACACGGACGCGCGTAGGTATATCTCGCCTTCGGTGGAACCCAGCACGTCTTTCGCGGCCGCATAGAGCTTGCCGGAATCATTCGCCTGAAACCCTTCCGTGAAACTTGGCTTCAGCCCGGCAAGCAGGCTGTCGTTCTTGGCAAGCATGGCTTTGTATAGAACGCTGTCCGGGTTCTCCAGCAGGGCTTTCCATAGCTTCTGCGTGGGGCCTAGGTCGGTGGAATCGTTCGCCACGGGCGCCTCGCTCGGTCCGCCATCCAGGCAAGCCGCGACCATCTTCGTGAAGCTGGCAGCGGAATACGAATCCGCGGCCGAGTAGTCGTGTTCAGCAATGCGCTGCCAACTGTCAGACAACAGCCATTCGGCATAGCGCTTGCCGACCGTATCGATCAGGGCCTGACGGCGTTGCCATTCCTTGTCGTGCTCCTGTTGAAACCGCAGGCGCAGCGGCTCGTCGTAGCGTTGTTCCAGACGCTCGTGGTATTCGGTGGTGATGCGTCGGGCGACGATCTCGGTTTCTCGCGCGACGTCCACGGGCGGCAAGTGTGTATGCGTACCCAGCACCGGGTGATCATTGTGCTGTTTGCGATATTCGATCTCTTTTTCTACCTCTTGCTGCGCTTGCCCCTGCGCCCAGGATTTCTCAAGCTCCTTGATTTGCAGCAGCGCGGCCGACGTGAACAACAAGTACTGGCGTTCGGCATTGCCGGCCCACGCCAGGCGATCTTGAATCAGAATCTGGCGCTGCTGATTCAGTTCCAGCACGGTGCCTACTGGATCGGGCAATACCAGAACGGGCACGCCTTGCGGCAGCGCGTGGGTGCGTGCGGCGTTGTCGACATAGTCATTCAGCGGCACGAGGCGGTGGGTGCGCAGGTGCAGCCCATGGCGGCTGCCAAAGTCGCGTGCGTCGTAGCGATACTCCCAGACCCGGTCCGTCAGAAAGCCATCCGCATACGTGAGCCCGTGGCCCAGCGTATTGGGCGTATCGCGCAACGCGGCCAGATCCACCTTCAAGAACCGCGACGACGGCGCGCGTTGCGACTTGTAGGCGTCCAGCACCGGCTCGGGCCAACGGTCGTGCGAGAACGCGATCCACGCTTCCTTGTGCTGCTTCGTATCAACGTGAATGAACGACGCGCGTATGTCGTGGCCTTCGGTGGTGCAGGCCTTGGACAGCGGCTTGGCCGGCCCCTTGGGCATGCGATAGGGGTCGTATTGCCGCAGATGACCTTGCGCGTTGACCTGATAGGCGTGCCAGATTTCCTGATCGAGCAGCACATACACATAGCCTTCGCGCAGCATGCGATGCCGGTCTGACTGGACGTCGATGTGATGGCGGTCACGATCGGGGTTGAAGTCGGCCGATGGAGGCAACGGCGCTTGCCGCAGCAACAGCACGGGCATGCCGCCTCGCTCACAAGTGCGGCATCCCGCCGGCGCCGAGGACGTTTCGCGAACGGCCAGCCTGATCTGATTGGCAAAGGAACCCATCGTTCAACTCCGCTCCCGAGCTAAGGTGTTCAGGATGTAGTGCCATTCCCCGTCGCTCATGCGAGCAAGCGAGGCCTCGAGTGACGTCTTGCCGGATACGGCGTCGTGTATGCGCTGCTGAATGTGCGGGTGCGTTTCCAGGCGTGCGTGCACGGTCAGGTGCTGTAGCGCAAACGTCATGCGGTCCTGCGCGTTGCGTAGCCCAAGCGTGTGGCTACGCTGTAATAACGACAAGACCTTTGCCACGGCCTGGTTGGCGGGACCGCCGTCGTCGCGCAGCCTCGGTGCGAACCCGCGCGCCGCGCGAGGCATGGGCTGCGCCGCCAAGCGTTGCCACGCGGACAACACGCTGCTCACCAGCGGGGCAAGGCGTTGCGTGGCAATGTCCGAGGCGCTCAGCGGCGCGGCGGGTCTTGCGGCTTTGCCGCACAGTTGCAGCAAGCCGCCGCAGCTGGGCAATATCCATTGGCGGACGGGCCACAGCCAAGGCGGAACGCGGTCTTGCAGGCAAGTGGCCAGCAGTTCCAGACGCAAGGGCTCGAACAGCGGGATGAAGCGTTGCCCTTGCGCGTCGGGCACGACGCAGCGTTGGGCCAGATCGTGCGCCAGCTCGTCCAATGGCGACGGGCTGCTCAGCCAGCCACAGATCAAACGCTTCGCGCCAATGGGCTCCGCCAGCGCTGCGTCCACCGTCAGGCGGACAAGATCCTCGTCGAAGGGGTGTCCGGCGTCGGCGAGCGTGATCAGCTTGGGGCAGATTGACGGCGCGTAGGCCAGATCGGCGCGCAAGACGGTCTCGACGGCGTCGGAGGGAAACCGCTGCAACAAGGCGTTGGGATGAACGGGAAGGTCGTCATCGCAATCCGCCAAGGGATCGATCAGCAGAAAGAAGTTCTGGTCCGCGATTCGGGAACGGGTCAATAGCGCCGCGTACGTGGTCATCGCGGCGCCTGAACTTGCTGGATGCCGCAGCGGACTGAAGCGGGCTTGAACATGACGGATTCCTGGTTGCGGGAGGGGCCGAAAGATCGGCGGCATCTCAGAAAGACGCGCTATCACGACTAATGCAAGATCCGTGCCATGTGTGGGGCAAGAAAAAATATCTTCGTGCTATCAATGGCTTAGCGCACTTTGCATGCGCCACGACGACCACGCGCAAGCCCGAATCCCCTGAAAACAGCGTGTTTCAGCGAAGAATCGAGCCAGATTTGACCCGATAAAAAATTAGCGGTGCGATATCAACGACTTAGGGTGAGTCAAATTTGGCCCGGTCGGGTCAAATCTGGCCCGGCCTCGCTATACTGCCCGGCGACTTCACTTCATACAGGCTCATGCCCACATCGCCACATTCCCCCGCAGGCCCCATGGAAGGCTATTGGTTCGACCTTCCCGACGCCTCCGGCACGTTGATCAGAAACGGCAATCACGTCAGGCTGTCGACCGCCGCGCCGCCGTGGATGGTGGTGGATCAAGCGCTCGCCTCCATCACCATCGGCAGCCGCTGGCCCGGGCAATTGTGGCGGGTGCGCGTGCGGGAACTGGGTGACATGTCGGGGCTGGTGGCGCAGCCCGGCTACTGGCGCGCGGCGGCGATCGAGCTGCTTGAAGCGTTGCCGCTGTCGACGTTGTTCGGTGCGCATGGGGACGCCGTGCTCAC
>Ga0256794_1000195_pt1 | contig 16191 bp, 14 predicted proteins | sample MC6MC0945MT_FD_186352 | JGI IMG/M metagenome (GOLD analysis project Ga0256794, IMG submission 186352) | Metatranscriptome of enriched soil aggregate microbial communities from Iowa State University, Ames, United States - MC6-MC0945-MT... | ecosystem: Environmental > Terrestrial > Soil >... | reverse complement strand
GGTTCAGGGACGGCTTCGATGTCGGGCCAGCAGCGCTTGCCGAACACTTCCTGGTACTTGGGGTTCACGGGATAGATCCCGCCCGCGTAGCCAAAGCGCGTCAACAATTCCAGCGGCATGCCGCCGATGCGCCCCGCATTGGCGCTGGCGCCGATCATGGCGATGGACCCCGGATTCAGCAAACAATCCAGCGCGGCCCTCATGCCGTCTCGCCCTTCTTGTTGCGCTGGATGGCTTGCGCCAGCCCGCGCTCGCGCACCGCTTGAAATTCTTCGCTCAGGTGCGACAGCTGATGCGTGTCGAAGTGCGCCGACAACGCCGTGCGGAAACCCTGCGCATCGGCCGTGCGGTTCAGCGACCGCTTGATCAGCCGCAGCCCAAACGGCGGGGCCTGCGCAATGCGGCGAGCCAGCGCCAACGTGGCTTCATCCAGTTCGGCTTCCGGCACCACGCGGTTCACCATGCCGATGCGCAAGGCTTCCTGCGCGTCGACCTTCTCGCCGGTGTAGAGCATTTCCTTGGCCTTGCGCAGCCCCATCACCCACGGATGGATCAGCACTTCGGTGGCGGCGGCCGCCAGCGTGTGGCCCACCGGATCAGAGAAATACGCGGTGTCGGAGCAGACCACCAGGTCGCACATATTGGCGATCATGAAGCCGCCCGCCACGCAGGCGCCTTGCACCTGGGCGATGGTGGGTTTCGGGAAATCCCAAATGCGCAGGCAGTAGCCGTAGTAGCGGCGCGACTCATAGTCCCAGCGTTCTTCCACGGTGAAGTCGGCACGCTTGGCCTGCGCTTCCTTCAGGTCATGGCCCGCCGAGAAGTGCGCGCCGCGCCCGGCCAGCACCACGACCCGCACGGCATCGTCTTGCTCGGCCCGCGTCAGGGCGTCATCCAGTTCGTCCAGCATCTGCTGGCTTTGGGCGTTGCGCGCAGATTCGCGCGCCAGGCTGATGCGGCATACCGAGTCGAGCCGTTCGACGGCCAGGGTGGCGTATTCCATAGTCTCCTCAACGCTTGCTATGCCCGCGCTCGACGGATGGCGCGGATCGATTGGATTGAATTAACGCACCTCAAATCCTAGAATACAAAATATTCAATCAACTTTTCCCACAATATGAACAAATCCACGGCAACGGGCGGAACCCAAAGCATGCGGCGCGCGCTCGGCCTGCTGCGCGTGCTGGCGCAGCACCAGGAAGACGGGCTGGATCTGCAAGGGGTGATGAATGCGACCGGGCTTGAGCGCTCTACCGCGCATCGGCTGCTGAGCTGCCTGCTGGAAGAACAATTCGCCGAACGCGACGGCAGCACGCGCCGCTACCGGCTAGGCGTGGATTCCATGCAGCTGGGTTTTGCGGCATTGCGGCGCACGCCCTTGCTGGACGCGCTGCGCCCCTTCGCGCAAAAACTCGCGCGGCTGTCGGGCGACACCGTGTTTCTGGTGATTCGCCAGGGCGACTACGCGCTGTGCCTGCTGCGCGAAGCCGGGTCGTTTCCGGTGAAGGTGTTCACGATTGACCAGGGCGAACGCCGCTTGCTGGGCGTGGGCGCGGGCGGCCTGGCGCTGATGGCCAGCCTGCCCGATGAAGAAATTGCTGCGCTCTATGCGCGGCATGCGGGCAGCTACGCGCAGATTGGCGTGTCCAGCAGCGCGTTGATGAAGGCCGTAAAACAGACACGCGCCACCGGCCATGCCGAAATCGTGGACACGATCACGCCAGGCGTGTCCGGCGTGGGCGTGGCGTTTCCGGTGTCGGAACTGACCTGGGTGGCGTTCAGCTTCGGCGCGATCAGCAGCCGGCTGGACGCGGCAAGACGTGCGGAAATGGGCGCGTTGCTGCACGCCGAATGCCTGGCCTGGGCGCAGGACTATCTGGGGGATGCGTAGAGCATTGGGACGCGGCGAAAAAAAGCGGCCTCCGCCGTAACGGGCGGAGGCCGCTTGGGTTCAAACGCTTAAATGCGTTCGAAGATCGCGGCGATGCCTTGGCCGCCGCCGATGCACATCGTCACCAGCGCGTAGCGCCCGCCCACGCGTTGCAGCTCGTGCAGCGCCTTGACGGTGATGATCGCGCCGGTCGCGCCGATGGGGTGGCCGAGGCCGATGCCGCTGCCGTTCGGGTTGACCTTGGCGGGGTCCAGCTTCAACTCGCGCGACACCGCGCACGCTTGCGCGGCGAAGGCTTCGTTGGCTTCAATGACGTCCAGCTGGTCCACCGTCAGGCCGGCGCGCTTGAGCGCGGCTTGCGTGGCCGGCACCGGGCCGATGCCCATGATGTCGGGGTCGACGCCCGCGTGCGCGTAAGCCACCAGACGCGCCAGCGGCTTGATGCCGCGCTTGGCGGCAACCGACGCGTTCATCAGCACCACGGCGCCCGCGCCGTCGTTCAGGCCCGACGCGTTGCCCGCCGTGACGGTGCCGTTCTCTTTTTGGAAAACCGGCTTCAGCGTGGCCATGGTGGCGGCCGACACGTCGCGGCGCACGTGCTCGTCGGTATCGAACACCACTTCGCCCTTGCGCGTCTTTTGCACGACGGGAACGATCTGGTCGCGGAAGTAGCCCGCGTCGATGGCGGCGGCAGCGCGGCGATGCGATTCGGCGGCCAGCGCGTCCTGGTCCTGACGGCTGATGCCGAACTTGGCGGCTACGTTTTCGGCGGTAACGCCCATGTGCATGCGGCCGAACGGGTCAGACAATGCGCCCGTCATCATGTCCAACATGACGCTGTCACCCATGCGGGCGCCCCAGCGCTGCGACGGCACGATGTACGGCGCGCGGCTCATGCTTTCGGCGCCCGCGCCGATAGCGATATCGGCGTCACCCAACAGGATGGTCTGCGCCGCCGACACGATGGCTTGCAAGCCCGAACCGCACAGGCGGTTGACGTTGAAGGCCGGGGTTTCCTTGGCAATGCCCGCATTCATGGCGGCCACGCGCGACAGGTACATATCGCGCGGTTCGGTGTTGATGACGTGGCCGACCGCAACGTGGCCGACCTCGTCGCCCTTGACGCCTGCGCGTTCCAGCGCGGCGCGGATGACGGTGGCGCCCAGGTCGCACGGCGGCACGTCTTTCAGCGCGCCCCCGAAATCGCCAATGGCGGTGCGGACGGCCGAAGCGACGATGACTTCATTCATGGTGTTTCCTCCTTGTAATGCGCACCATCATACTGCCGCCTACCCCCTCTCTGCCTAGCCGCCCGACGGGCGTCCCGCTTTGCGCGCGGCGCGTTGTGCGATGAAGTTCTCAACCGCCTCCGCGTGCGCCGGCGTCTTGTGGGCCAACGCCTGATAGGCGGCCGACAGCTCCAGCAAGTGGTCCAGGCGGGCATGCTGGCTTTCGCGCAACAGGCGCTTGGTCAGGCGCACGGCGTCCGGCGAATTCGCCGCCATGCGGCTGGCCAGCGCGTGCGCGGCAGGCAGCAATTCGGCCGCCGGCACCACGCGCGACACCAGACCCCAGTCCAACGCGGTTTGCGCGCTGATGGCGTCGCCGGTGAACGACATCTCGGCTGCGCGCGCCATGCCGATCAAACGCGGCAGGAACCAGGCGCCGCCGTCGCCGGGAATCAGCCCCAGCTTCACGAAGCTCTCCGCGAACGACGCGCCTTCGGCGGCGATGCGCACGTCGCACATGCAGGCCAGGTCGCAGCCCGCACCGACGGCGGCACCGTTCACGGCGGCGATCGTCGGCACTTCCAGCGCGTGCAACGCCAGTGGCAAGCGCTGGATGCCGTGGCGGTATTCCTGACGCAACGCAGCGCTGCCGACGTCAGGGCCAATCTGCCGCTGCATGTCGTGGATGTTGCCGCCGGATGAAAACACATCGCCCGCCGCGGTCACGATCAGCACCCGGACGGCGGGGTCGCGTTCGATGCGTGCGAACACCTCCAGAATCTGGTCCACGATGGCGCTGCCCGTCAGCGCGTTGCGCGTAGCCGGGTCGTCCAGCGTCAACGTTGCAACGCCCTGCGCGTCCAGTTCGTAATGCACAAGTTCCGTCATGCCCGCTCCTGATAGTGAAAGGGTGGATCACCGCAGCGTAGGTGCAGGCGTCGCTTGCCGTCCAATATTAGTTTTCGCGCGGGTGATACGAGATTCGTATCGAAAGGCCCAAAAATAATATTGGACGCACGCCGCCCCACGCCGCGATAGTCCGCGTTCGAGCCCGCTCTGACGAAGCGGGACCGCACCGGAGCGACGCATGATCGACACGCTGGAACTCACCGCCATCCCCGCCGCCGATGAAGCCTTGCGCGCCGAGGTGCGCGACTTTCTGGCCGAGACGCTGGAGGGGCTGGAACCCGATGAACGCGCGCGCTCTTGGATGGGGTTCGATGCAGGCTTCAGCCGCCAACTGGCCGAACGCGGCTGGCTCGGCTTGACCCTGCCGCGCGAACACGGCGGCGCGGCGCGCGGGCATTTCGCGCGCTTCGTGCTGTCGGAAGAACTGCTGGGCGCGGGCGCACCGGTGTCGGCGCACTGGATCGCCGACCGCCAAAGCGCGCCCCTGATCCTGAAATATGGCACGCCCGCGCAGCAGGCGTTCTACCTGCCCCGCATCTGCCGCGCTGACGCCTTCTTCTGCATCGGCATGAGCGAACCCGGTTCAGGCTCGGACCTGGCCAGCATCCGCAGCCGCGCCGAGCCCACTGCGAACGGCTGGCGCCTGAATGGCAGCAAGATCTGGACAACCAACGCGCACCGTTCGCACTACATGATTGCGTTGGTCCGCACATCCGGCACCGCAGAAGACCGGCACCAGGGCTTGTCGCAAATCATCATTGACCTGTCGCTGCCCGGCGTGTCGATCCGACCCATCGAAGACCTGGCGGGCGACGCGCATTTCTCGGAAGTGTTCTTCGACAACGTGGAGTTGGCGGACGACGCGCTGATCGGCCAGGAAGGCGCGGGTTGGGCGCAGGTGAATGCCGAACTGGCATTTGAACGCAGCGGGCCGGAACGGTTGTATTCCAGCATCGCGTTGCTGGAGTGCTGGCTGACGCATTGCCGTCGCCGTGTGGGGCCGACGAACCACGCTGACCCTGCGCACCACACGAACGATCACGCCGTGCTGGGCAGCATCCTGTCGCAGATGGCGGTGCTGCGCGCGATGTCCCTGGCGGTGGCGGGCAAGCTCGCGGCGGGGGCCAGCCCGGCCGTCGAAGCCGCACTGGTGAAGGACTTGGGCACGGAGCTGGAACAACAGATTCCGCGTCTGATCGGCGACGCGCTGGGCCGCCATCCCGATGCGCCGATTCCCGTGCCGTTATTGCGCACCTTGGCGTACCTGGAGCAGGTGGCGCCCACGTTCTCGTTGCGCGGCGGCACGCGCGAAATCCTGCGCGGCATCATCGCGCGCGGGCTGGGACTTCGATAAGGACGATGACGATGGACACCTTGCTTGGCGACGCCGCCGAACGCCTGTTCGCCCACACCTGCACGCCCGCGCTGCTGCGCGCCGCGGAACAAGGCCATAGCATCGCCGCCGCGTGGCAAGCCTGTGAAGACGCAGGCTTTGCGGATGCGCTGGTGCCCGAAGCACAAGGCGGCGCGGGCCTGGATTTGGCCGATGCGCTGCCCGTGGTATTGGCGGCCGGGCGGCATCTGTGCCCCTACCCCATCGCGCACACCGTGCTGGCGCGCGCCTGGCTCGCGCGTGCTGGACACGCCGTGCCCACGGGATCAATTGCCATCGCCGCGCACGGATTGTCGATGCAGCAGGATCGTATCGTGGCCATCAACGTGCCTTGGGCGCGCGTGGCCGATCACATCCTGGCGTACGCCGACGGGCAGGTCTGGCTGCTGCCGGTTGCGGCCGGCTGCGTCGCGCCCCACGGCGTGCACGGCAGTTTGGATGGCGACGCATCGTGGGCATTGCATGCGGCCGTCCGCGTGAAGGGCGGCGCTGCGTTGGAGGAACTTGCCGCCATCGCGTATGCCGGCCTGATCGCCGGCGCCATGGATCGCGTGCTGGCGATGACGCTGGACTATGCCAACCAACGCACGCAGTTCGGCAAAGCCATCGGCCGGTTTCAGGCGGTGCAGCAACAGATCAGCGTGATGGCGGAACACGTGTGGGCCGCGCGCATGGCGGCGCAATTGGCGTTCCAGGGGCGCGGCGGCCAACCGCAAGCGTTGATGGCCGCATTGGGCAAAGCGCGCACCAGCCAGGCCGCACCGCTTGCCGCAGACATCGCGCACGCGGTGCATGGCGCGATCGGCATCACGGCGGAATTCGACTTGCAGTGCTACACAAGGCGGTTGCGCGACTGGCGGCTGGCAGGCGGTTCGGAATCGTATTGGCAGGCGCGGATTGGCGCGGCGGCGTTGAGTAGTCATCGGGATGCGCTGACCTACTTGCGCACCGAACTCCAAGGGGCGGCGGCCTGATACCGAAGGGATAGCACCGATGCCGAATCCGATACGCGGGCCGTATCATCCTGGGCAACCCTCGCCCCGGACCGCCCCCATGGATTTTCGCCATCTTCAGCAGTTCCTGGTTCTTGCCGACACCCTGAACTTTCACCGCGCCGCCGAAAAGCTGCACATGTCGCAGCCGCCGTTGTCGGTGTCGATCCGCAAGCTTGAAGAGATGGTGGGCGTGCCGCTGTTTGTGCGCGGACGCCAAGGGGTGCAGTTGACCGAAGCCGGCCTGGCGGCGCGCGACGAAGCGCGCCGCGCGCTGTTCCACGCCGAGCAGTTTCGCCTGGCGGCACGCGCGGGCGCGGCGGGCGAAGGCGGCACCGTGCGCGTCGGCTTCGTGGGTTCCGCCACGCACGGCATCCTGCCACGCATTCTGCCCGCGTTTCGCCAGCGTTATCCGGGCGTGACGGTGGTGCTGCGCGAAGCCACGTCCATCCGCATCATGCAGGACCTGGCCGAAGACGCATTGGAAGTCGGCATCGTGCGCGTGCCGGTGGCCATGGGCTCGAACGTTCGCTTAACCCCCCTGACCACCGAAAACTTTGCGCTGGCCGTACCCAAGGGCCATCCGCTGGCGCGCCGCGGCCGCATCCGGCTGGCCGATCTGGCGGACGAGGCCTTCATCATGTACACCGCAACCGAAGCCGCGGGGCTGCGCATGGCGGCCATCAACGCTTGCCAGTTGCGCGGCTTCACGCCCCGCATCACGCAGGAAGCCGTGCAGGTGCAAACGCTGCTGAGTCTGGTTGAAAGCGGCTTGGGCGTGGCGCTGGTGCCGGCGGGCAGCCGGCGCCATCCCGGCCCCAATGTGGTCTACAAGACGCTGGCGGACTTTCCGGCGGACGCGTCCATCGGCATTTCCCTGGCGTGGAACCCGGATATCGAGCGCAGCGCCGCCCGCAACCTGCGCGAACTGGCGAGCCTGTCGTTCCGCGACAAGGGTGTCAAATAAGCGGCGCCGCGCTTGCGGCAAGATGGCCCGCAGGCTTAGGATGGAGCATGGTTGCGCCGCGGCGCCCCGTCAGACCGAGGGCGCGACGCGCGGCCGGCGTTTGAACCTTGTCAGCGATCCGGGAGCACATCGTGAAATCAGTTGCTGAGATTCTTAGGGAAAAGTCGAACAATTCCGTCGTGACGGTTTCACCGGATTCTTCGGTGTTTGACGCCATCAAGACCATGGCCGAACGCAGCATCGGCGCCGTCGTGGTGGTGGAAGGCGACACCGTGCTGGGCATGCTCTCCGAGCGCGACTACGCCCGCAAAGTCGTTCTGCAAGACCGCTCGTCGCGCAGCACCAAAGTGCGCGACATCATGACCGACTCGGTCTATTACGTAAGCCCCACCGACACCCGGGAACACTGTATGGCCATGATGACGGAACGGCATTTTCGTCATCTTCCGGTCATCGACAACGAGAAACTGATTGGTCTGTTGTCCATTGGCGACTTGGTCAAGGACATCATGAGCGAGCAGAAATTCATCATCCACGAACTCGAACGCTACATCAGCGGCGGCCACGGCTAGCCCGCCGCCAGTATCCGCGCAGCCGGCACAATCAGCCCCATGCCGGCTGCCAGCAACAGCACGAACACCATGCGCTTGACGGTCTTCATCGACCCAGCGGTGCTGTAGCGGCGCGCCACCCACGTCACGCCTATCACCACCGGCAGCGCCTGCAAACTCAGCCAGAATGACGACGCCATGAACGCGCCCTGCCCGGTCACCAGCGTCAGGCGCACCACGGCATTCAGCGAAAACAGCACCAACAGGCTGTTGCGGATGGACGCCAGCGGCAAGGGCTGGCGGTACAGGTGATACACCATGGGCGGCCCGGCGCTTGAGAACAAGCCGCCCAGCACGCCGGAAATTCCGCCGAAAAATACGAAAGATGCTTTGGACGACAAGCGCTCGAGCGGCTTGGCGCGCGCCACCAGCAAGATGGCGCAGGCCAGAATCGTGACGCCCAACAGCAGTTGCAGCAAGACCGCCATTGACCCGCTGATCCACGTCAGCGCGGCAACCCCGACGCCCACGCCCACCAGGCTGGCGATCATGGCCGGCCGCATCAGCGACCAGTTCACTTGCGGCTTGGCCCGCGCCAGCGTCACGGCGGCGTTCACCAGCGACAACACGCTGACCACGTTGGCCACTTCCGACACCGACGCCAGCTGGAACACACCCGACAAACCGAGAAGCACGAGTCCGAACGCAAAGCCGGTCATGGTCTGGGCATAGGTGGCGAGCGCCACGCAGGCCAGGAACAGCAAGTGGTGGGAGAGGCTCATGCGCTTGGAGGGTTTGGGGTCGCGGCGATGATATCACCGGGGTGCTGGCCACCCGCCCAACGCGGGCGGGTAAGCATGCCGAATCACATATCTTGTCACAACTGGAAGCGTCCCTGAACCCGGCCGCTGCGTGCTGCCGCTATCCTTGCCGCCCTGTCCGTCCTTGCCGGAACGCTCGCGCTCAGAATGACGCCTAAACACACCACCATCAATACGGTAACCCTGACCTGCTCGACTTGCGGCAGCGCGGCGTTCACCAAATTGGCTCCTAATGAATACCGCTGCAACCACTGCCATGCGCTGACGCTGGTCGAGGATGACGTGGCCCAGCGGCTGGAAAAGATTCTGCGCGGTATGCAGCAGCCCGCGCAGCACACGGCGATCAAGCCCGGGGCGCTGGCAGCGATCGCTTTCGTGGTGGTGGCCGCGGTGGTCGTGCCGCTGGTGATATCGCTGGCGTCATCAAACCGGACGTCAACGCCATATCGTGCGCCTGCCGTCACGCCGCCCATCGACGCCTCGCTGGTGAAGCTGACCGATGTGCGCGAGATCCAGCTGCGCAGCAGCAAAGAGCTGGTCATGATCATGCGCAACGAAACGGGCAAGCAGATCGACCCGCCGCGCGTCACGGCCACCTTCTTCCAGGGTGAGCTGACGCTGACGTCGTCCTGGGCTTCGCCCTCGGCGCGTTCGCTTCAGCCGGGTGAGTACGCGCCCTTGCGGATCTCAGTGCCGGACAAGGCCTATACGCGCTACACGCTGCAGGTCGCCACCCCTACGCCCGCCCGCGGCAAGCCCAACGAGGTGGTGGCCAGCAGGGTGCAGCTGGTAAAGAACGATGGCGCGTACCGGCTGGTGGGATTGCTGAAGAATCAAGGACATGGCGAGGCCAACGGCACCCAGATCACCGTCATTCTGTATGGCGAAGATGGCGCCATGATCGGCACCGGCAACGGCTACGCCACCGCCAGCACGCTCGCGCCGGGCGCGATGACGGCGTTCGATGCGCGGTGCGAAATGTTCGGCGACGGCAAGGTCGCGTCCTACGACTACATGGTGCAAAGTGAAAGCTGATCGTCGCGGCGCCCAGCCGCTGTCCTGGCCGGCCAAGGCCGTATTGGTGCTGATCATTCTGGCGGCCGCCGGGTTTGCATTGATGAAGTACACCGCCGCCGGCCCCTGGGCCATGAGCAAACTCGGCATGCAAGACGGGCCGGCCCACGACGCGCCCAACGTGGAGGCGGCAAAGGTGGAAACGCCCAAAGCGGCCCCGCCCGCCACCCGCATGGTGCGGGTCAGCCCGGCGGATGTGCGGGTGATCGACCATGTGCGCCTGACCACCGAAGAACTGCTGGACCCCGGCTTTGCGCTGTTTGACAACAAGACGCTGACCTTGTCCGCGCCGCGCCGGCTGCTGGATGAAATCGACCGCCCAATCATGTACGCGGAAGTCGTCAATACCAGCCCGGACTATGTGGCCCTGTCGCCCAAGGCGCAGATCACCGTGTTCGATGGCTCGACCCCGCTGAAGGTACGGCAGGACTGGACCTTGCCCGCGTATCTGTATCCGGGCGAGCGCCTGCCCGTGGCGCTGGTCGGCGGCAACTACGAACGCTACACCGAGGTCAAGACCGACTGGATGCCCGCCAAGCGCGCCGCCCTGCCCGGCCCTCGGCCCAAGCTGGACATTTCGGTCGACAACACCGAGGCCGGCGTCGGCACCGGCACGCTGAACTTCAGCTACCGCTACCGTTACAAATACGTCACGGTGACGGGCCGCGTGCGCAACGATGACCAAGCGGAAGTGAACAACGTACGGGTCTGGGTCAGCCTGTATGACGCCCAGGACAAGCTCAGCGGCGCCACCTTTAAGGAACTGCGCCTGCCCAAGCTACAGCCCGGCGAAAGCGCCCCGTATGAGGTCGTCGTCAAGCAATACGGCGGGAATTTTGCGCGGGTCGCCGTGGTGTACGACGTGACGGCGCGCTAGCTCGCCCCCTGCCCACCCCCCAGCGCGGCCGCTGCGCCGCGTCTGCGCCACCCCGCTCTGCGTCGCCGTAACGCAACAGCTATCGGCTCAGGTCTTATATAAGATATAAGACATTTGCTAGCGACTTCTGTTGCCTCTACAATTCCGGTCGAAAACCCTTCTTCCAACCCGACTTTGAGCAGGCCTCACATGCTGGATAACTACCGCCAACACGTTGCCGAACGCGCGGCTCTGGGGATTCCCCCGCTGCCCCTTACGGCTAAACAAACCGCTGAACTGATCGAACTGCTGAAGAACCCGCCCGCTGGCGAGGAGCAGAATCTGGTCGAACTGCTGACCTACCGTGTGCCGGCCGGCGTGGACGATGCCGCCAAGGTGAAGGCGTCCTACCTGGCCGCCGTGGCGCTGGGCAAGGAAGCTTGTGCGCTGATCAGCCGTGCCAAGGCGACGGAACTGCTGGGCACGATGCTCGGCGGCTACAACATTGGCCCGCTGGTCGACCTGCTGGACGATGCTGAAATCGGCACCATCGCCGCCGATGCGCTGAAAAAGACCCTGTTGATGTTCGACGCCTTCCACGACGTGAAGGAAAAGGCTGACAAGGGCAACGCCAACGCCAAGTCCGTGCTGCAAAGCTGGGCCGACGCTGAATGGTTCACCAGCCGTCCGGAACTGCCGGAAAGCCTGACCATCACCGTCTTCAAGGTGCCTGGCGAAACCAACACCGACGACCTGTCGCCGGCGCCTGACGCCACGACCCGCCCCGACATCCCGATGCACGCCCTGGCGATGCTGAAGAACAAGCGCGACGGCGCCGCGTTCGAACCGGAAGAAGACGGCAAGCGCGGCCCGGTCAAGTTCATTGAATCCCTGAAAGAAAAGGGCCACCTTGTCGCCTACGTGGGTGACGTGGTTGGCACGGGTTCGTCGCGCAAGTCGGCCACCAACTCGGTGCTGTGGTTCACGGGCGAAGACATTCCGTTTGTGCCGAACAAGCGCTTTGGCGGCGTGTGCCTGGGCAACAAGATCGCCCCCATCTTCTACAACACGATGGAAGACGCCGGCGCGCTGCCGATCGAACTCGACGTTTCCAAGATGGAAATGGGCGACGTCGTCGAACTGCGCCCCTACGAAGGCAAAGCACTGAAGAACGGCGAAGTCATCGCTGAATTCGAAGTGAAGTCCGACGTGCTGTTCGACGAAGTGCGCGCCGGCGGCCGCATTCCGCTGATCATCGGCCGTGGCCTGACAGCCAAGGCGCGCGAAGCGCTGGGCCTGGCGCCGTCGACGCTGTTCCGCCTGCCGAAAGACCCGGTCGACACCGGCAAGGGCTACACGCTGGCGCAGAAGATGGTTGGCCGCGCCTGCGGTCTGCCGGATGGCAAGGGCATCCGCCCGGGCACCTACTGCGAACCGAAGATGACCTCGGTCGGCAGCCAGGACACCACCGGCCCGATGACCCGCGACGAGCTGAAGGACCTGGCTTGCCTGGGCTTCTCGGCTGACCTCGTGATGCAGTCGTTCTGCCACACCGCCGCCTACCCGAAGCCCGTGGACGTCAAGACGCACCACACGCTGCCGGAATTCATCAGCACCCGTGGCGGCGTGTCGCTGCGTCCGGGTGATGGCGTGATCCACTCGTGGCTGAACCGCATGCTGTTGCCCGACACCGTCGGCACCGGCGGCGACTCGCACACCCGCTTCCCCATCGGCATCTCGTTCCCGGCCGGTTCGGGCCTGGTCGCCTTTGCCGCCGCCACCGGCGTGATGCCGCTGGACATGCCGGAATCGGTGCTGGTCCGCTTCAAGGGCAAGCTGCAACCCGGCGTCACCCTGCGTGACCTGGTCAACGCCATTCCGCTGTACGCCATCAAGCAAGGCTTGCTGACGGTGGCCAAGCAAGGCAAGAAGAACATCTTCTCGGGCCGCATCCTGGAAATCGAAGGCCTGCCGGACCTGAAGGTCGAGCAAGCTTTCGAACTGTCGGACGCTTCCGCTGAACGTTCGGCCGCCGGCTGCTCGGTGTTCCTGAACAAGGAACCGATCATCGAATACATCAACAGCAACATCGTGATGTTGAAGTGGATGATCGCCAACGGCTACGAAGACGAACGCACGCTGGGCCGCCGCATCAAGGCCATGGAAGCCTGGCTGGCTGACCCCAAGCTGCTGGAGCCGGACGCCGACGCCGAATACGCCGCCGTCATCGAAATCGACCTGGCCGACGTGCACGAGCCCATCGTGGCCTGCCCGAACGACCCCGACGACGTGAAGACGCTGTCGGAAGTCGCTGGCGCCAAGATCGACGAAGTGTTCATCGGCAGCTGCATGACCAACATCGGCCACTTCCGCGCAGCCTCCAAGCTGCTGGAAGGCAAGCGCGACATTCCGGTCAAGCTGTGGGTGGCCCCGCCCACCAAGATGGACGCCACGCAACTGACCGAAGAAGGCCACTACGGCGTCTTCGGCACCGCTGGCGCCCGCACGGAAATGCCGGGCTGCTCGCTGTGCATGGGTAACCAGGCACAAGTGCGCGAAGGCGCAACCGTCATGTCGACCAGCACCCGCAACTTCCCGAACCGCCTGGGCAAGAACACGAACGTGTACCTGGGTTCGGCCGAGCTGGCCGCCATCTGCTCGAAGCTGGGCCGCATCCCGACCAAGGACGAATACATGGCCGATATGGGCGTCATCAACAAGAGCGGCGACCAGATCTATCAGTACCTGAACTTCGACAAGATCGCAGACTACAAGGACGTGGCGGACGTGATCGAGGTGTAAGCCTTGCACGCTAGCCAGGCGTCTTAGCCTGCTTGCAGTACGAACAACGGCCCCGGAGCAATCCGGGGCCGTTTGCTTTGGGGGCCGTTTGCTTTGGGGGCCGGGTTTCCGACGGCAGGTTTCAGCCGTTGCCCCCTGAACGCCCGAGCAAGCATCCGAACAGGAAACTTTTCGGGCGATACGTTTTCATACAATCGCGGTACCTTGTGACACTTGCCCCCGGCGCCGCATTCCGTTCGCGCCATGACCCAAAGGAGGAAGCCCGCCAATGACCCGGCTTTTGCTGCCGCCGCTGCTACTGCTGGCGCTTGCCGGTTGCGCCACGGCGCCGCCATCGAACCCCGAGAATATTTGCGCGATCTTCCGAGAAAAGCCGGACTGGCACGACGCCGCCCTGAAGGTGCAGAAGAAATGGGGCGCCCCCGTCCCCGTGCCCATGGCGATGATGTACCAGGAGTCTTCCTTCAAACAGGACGCCGTGCCGCCCCGCTATTACTTCCTGGGCATCATCCCCTGGGGCCGCGTCAGCTCGGCCTATGGCTACGCCCAAGCCAAGGACGAAACCTGGGCCGACTACAAAAAAGAAGCCGGCGGCTGGGGTTCCAGCCGCGACAACTTCGCCGACGCGCTGGACTTCATGGGCTGGTACATGAGCAAATCGCAACGCATCAACGGCGTCTCCAAGTGGGACGCCTACGGCCAGTATTTGAATTACCACGAAGGCTGGACCGGCTACCGCAACCGCAGCTACGACCGCAAGGCATGGCTGAAAACGGTGTCGCAAAAGGTGCAGACCCGCGCCGAGAAATTCACGTCCCAGTACAAGAGTTGCGAAGGAGATTTAACGCGCGGGGGGTGGTTTTGGTGAGGGGTTGAAGGCATCGCGCGGCCCATTGATGCTTATACAAAAATTTGTATAATCGCCGCATGAGCGTCCTCAAACTCGTCACCTTTTTAGGTACGGCACTTGACGAACTGCGGGCCTTTCCACTGCATGCACGACGCGACGCGGGGCATCAGATAGATCAGGTACAGCGCGATCTGTTGAAGGAGCTAGGCCTATGAGCAAGCAACAATTCACCAGTGTGTGGGATGCCATAGAAGACACTCCCGCCGAAGCTGAAAACATGAAACTGCGCTCCGAACTGATGGTGGCGCTGAAGCATCACATCGCGCGCTCAGAGATGAGCCAGCAGCAAGCGGCGCAACTGCTCGGCGTTACGCAACCGCGCGTGTCAGACCTGATGCGCGGCAAGATCAACCTGTTTGGGCTGGATGCTCTGGTCAATATGGCCACCGCGGCCGGCCTGCAGGTGCAGATGACGATTCAAGAAGCCGCCTGACATCCCGCTGCTTTCCCCCAAACAAAAATCCCGGCCAGGCCGGGATTCTTTGTTGCGTACCGGCAAAAGCCGGATGCGATCAGAAGTCCATGCTTGCCGACAGCAGGAACGTACGCGGGCCGCCCAATACCAGGTAGCCGTTGCCGGGGTATCCGCCCACCGACGACCAGTAGTTGCGGTTGGCGATGTTTTCCACGCGGGCGCGCACGGTGACCAAGTGGCCGCCCACGTCCGTCATGTAGCGCACGCCGGCGTCAAAGCGGGTCCAGCCGGGTACCTTGAGGGTGTTGGCGTCGTTCGCATAGGACGAGCCGGTGTAGACGACGCGGCCGTCCACGGCCAGGCCTTGCACGCCGGGGATGTCCCATTCCACGCCCATGTTGGCTTGGAAACGCGGCACGCCGATCACGCGGTTGCCGTCCAGCGACGCGTTGCCGGTGGAGCGCTGCTCGGCGTCCAGCCAGGTCAAGCCGCCCAGAACGCGCACGCTCTTGATGGGCTCGCCGTAGACGGTCAGTTCCGCGCCTTGGTGGCGGTCTTTGCCGGAGGTGGTCAGCTCGTTGCTGGCGTTGTACATCGCGCGCGGCTTGTCGGTGGAGAACAGGGCCAAACCGGCGCCAAGCCCGTCACCCTCGTACTTCACGCCGATTTCCTTTTGCTTGGAGACGTACGGTTGCAGGCTTTGGCCGACGTTAGGCACCGGCTTGCCGTTCGCGTTCGCAGGCGCGGTCGGCCCGGCGACCAGGGCTTCGATGTAGTTGGCATACAGTGACACGCTGGGCGCCACCTTGAAGACAATACCGGCGGCCGGCGAATTGCGGCTGGCGTCATAGGCGCCGTTTTCCTTGCCCGTGTTGTAGGCGTAATCACGCTGCGACAAGCGTTGATGGCGAACGCCCAAGGTCAGCAGCACCTTGTCGTCCAGGAACGACATCGTGTCGCCCAGGGCGTAGCTGCTCATGCGCGTACGTCCTTGCAATGCGGGGTTATCAATATCGTTACCGCGCAATGCACCCGCGCTGAAGGCGGGCTTGTCGTAGGAGACCGGGTCATAGATGTTGGTCGCAAACGTATTTGCGAAATCCATGATGTAGGCGTTCTTCTTTTTCAGATCAAAGAACGATGCCGACGCAACGATTTCGTGGCCGACCGGGCCGGTGCGCACCTTGGCGCGCAGGCCGAATTCGCCCGTGTTGACGCTGTCTTCACGGGTGTTGTCGAAGCGATAGAAATTGCCCGCGCCCGTGCTGCCGTTCGTCAACGTAACGTTGCCCAGCGAGTTCGCTTCATCGCTGCGGCGGAAACCATACGCCGCCCAGCCGGTCAGCTTGTCGCTGAAGTCATGTTCCGCGCGCAAGGTGCC
>Ga0256794_1000194_pt1 | contig 16233 bp, 11 predicted proteins | sample MC6MC0945MT_FD_186352 | JGI IMG/M metagenome (GOLD analysis project Ga0256794, IMG submission 186352) | Metatranscriptome of enriched soil aggregate microbial communities from Iowa State University, Ames, United States - MC6-MC0945-MT... | ecosystem: Environmental > Terrestrial > Soil >... | reverse complement strand
TGTACTTAGATCTGTTTAATCTGAAGTTTGATAAGGTAGGCAACATTAGAATTACTTAATAAATACTAGAACTTCATTTTTTTGTGAATAATATTAAATTATACGTTATATTTGCTTCAGGTGTTTTGGTATGCCTGCTCGTTCGTGCAAAGATTTCATCAACCAATAACTAGATAATATAACCTCAAAGCTTATTATCCGATCAAAGTATACGAACGCAAAATCTTAGGGTAATAATCTTTAATTAAAGGATTATATTATGAATACTATTGACTATTTTAAGCTTCAAGCTAAAAATCTACACAGAGATTTTAAAACAAAAACTCCTGTTTTTGACAATGTAATTAATGACTTTCTTTATGAATACTCACCAAAGTATTTCGATATAGATCAAATTGTTTTGGACTATAAACTGAATGAAGAAAAATTCAGTTTAATGAATGCACAGCATGTTATCGCTGACTTGGCAGGGTTTAATAAATGGAATAAGTTGATTAATGCCTCCGAGGATGAATTGGAGCTTGCGAAGTTACTTTTTGACAATCAGAATATTATTGATCTATTTTCATGGAATCATTACATTCTACAAACAGAGTCACTTAACGGATATGAAATTGACGCAGAAACTAAACTAGAGATATTTAAGCAAGTTGTGCTTGAAGATAATATTTTTAACTTGGTAATTGATGGTTATCTGCTGAAGAATAAGAGTGATTAATGTTTTATTAGCCTTTATTATTCAACTATAGGAACTTTATATTTATTAAATCGTAGATATTAAACGGCTTAATTTAATAAGCAAAATTTAAAGCAGAACTAAAATTTATAAAAAAAACGAGAGCAATATTTAATTGTTCTCGTTTATGTTGAGCTATTTTAATCATCCATCCAGATTTCGAACTTTACTTGATGTTATACTCTAGCTGTAATTAAAATTCGTCAATTAACTTTTCAGCTTGCTTAAACTCTCGCAAGATTATGTTAATTAGCTCTATTTGTAAAACCAGAGTTGTTGAGGTCTCATAATCACATAAGGAGCGAACTAGTAATCTTGTAAATTAAATTTCTACAAAATGTGCCTTTCCTCATCATAATTTCATTTTCTTTTTTTTTCTTTACATTTTAACATTTATTATATTAGCGAAATATACTTAAGATAATTAACATGAATCTTACGTAAATTAAATATTAAAAAACACAAACTTATGAATACTACAAAAAAAATATCTTTCCAGATTACGGAGGTCTTACTTTCAATGTCGTGATACATTCGAACGTCCAATTGTCAAAAACTTTCTAACTTGAGAACAATACGATATTGTCCTAAGCAGACATGCTATTAAAAATTGCCCGAGGTATTAGTTAAAGCACCAACATTTTTAATAATAATAAAAAACACTATGTATAAAAATTTAGAAGATTTAAGAAAACAATATCAAAATATTGTAACGAATGTACAACCTCACTTAAATGACGAAATTAAGGCGATTTTAAACCGGGGAATTGCTTTTCAATATGATGAAGATGAAAGTGAAGCAGATGTGCTTTTTCTTGGAATGAATCCATCTTTTATTTCTACCCAAAAAGAAGAAAGCTATGAGTGGACAAGGGAGAGGACAATAGGCAAAGAGTATTTTAAACCTTTTTTTAATGTTGAAGAAAGCCTTAGAAATGAATACAATATTGAAATAAAATGGACACATTATGATCTATTTGTCTTCCGTGAAACTAACCAATCAAACATTAAAAAAATATTTAAGAGTAATGAAGAAGGACGAAATTTTCTTTTTCAACAGCTTGAAGTTTTAAAAGAGAGATTAGTTAAAACTCAACCTAAAATTATTGTTGCAAGTAACGCTTTAATAAGAACTTTTTTAGGCATGAATGCTAAAACAGATTCTAAAGGAATCAAAACTGGTGTATGGTTGGGTGACTGGATTAAATTTGAATTTGATAAAACTAAAGGTACATATATCATTCAACAACCGAACGAATTAAAGGGTATAGCAATCTTTTTTACTAGTATGTTAAGCGGTCAGCGTGCGTTAGATATTGGAACTAGAGAACGTTTAGTTTGGCATATAGCAGCGGTTTTGAAATAGAAAATCACCATTACAAAAATTCACTTAAAAAACGTAAATTATGATAAAATCAATTACTATTAAAAATATAGCTACTTACGACTCAACAGTTGGAGTTGTTATTGACAATCTGAAAAAAATAAATTTTATATATGGTACAAATGGATGTGGAAAGACAACTTTGTCAAACTATCTTTTGAATCATGCCGAAGAAAAATATATTAGCTGTTCTATAGCATGGAATAATGAAACTCCTCTTAAAACTTTAGTTTACAATAAAGAATTTAGAGAGCTGAATTTTGGAAAAGGAAAATTAAATGGTGTTTTTACTCTTGGCCAAGCCACTACTGATGAGATTAAAGTTATTGATGATAAAGCAGAGGAGCTAAAAAACTTAAAAATAGAAGGCGGAAAGAAACGTGATACACAAAAGGCTCAAATTCTCAAGCTGGAAGTTCTAGAAAAAGAATTTACAGAAAATTGTTGGAAAAAAATTTTTAAAAAATACGATAAAGAGTTCAAGGAAGCTTTTGTAGGATCAATGAAATCTGCAGAATCATTCAAATCCAGATTGTTAGTAGAATCTTTGAATAACAGTGCATCTTTGGAAAGAATTGAATTGATACGAGATAAAACTAAGACAATTTTTGGTGATGTTCCACAGAATATTTCACTAATAAATACTATCAATTATGATCGAATTATTGAAATAGAAAATGATATAATTTGGACAAAAATAATTGTAGGTCATGCTGATATCGATTTAGCAAAATTAATTCAAAAACTGAATATTAATGATTGGGTAAATCAAGGAAGGAATTATATTCAAGAAAACGATAGTACTTGCCCATTTTGCCAACAACAAACTATAAATGAAGATTTTAAAAGTAAGTTAGAAAGTTTTTTTGATGAAACTTATTTAAGAGATATAAATACTCTTAAAAGTTTAAAGCAAGAATATAACCAATTAACCCAAAATTTAATTAATGAACTCTATACAATTGAAGCAAACGAAAAGGTCTTTAAAGAAACAAAGTTAGATTTAGATAAATTTTCTGCTTATTTTAAAACATTAGTAAGTCAGATAAGCGGTAATAATGAACTTTTAAATACTAAAATAAAGGAGCCAAGTAGAACAATTGAGATAGTTCGTTTGAAGGAACAATCCGATCTAATTACAGAAGTAATTTCAACTGCTAACCGTAAAATAAAAGAGCACAATGAAATTGTTGCCAACTTTACTAACGAGAAAAGAAATTTGATTAATTCTGTTTGGAAATTTATTACTGAAGAATTTAAAAGAGATATTGAACAATTTAACGCAAGCAAAAGTGGATTAGAATCTGGTATAACGACCTTGCAAACTCAATTAGAAAAAAAATTATCAGAACATAAAGCATTAGATCTAGAAATTAAAGAATTAAGTAAAAATGTAACTAGTATACAACCTACGATTGATGAGATAAATAGATTATTGCTATCATATGGTTTTACAAATTTTAAAATTGTGCCGTCAGCTGAATCTGGCTTTTATCAAATTGAACGGGAAAATGGTGAAATTGCTGAACATACTCTTAGTGAAGGGGAAGTTACTTTTATCACTTTCCTCTATTATCTTCAATTAACTAAAGGTGGACATGATGAAAATGCTGTTAATGATGAACGCATTCTTGTTATCGACGATCCTATTTCAAGTTTAGATAGCAATGTGTTATTTATTGTAAGCACATTGATTAAGGAGATTTTAAAAAATATACGATCAAATAAAGGTAATATAAAACAAGTTATTTTACTAACGCATAATATTTACTTTCATAAAGAAGCTTCTTTCGAAGGTTTAAATAGGGGCAAAGGGGAAAAAAATAACTACTATATTTTAAGAAAGATAAATTCAGTCAGCAAAATTTTTTCTTATAACGACAAGAATCCGATTTCATCTTCATATGAATTGCTGTGGAATGAAATTAAAGAGTATAATAATAATTCCGGAATAACAGTTCAAAATGCTATGAGAAGAGTTATCGAAAATTATTTCAGCATTCTTGGAAGTAATAGAGATGATACTTTACTTTCAAAATTTGAAAATCCCCAAGAAAAAGAAGTCTTCAGATCATTACTTAGCTGGATTAATGAAGGTTCTCATACGTTACCTGATGATCTATTTGTTGAACTTCCAGATCAATCTATAGAAACATATTTAAAAGTTTTTAAGGATATTTTTATTCATACCAATAATATTGGACATTATGAAATGATGATGGGAGTACAAAGTAATTCAGCCGTTAATCATCCAGCAAATTTAAATTAGTTTGTCAAGTACAGAAATTAAAAATAAAATGAACAAAGATTAAATATGAATTTTAAATTGATTGCAATACGTCCTTTGGAAGGATGTGATAGAAGCATAATAAAAGGATTAGTACCAAACTGTATTTATCAGTTCTATAACGAGTATGATTTTTACTTTAAAAAAACTGAAAAAAGTCAGCAATTACTGTCATTTATTGAATACCAGAAAACAAATTTAACTTTCGATAGTACTGAAAAATATTCACCTTTAAATTATAAAACAATTTGTGCTATTAAGAGAACAGAAGAAGTTCCTAAAAACTTATTTGCTCAAAATATAAATATCTCAGCAATTGTTGGGCAAAACGGAAGCGGTAAAAGTACCCTTTTGGAATTGTTTTACTATTTGATGTACAAGTATTCCACTAAATATAACTTAGTCCAAAACAAAAAAGATACTAATTCTAACAGAAAACTTGAAATTGAAATCTTTTACGAAGACGAAAATTATGATGTCATAATTCATCGTTACTCTGAAAAAGAAGACTCTTTAAAAATATATGATATTAAAAGCGGAAATTTTCATCATCTTTCTGATGAAAGTTACAGTGATTTACTTAGTTACCAATGTTACAGCATTGCTTTAAATTACTCAATTTATGGTTTAAATAGTGAAGTGTCAGGTAACTGGTTAGATGCATTATTTCATAAAAACGATGGTTATAGGACTCCAATTGTTATAAATCCATTTAGAGAAAGCGGAAACATTGATATTAATAATGAGTATATCCTGGCTCAGTCCCGTTTACTTTTAAACTATTATCTTGTCAATAATAATTCGTTATTAGACGATGTTCAAATATCTACTATAAAATTTAAATTAGAAATTCTTAAGCATCAGTATGCTGAGAAATATGAGGATAAAATGGAGCAAAATCTAACTGTTTCAGTAAGTGATATCTACGAAAAAGTAATTCGTCACAACAGTTCATACCGTAATTTAACGAGAGATCAAAATATTAATGCGCTCATAAATAAGGTTTTAGATAGAGGTGTTATTATTGACTATACAGATGGTAAATTTATTTATAAAGATTCTAATGGAAGTTTAAGTACTGAATTTAAAGAACTATTTATTAATTCGGATATTCAACACCCAGAGCTTAAGGTTCTAAACGCCCTTTATATTTTAAAAAAGATTTATAAGATCACTCAGAATTATAAGGAATATGAAATATTTAAACAGCTTTTTACCTCAAAAGATTTTAATTATAATGCTATTGGTAATCATAATTTAACAGTAAGCAGACGGGAGATAATTAGTATTTATAGTGAATATTTTTATCGTGTATTCTTAGCTGAACTTGAAGAATATTTTGAGAAACAATACATTAACTATGCTGATAATTCATCATTAACAGAAATAGATAAGATTAAACTAACAGAGTATTTAGAAAAAATTGAATATGGAACCTATAGAAATTTAGAGGTTCGGTCGTTAGACACCGGTTATTTTAATATAATATTCGATGGTTATGTTGATTTAAGAAAGAGTGGTTATATTGATATAGGTGCGACGTATGTTACAACTGATGCGATAATAAAGTTTATTAGTAATACCATAAGTACAAACCTTAAGAATGATGAAAATTATAGTTTGCGTGACTCTGTTAGAATGGCGGTAGATTATTTCCTTAATCAAAATATACCCGATATAAATATTAATTTAAATGTTAGCGAATTGAATAACCTGCTATTTTTAAAACTATATTCTGATGAATCTCATGTAACTTTTAAATTGAAACAGGCAATTAGTTATTTTAATGAAGATTTATTTGAAAATATCGAAGGTTATCATTGGGACTCGTTTTTAGAAACACTTGATATTGATTTAAATCAAGAATATTTAAAAAACAGATCAATAAAAACCATGCCGCTTGCTTTTGTTCAGCCTATCGTGATGGTCGTTAAAACTACAGAGACAGATGAACGAAAAATAAGATTATTGATTGATAGTAAAAAATTAGATGAGTATCCTTTTAACCAATTAAGTTCCGGAGAACAACAATTAATCCATTCAATACTTACAATTGTTTATCATCTGTACAATTTGAAATCTATTGATGACAAATTATATAAACAAACTAAAATCAATTTAATTTTTGATGAGATTGAACTTTATTTTCATCCTGAATATCAGAGAGTGTATATAAGTAGTTTACTTCAGGCACTAGCGCGGATTGATGTAAATAAGGGTTTGAAATTCAATATTTTACTTTCTACCCATTCCCCATTTATTTTATCTGACATACCTAGTCAAAATATTTTAAAATTAAAAAACGGTATACCTGTAATGTCAGATACTGTAAACTCTTTTGCTGCAAATATTTATGATTTGCTAAATGATGAATTTTTTCTAAAAAAAGGAACAATTGGTGCTTATGCCTCAAATAAAATTAATGATATTATGCAAAAAGAATTAGTAGAGAAAGAAGACTACGATATTTTAAATCTTATCGGAGATCCATTTTTAAGAGGAGTCATTACCAAACAGCTTAACAAGAAAAATTCGAAAGAACACATTCTCAATGAAATCGACAGATTACAATCATTACTAAATAATCTTGAAGATGCTACAAATTAAAGAATATGATTTCAGTTCCCTAGATTCCAGTAAAATAGATGTTTTAATCAAAAAGAAACTAAAAGAATTAGAAGATACTAATCAATTTACAAGTTTTTTTTCTTGTTTAAATAAAATTCTTAATTCAGAATCAAATTTTTCCTTTTTAAAAGCATCTCATGAAACAATAAAAAAATTAGTTAAAATTAATACACACATAAACGTTGATGAGGGGCTAATTACAAACCTTAAAGCAGATTTTAAAACTAAGAAGTATTATACTTTAAACGATTTGTTAGAAATCATTCTAGGTTATCATCTAGAATCTCGCACGCAATTTGTCAAGCGTTTTTTAAAATCAAACGGTTTAAACAATTGTGTCTACTGCCTAGCTCAGTATACAACAACATACATAGGTAAAGCAAATAAAAAAGAAAAGATTTACATAAAAGGTAATTTAGATCATATCTATCCTAAAAGTAAAAACGCTTTAGTTAGTTTGTGCATCAATAATTTAGTTCCTGTTTGCGGGCATTGCAATCAAAGGAAACTAGATGGTAAAGAAGATAAGTTCGATTTCAACCCATTTAATAAAATTGATACCCAAAAATATCCAACTTTTAATTTTGCAGATACTATCCAAATGGTAAATGGTATTGTGGAGATTAAAGATTTGTCTAAGCTTAAGGTAGATCATATAAATGCAAAGCTAGAAACTAGGTTAAACCTCACGAAATTTTACACTGAATATAATGCGCCCATTAAAAATTTGCTAGATCGATATAAAAAGTTTAATTCCCCGTCCTATAGTACGCATATTAAAGAATTGCTTGGAATGCAAATTTCAGACAGTATAGAATATTTTATTTCAGAAATTCCATTTACAGAAGAAAATATACAGAATATTCCTTTACATAAATTTAAAAGTGATTTCTACAAAGAATTAGAAGGTTATAAAACAAGCGGAAAAAATAATTCTACATAATTATTGTGTGTCATATCAAATTCTCTCTTAAACTAACTCATTAATAGATCGCCTTGCTCGTAGTATCTAGCAATATTATCTGTTTCGGTTAGCGCGTTCACCTAAGTGCTTCTCTGTTGTCTATGTAGATCAGTTCTATTTTTATTAGCATATTCTTATTTCGGTATGGTGAAAGTATGTACTACGACATGTTTATGCTCCGTTGATCTCTTTTTTACTTTTGAAATTGCATCTAAAGATTCAAGCGATATAATTATTTACCATTTTTATTATCTTTTCTTAGGGAAATTTATGTGTGTTACTTCATGTATAAAATTAATATTGCTTTATCATGAGTAAAAAGCTTACTTAGAGTAACTTGGATTCCTTAATTTAAAACGATGTTTGAGTAATTAAGCATTAAATGATATATAGCAAATGAATCTTGGTTATTAAAATTCCTTTTATGAATAGATAAATAAGTACCATCTATAATAGAATGTAATTTTTCAGCACACAAATATTTTTCAGTTTTAAATGATTTTGTTTTTAAAATATTATTTGCTTGGTTAGATATATCTATATGAGTCAGTTTTTTATTTTCAATAAAAGCTATTTGCCCTTCAAATGGAAGTCTTAAGTTGATATGATTTCTATTAACAAATTTATTTTCCATATCTAAAACATAATCCTTCACATCGGACAGGATTTTAATTCTTTTACATTCTAATGCAAAATAGATGTTTTCATCTTCTTCATTTTTGAAATTTTTTTTTAAACCTAATTTATTAATATAAATATCAATCTTATCAGGTTTTATTTTCCCATCACAAACATCTAGGTATCTTTGTTGAGATTCAGGACTAAAATTTATTTCTTCTAATTCTGATATTTTGTTTCTTAGCAAAAATTTGTTTTTAACTAAATATTTGTCAATAAATTCAAATTTCAGATGATCTTCAAAAGGAACTGTAGTCGAGGCTTTTATTTCTTTTTCTGAATAGGTAACACCATCATTAAGAAAAATTCTATGACATTCCATTATATATGAAAGAATCTGTTTAATTCTTTGTTCTGTAATGGAGTTTTTTCTCGATTTTACAAAAGCAGATATGTTAGAAGCCATCAAAATTAATATTTGAATTAGTTAATTCTGTAGCTTCTATGGTTTCTTTAAATTCTGCAACATCGTACCATGCCATCACTCTGTGCCAACATTTATATTCATTTGGTTTTATAATGTAAAAAGAATCTTTTTCAAAACCCTTTATGTCTTTTTGTATGAATAGATTATGTTCTGGATTTGTGGCATCTGTAATTTGAGAAATACTTAAATTATAGGCTAGTCGTTTTAAAACCTCCTCTTCATTTCTTTTATCAGGATAAATAATTTGTTCCTTTGGTTTATGATCAAGAAAAACAAAATTTAAAGCTATAAAATGCTTTAAGGGATAAATTTCAACTTGTAAAAATTCACTGTCATAAATCTTTTCAAATTCTTGAATGTAAACTTCTGCATAATTTTTTAGAACTTGTTCAACATTTCTATGGTCAGCTTCATTAAAATTTGAAACTAAATGTTGTTTACTGTCTTGAAATTGATAACGCGAAATATTTAAAACGTAATCAATTAAATCTTTTTCATATCCTTTGATATCATATATATCTTCAATAATTGAATTAATCCTATCTAAGATTTCTTTATTTGGCTCCCCTGTATAAAGCATATTTGGAAATTCCTTATAAAAATCTTTATATGGTTTTAATAAACTATCAACTAATGAAACTAATTGTACTTTTTGAACCTCATTTGGTTCTATAAATGGGAAAGATAAATATTCATTTAAGTTAATTTCAGGATTATAAACGCCCCAATTAGCACTTGTTAGATACTGAAAATACAAATACAGGTTTGAACTTAAAATTGAATAAAATATATTTAAATCATTTTCGTTTTTAAATGAAATACCATAAAAATTTTCAGTAAAAACTGTATCATCGGATGAAATTGCGTATTTTAACACAGTTTCTTTCGAAGTACGTTTTCCTAAAACAATTTTATTCTTGTTGAATAATTCTAATATCCTTCCTGCTTTTATAAATGTATCTTGCTTACTAATTTTTTTCAGTAAGGAATCATTAATATAATAGTTGGAAAAATTCTCTTTAACTATTAATGATAAGCCCTCTAAAAAGGGAAAAGGTTTATTTATGGTACCAATTTCAATTCCTTTACCATAATTAATATTATTTGAGTTAAAATACTTTTGATAATTTTCACACTTATATTTTTTCAGTAAAGTGTAATCTAAAGTATTTCCATATAATGCAATTTTAAACATCCACTTGTTTTCAATGAAAAATAATTGAAGGATATTCTTTTTATCAAACTTTTCAATTACAAGTTTTTTTGAAAATTTATTGAAATATTTATTCTGCTTCAACGAAATATGCTTAATTATACTTTGTGAATTTTGTTTTAAGTTATTGGTGTTTACTTTGAAAAAAATTATTGTACCAGGGTTTTTGGCATTCTCAAAAACAATATGTCTAACTGGTGATAAATCAAATATCTGGTTAATAAAATTGTTTTCTAAAAAGTATTTTTTGAAATTTTGTGCTTTATCATTATAATAAACTTTGCTTGTTACAATTAATGCAATATTAGTTTTATCTACAATAAAATCTTTTACTCTAATCAAATATGATTGGGCAATTTGTTTATCACTAACAATTTTATCAAATTTGGATTGTTTTAACCAATTTAAATGCTCTGCTGAATTATTACTTTTCCAAGGTGGATTTCCAAGAATGAAATTTACATTTTCGCTCTTGATTTTATTCCAAATATCTACTTTAGCTAAATCAAAAAAATGAGCTTTAAAAAAGTTGGTGTCTTTTAAATTAGGAAAAATATACTGGTCAATATTTCCAGGCTCTTGATAATCAAGTAAAGCAACATAAATGGAAAAACAAGCAACATTTATAGCTTCTTCATTAATGTCAATTCCAAAAAGGTTTGTTTCTGCAATTTCTCTAATTTTATTTCCAAAAGTTTGATTGTCGGACGTTGGGTTTAATTCTTTTTCTCGTTCAATCATCCTTCTTAACCCTTGAACTAAGAAAATACCAGAACCCATTGCTGGATCGAAAATCTTACACTCATTTTTTGACTTATTGTCTTCGAAAAACTTATCAACTGTTTGTGTTAAAATATAATCAACTAAAAATGGAGGTGTGTAAACCGCAGAAGTTGCATTTTTTGTTTCTGCATCCAAAAGGGTTTCATATATGCCACTAATAAGTTCAACAGGGATGATACCAAAATCAAAAATTTCGAATTGAAAATCAAAATCAGAAAATAAATTACGTTTTTCTTCTATACTAACACCATCTGGGTTGAAAAGCTTAGACAATATATCAGCTTGATTGGATGTTAACTCAGTGTTAGAATTTTTAAATAAAACACCATTAAATCTATTGTTTAAATAGTCAAAAAACTCAACAAGTTTTGTTGGAGTAGCAATTAATTCACTTAACGATTTTCTTCTAGTAATTATATCATTTTCATCTCCTTCAATAAAAGAAATATCAATTTTTATTCTTCTATCAATCAAGTAACGAATGAAAATTAATCTTAAAACAAGAATTTTAGCTAAACTTTCTTCTAAATTAAAATCTTCTTTTAAAATTAGAATGGTTCGCTTAATGTTTTCAAAAAGTTGTTGATTAACTCTTTTCTTGAGAACGGTCTTTTTATATTTATCATAAAACCACTCAAATGTTTTTCCGCTTTGTAAATTCCAAAATGAAAATTTATCTTCGATCTCTTTTTTAGATAAGTTTATTTCTTCTAAACTATTCTCCTTTTTACTGTAGTTTAAAGCATTGTAGACTTTTATTTCGCTACCTTTAATTATAAAAATTATAGGAGAATTATCAAAAGACCAAACCTGTTTATGAATTTCATTCTCTTTGTCTTTGTTATTTATCAAAGTGAAATCAAAAAATAGAATTAATGGCTGGTTGTTGAAAACATAAAAAGCATCAGGATTTAAGACGTCTAGCTTTTTTCTAATATCTGAAGGAAATAAATTAAAAACCTCACCATCCTCTTTGTTTCTAAAGAAAGCAGCATTATTCTCAACGAGATTTAATTGATTAAGAAGATTTTTTAATGAGTTTTTCAAAATACTTTTTTTACAAATCTAATACTTTAAACTTACTTTTTATGACAATGATTTGTCGTTTAACTTATTTTCTATGAAAATAAATATACGCAAAGTGTATTTAAAAACTTCATAAACTTACATATTTTATTTAAATAAAAACCATGTCAAATCCTCGTGTTTCTTTTACTCACTGATCATATTATATGTTGTACTACATAATAAACCATGTACGGATGAAATTTGAATGATTCAAGAATATAAAGTGTTAATGTTTGATTAAAAATGCTTAAGATTCTCCTTTTGTTGTTCGATTTTTTGTTCAATTTGATATTGCTCAATTGATTGTACAAAAAACCACCCGTCTGTTTTTAACTTAATAATTTCATTATCACACATGGAACAAAATACCTTAGTTTCTCGTAATTCCTCTGCGAAAAACATTACATTATTAATTATAATATTCTCAGTATTACAAAATTGACACTTAATTTCTATTTTCATGATAAATATTTTCTTTATAAGAATAGTCTTTTTATTTCACTTTCAGTGTGTTGATATAAATAATTACTTGTACAGTAACAATAGCCTTTACATTCTCTTGTTATAAATTTATTTTTTAGCTGATGGCCCTCGCTTATAATCTCCTTTATGATTTTTACACTTTGATTAAACACGTGAATTTTATCATCACCTTGTTTTATAGTAACTCTAGGATCATCAACAATTATTCTTCTAATATATTGAAATAAAATTGGCGACTGGTTATTCCTAACTGTAATCATTTTTCTCTGTCTAGGGATTTTGTCCCAATTTTCTTTTAAGTCATCAATATTTATAAAATATCGCTCATTGTCCGGAGTTTCTTTTTTCCAATTAATTGGATTGTTTTTGGTTATCCAAATTTCAAAGTTATCATTTTTTATTAAGTCAATATCTAATTCAAATAATATAGGACCATAATAGTTTTGTCTTGGAAAAAATGAGTGTAAATCTATTGTATCAAGAAATACATCATTCCAAACGTTTAAGACTTTATCAACTTCATCTGAGCTTTGCGGAGTTTGATATAAGCCCATATTTTCAACAGCTCCTCTCGATAACAATCCATTTTGATTAAAATAAGTTAATGAAGTCCTAACAGTATTTGCATGATACAATGCTAGAACTTCTTTTTCAACTAAGAAATTATATAAGTCAATATTGCTTAATTTCATTTTTAATTAATATTTTTTTGGTAACTAAATTTTATACACAAAAGTTTTCTACTGAATTTCCATTATTGAGTTTGTTTTATAATTGTTTTGACACATTTAAGATTAATTAGAAAACTGTATTATTTTAATTTTTCAATTTCTTTTTGAATATATTCTACACTATACTTTACACATTTAAAATGTTTAATTTGAACAGTATCCAATTTATTTTTATTATATTCAAAATTTTGAAAAAGATAATTCTTTAATTTTTTACCAAGAGGTAGATTCAATTTATCCTTATAATAAATAGTATTTACAATACATAATTCTGGGAATGGATTTAGTTCACTAACAATTTCAATTTTCTTATCGCGTAAAAATCTTATAAAATCTATTCCTACAATAAATTCTTTTTTATTAATATGAAATAATATAGACGAGAAATTAAAGAAGGTCGTTTTAGGTAATGTATTAAGAACATCAAATGCGAATGATAATTGACCATTGTTTAACCCCCAGGTCTTATTGATTACCCACAAATCTATTGTGGTATTTTTATTTTGAACTTTATACCCTCCAAAGTTATTTTTTTTAATATTTAAATTATAAAAAATCACTTCAATTTCTATATCATCTTCAATAATTAAGTCAACATCACGAAAATCTTTTTTATTTGGGTCTAAAAAAAAGTCACGTATTATTCCACTAAATACAAACACATTAGTATGTTTGATTAGCGTATCAATAATTTCTGTTACCATATTATCAGTAATTGATCTTAAATGATTATAAAACATTTCAGATTCCTCACTAATATTTTCTTTTATTTTAGTTAATTTTTTGGCCACTTATCTTTTGATAATGATTTAAAGCATATTGGTCTGTCATACCAGAAATAAAATCTACAATTAATCTTAATTTATAATAATCACTTAATTTATCAATATTGTACTCATTAGTAATATTATTTTCCTCACATGCAATTTTAATTAAACTTTCAGAAATCAATGAAGATGCTCTTTTTCTATATTTTTTATCTTTATGATAAATAAAACCAATATAGTAATCAAGAAGCCCTTTTATAACAGAGTGACCTGTTATTTCTAAGGAATTTATTTCTCGAAATTTAAAAATTTTTTCATAACAAAAATCTTTCAAATCTTGTGCAAGGTTGAAATCATCATCAAAGATTAACTCTTTATTATAGGTGCCATTTTCAATATATTCTATATTTTTTATAAAATTATCTGATGCTAAAAGTACTAAAGCCTGAATAATTTGTATCCTAAAATTAACAATTTTTGTTATGTCGTTTTTGTAATAATTATCTTCGTCAATATATATTTCTGCGAGTTTATCTTTAACTCTAGGATTGTCTTTTAATTTATCATAATATTCATTTAAAGTTAGAAGATTTTTTGAATATGCATCTTCCAAATCCATAGTTAAATAGCAAATCGAATCAGCTGCTTCCATTAAATAACACAGCGGATGTCTAACATATTCGTCATTGATAACTAGATCACATTCTTTAGCTATCTTTTTAAAATATTCTAATTCTGAAAAGAATACCCCAATTTTATGCTTCGCCGTCTTATTATCGTCTATTTTATCAAAGTTAGGGTATTTAATATATGATGCTAAAGATGCATAGGTCAAATTTAGGCCATATGCATCATTAAGGACTTGTAATTTTGTTATTACCCTTAATCCTTGCGCATTACCATCAAAACAAGTAAAATCATTTTTTTGTTGATCTGTTAGTTCTAATATAAATTTATCAGAATTTTCATTATCAGCTGTCATTTTGATTTTATCTGTTCCAATAATATTTTTATCGAAAAATTCTTTAAAGTAATTCTGGATTACTGTTTCTCCAAAATGACCAAAAGGAGGATTTCCTATATCATGAATTAAGCAGCTATTTTTAAGTATGATAGGTATTTCTCGGAATAAATCGTATTTATCTATATTTAATCTCTTCTGAAAATCCTCATTCTCACATAATCTTACACCAAGAGAATAACCTATTGACATTACTTCAAGTGAATGTGTCAAACGAGAATGAATATTATCGTCAGTTGTTAAAGGAAATACTTGTGTCTTATCGTGCATTCTACGCATTGCAGAACTAAAAATAATTCTCCCAAAATCACTTTCAAAATCATTTCTAGCGTCTTCATGACTTCTTTTTTTCGATTGTCTTAACCTATTGTTATTTAATAATTTGATCCAATCCATTTTATAAATTAGTTTTTTCAGTATTCGGTATTTGTTCTTGAGCTAAACTAACATTTTAATTTTAATTTTTCTCTTAATTTAATATATATTGAAAAACTGACAATTACTTTTAAGTTTAAAATAAATCCTTTAAAATAAGAGTATTTTAATTAGAGTTAGAATTTTCATCTAAAGTAGCAGTTCTAATAATATCCGTAATGCAATAAACTCTCAAAATTTTAGTATGAATTTCATCATGTTTCATTCTAATCTTCACATGAACTTCCTTTTGGTGTTTGAAATGAATTTTATCTTCTGCTAAAGGCTCCTTTAATTCAACACTTTCAATACTTTCAGGTCTATCTTTTTTATATTTCTTAACTTCTCTTTCAAATGCTGCTTCATCAATATCCCAACAAATAATTTCAGGTTTGGTTCTGTAATCATGTTGATGAAGTAGAAATTTATGAAGATATGTCTCAATTTCTAAATGGCCAACAAAATCTGGCATTCTTTTATGTTGATGATAATTCCATTGAACGAGACAATCGATATGACTACCTCCACTTGTACTGATTATTTCAAAATCCAAAAGATTTAATTGGCAGAGTTCAGCTATGATTATTACAACTTCCTGTTCATAAATAGGCATATATTTAAATTTTAGACCTAGTCTATTTAAATCTAC
>Ga0256794_1000189_pt1 | contig 16410 bp, 7 predicted proteins | sample MC6MC0945MT_FD_186352 | JGI IMG/M metagenome (GOLD analysis project Ga0256794, IMG submission 186352) | Metatranscriptome of enriched soil aggregate microbial communities from Iowa State University, Ames, United States - MC6-MC0945-MT... | ecosystem: Environmental > Terrestrial > Soil >... | reverse complement strand
GGCAATTCCTTCATCCGCCGCAGCGCTGCCAGCGCCGACGCTGCCACACTAGGCGGCATCCCGACGCTATACAAAAAACTCGGGGCCAGAAACTTCAAATGCTCCACCAGTGCGGTTTCCCCGGCGATATACCCCCCACATCCCGCCAGCGTCTTGCTCAGCGTGCCCATCCAGATATCGACATCTTTACCGTCGACGCCGAAGTGCTCGCGAATGCCATATCCGCGCGCGCCCATTACGCCCAACGAATGCGCCTCGTCAACCATCAGGAACGCACGATGGCGCTGCTTGATTTCGATGAAGCGGGGCAGTGCGGGAAAGTCGCCGTCCATGCTGTAGATGCCTTCCAGCACGATCAGCACGCGTTCGAATTGATGGCGTTGCTCGTTCAGGATGGCGTCCAGTGCTTCCCAGTCGTTGTGCGGGAAGGGCAGGCGGCGCGCGCCTGACAGCTGGATGCCTTGCAGGACGCTGTTGTGGATCAGTTCGTCGTGCAGCACCAGGTCGCGCGGGCCGAACAGGTAGCCGATGGTGGATACGTTCGTGGCGTGGCCGCTGACGAAGGTGATGGCGTCGTCGACGCCGTATAGGGCGGCGATTTCTTGTTCCAGTTCGCGGTGTATCGGGCGTTCGCCCGAGACCAGGCGGCTGGCGGATACCGATGTGCCGTATTGGTCGATGGCTGCCTTCGCGGCCGCGGCCACGACCGGGTCGCCGGACATGTTCAGGTAGTTGTAGCTGGCGTAGTTGACGAACTCGCGGCCGCTGATGTGCGTGTCGGCGCCGGCGGTGCCTTCGTGCAGTTTGAAGAACGGGTTCTTCACGCCCAGGCGCTTGGCGCCGTCGTTGATGATGCGCAGTTGTTGGTAGCCCGGATGCAGATGGAAGCGGTAATGCTCCTCAGGAATCTCGGGCTTCTTTTCAGCGGGGCGCGCGGGCGTCTGGCCGGCCGGCGTGGACGCCTGGCGCAGCTTGCGCTCCAGCGCTTGCTGGATGAGTTTGTCCTTGATGCCGGCCGCCAGGCCGGGCAACTTCTTCATGGTGCTCAATTAATTCTGGCCTACTGGATCATGCGTTGCATGGGAAGACTGCCGTTCATCTTGATTTCGTCGACGAACTCGGAAACGGAACTGGAGCCGACTTCGGCGGCGTGGCTGGCGACCACCTGTTGCACGCTGGCGGTCACGGCATCGCTTGTCGCGCCGTCATGCTCATCGCGCAGCAACAACACCAGCCGCTCGGCCAGCTTGGCGGGCGTGGGGCTTTCGTTCAGCGCCATGACGGGCAGCCGGATACCGAAGCGGTTCTCCAATGCAACCACCAGTTCGACGCCCATCAGCGAGTCCAGGCCCATGTCGTAAACAGAGCGTGTGGATTCAATCTTGTCGGGCGACACGCGCAAAATCTCGCCGATTTCGGCTTTGAGCATGTCCGTAAACCGCTCATGCAGCGTGGCGTCGTCCAAGGTGGCGATCATCTGGGCGATATCGTCGGCGCCGCCGTCTTCATCGCCGCTGTCGCCAGCGCGCCGTGCGATGTCCGAAAACTTGGGCAAGCCGGCGGTGGGCAGGAAGCGGCTGAGGGCGCGCCAGTCCAGTTCCAGTACGCCCAGGCCCGAGGCGTCCGTGACGAGCATGTCTTCCAGCGCATCCAGGGCGACTTGGGATGCCAATGCGCCGCCACCCATGCGGCCTTGCAGGGCGTCCTTGATCTTCTGGTTGCGAGCCAGGAAGCCGACGTCGTCGATGGCTCCCCATCGCACGCAGGTCGCGGCCAGGCCATCGGCGCGGCGTTGGGCGGCCAGGCGTTCCAGCCAGGTATTGGCGGCGACATAGTTGCTTTGTCCGGGGTTACCGAACAGCGTGGTGGCCGACGAATAGAACACGAACAAGTCCAGCGGCAAGTCGCGGGTCAGCTCGTGCAGGTACTGCGCGCCGAGCACCTTGGCGGCGAGGGTGCGTTGAATTTGAGCGGGGGTGGCGCTGCGCGCCAAGCCGTCATCGATGACGACCGCCGCGTGCACCACGCCTTTCAGCGGGGGCAGGGTGGCGGAAGTTTCGTTAAGCAGGCGGGCGAGGGCGTCGCGGTTGGTGACGTCGCAGGCTGCGGCGTGGACTTGCACGCCTTGGCTGGCGAAGGCTGCTAGCGCAGACTGTGCGTCCTCACTGGCGGGGCCGCTGCGGCTGATCAGGATCAGGTTGCGAGCGCCTTTGTCGACAAGCCATTGCGCGGTGCGCAGCCCGAAGCCGCCCAGTCCGCCGGTGACCAAGTATGTGGCGTCGGCGGGCAGCGTCAAACCTGAGGCCGCATGGATGGCTGGCGCATGGACGCCGCTGATGCCGTTACGGTACGTGATGACGATCTTGCCGATCTGGCGCGCCTGCTGCATGTAGCGGAAGGCGTCGACGATGTCGTTCGCGTCGAAGACGGAATAGGGCAGCGGATGCAGCGCGCCCTGGCGGAACAGCGCCATCATCTCGCCGAACAAACGTTGCGTCAGGTCGGGACGTTCGTTCATCAGTTGATCGGCGTCGATGCCGAAGTAGCTGATGTTGTTGCGGAACGGGCGCAGGCCGATGCGGGTGTTCTCGTAGAAGTCGCGCTTGCCCAGCTCCAGGAAGCGGCCGAAGGGCTTCAGCACCCGCAGGTTGCGGTTGATGGCTTCGCCGGCCAGCGAGTTCAGCACCACGTCGACGCCGCGGCCATCGGTGTCGGCCAGGATTTCATCGGCGTACGACAGGGAGCGCGAGTCATAGATATGACGCACACCCAACAGGCGCAGCAGGTCGCGCTTTTCGTCGGAGCCGGCGGTGGCGTAGATGTCTGCGCCCAGCCATTGCGCGAACTGGATGGCGGCGATGCCTACGCCGCCTGCGGCGCCGTGGATCAGGATCTTCTCGCCTTCTTCCAGGCGCGCCAGGTGGTGCAGCGCGTAGTAGACCGTGAAGAAGGTGCTGGGAATGGTGGCGGCCGCTTCGAACGAGAAGCCGTCGGGAATATGGGAAATGGCGCTGGGCTTGGTCAGCACGCGGTCGCCGAAGCTGGCGGGGCCGAAGCCCACGACGGCGTCGCCGACGGCATAGCCGTCTACGTCGGCGCCCACGCGAATAACCGTGCCCGAAAATTCAAGGCCCAATGTGGGGCCGGCGAAACCGTTTTCGATGGCTTCGTCGGACAGCAGGCCCAAGGCGTACATGACGTCTCGGAAGTTCAGGCCGGTGGCTTCGATGCGGACTTCAAGTTCGTCATCCGCCGGTGCGGGCGCGGGGCAGGATTCCCAGCGCAGGTTGCGCAGTTGGCCCGGGAATTCAAAGCCCAGGCGGATGGCCTGCGACGCACGGGATGCGTCGGATGCCTGCGCAGGGCGCGCAGCCAGCTGCAAGCGCGGGGCGTAGCGCGCACCGGTCGTGTCGAGGATGATCTCGTCCTCGTTGTCCGGTTGGGTCAGCTCACGCGCCAGGCTGTCCGTCAGTTGCCCGGCTTGCGCCAGCGGCAGATCAACCAAGCGGATGCGGTAGTTAGAGGCCTCGTTGGCGAGCGTGCGGCCGTAGCCCCACAGCGAGGCATCGTTCAACGCGTGCATGCCGGCGCTGGCAGCGGCCTTGCCGCACAAGTACTGGACGGCGTCGGCCGTGATCAGCCAGACCGTTGCGCTGGTCTGGCTACGTTCACATGCCTGGATGACGGCGGCGGCCAGGCCGCAGCGCCGCGTCTGCTTGGCCAGCAATTCTTCGGGCGTTTCGTGCGCGTCAGCCCACGCCAAGCCGTCCAGATGAACGACATGGTTCACCGGGCCGGTGGCGTCGTTGCGCAGCAGTTCGTGCAGCGCGTCGGCGTCGACCTCAGTGGCGATGCGCACGTGGTGGCCAAGAGCGGCAAGTTTGTCGTTCAGGGATTGCGCCAGACCCGCGCCATGCTCAGGGTTGCGATCCGCCAGGATCAGCCAGTTGGCGGGTTCGATGGCCGTGGCCGTGTGGGGCGCCGCATCCGCTTGCTCACCCAAGCGCGACGTCAGCAGATAAGCGCCACTGGCGAACGAATCCGCGAAGGCCATTGGGCTGTCGCAATCCAGGCCCATCGCTTGCAGTTCTTCCTGCCAGAATTCGGCGGGCTGTTGTGTGGACAGCTGTGCGCCGTCTTCGCTGGTTTGCCACCAGCTGGGGCGGGCGCCGAAGACGAAGTCACCCCAGGCAGCGGGATGGGCGCCGCACAGCAACAGGACGCCACCGGGCCGCAGGCTGGCGCGTGCGTGGCGCAGGGCGGCGCGGGCGGCTTCCAGCGTGTCGAACTCGCAGTGGAATAGGGCAAGGTCGCAACGGGCGGTGGCGGTCGCGCCGCCTTCGCCGATGAATTCGGTCTGCGCGTTTGGATAGCGTTCCGACTGCTGGTGGGCGACATGGTCCAGCACGTCGCGGTTGTTCGAGGCGTAACAGTAGTCCGAGACGTTGAAGTCCAGGGCGTCGCAGCAGCTGGAGGCAAACAGCGGCGCGGCTTGGCCGACTTCGATCACGGCCAGGCGTTGGCCGGGCAGTCGGTTGGCTTGTGCTTGCGTCAGGGCCGCGTTCAAAGCGGAACCCAGGCGCTGGCCACTGGCGGCGCCGAGTGCGCTGCGGCTGATCGAGGCGGGCGTGCTGGCCCGCGGGCAGACGTCATCCAGCGAGGCTTCGCCGCGCAGCAAGGCAGGCAAGTGCAGGCCAACGCGGCCCACGGCGTGAACGATCTGGGCGTAGTCGGGATACTCGCGCAGCAGCGTGTTCCAGATATCACCCGTGCCGCTTTCGCTTTCATTGTCGGGCGGCAGATGGACGCCTGCGGCAGAGGCCTCGGCGTAGCCAGCGGCCGTCAGACGGGCGATGGTGTGTTGCAGCAGCAAGGCGGAATCCGGCGCGTGGCGGCCCAACTCCGTGATCAGGGCTTGCGGCAGCAGCAGGCCGTCAGGCGCGATCTGGCGCAAGGCGTCCAGCGAGAAGCCATCGCACAGGCTTTCCAGCAGCGGGTCCACTTCTTCCGCGTAGCGGGCGTGGGCGCCGTGCTGGGCGCAATCGGCGATTGCGTCGCGCAGCGCCGCGCGCAGGACGTCGTGGTCCAGTGGGTTCGGGCCGAACGGCGCATGCGGGCGCGGGGTGGCGACGGCGTCCAGAAAACTCAGGTGATCGGCGGCGGGCTTGCGCAGGCGGATGCTGCGAAAGCGTGCTTGCTCGACGGCCGCAATCTGTTCGCCGGCAGCATTGAAGAGTTCAAAGCTGGCGGTCAACGAATGCGGCGCGCGGCGTTCCAGGCGGACACGGGCAGCGGCGGGTTGGCCAGCGTTGGCGCGCAGGCTCAGACGGCCGATCTTCGACGGAACGAAGGCAATGCCTTGACCCATGGCCGGGTCATTGCGCAGCAGCTGGATGATCAGTTGGAAGGCGCAATCCAGCAGGGCGGGATGCAGGTGCGTGGCGCCGAGTTCGGCTTCCAGGATGCTGGGGGCTTGCAGCACGGCCAACACGCTGGTGTCAGATTCTTGCCAGCCGTGCGACACCGCGCGGAAGGCGGGGCCGTAATCCAGGCCCACGGCACGGGTCAGCGCATTGTGCGTGTCGCCAGTGAAGTCGGGCGCGCGGGTGGGCAGGGTCAGCAGATCTTGGTTCAAACGCGCCAAGCCGGGTTCGCGCAACAGGCGGCCGCTGGCGTGTTTCACCCACGGCTCCGAGCTATTGGTGTCCTTGGCGGTGATGCGGAAGCGGCCATCGGAATCGTCCAGCAGCAGGCGCGTCAGTTTGCTGGGTGACGCGTTCAGCAGGAGCGGGGCGTGGATTTCCAGTTCTTCAAGTTCGGCGCAATCGCCGGTCTGCCATTGCAGCGCCGCGGCCAGCGCGATTTCGGCAAAGCCCGTGCCGGGGAACACGACGGCGTCGCCGACGATGTGGTCCGCCAACGCCGGGTGCGACTGCGTATCCAGCTGGTTTTCCCAGGTGTGGTCGTGCTGCTGCATGGGGTAACCCAGCAGGGGATGCACCAGGCGGCGTGACAGCAGGCCCAGTGATTCCGGCGTGGTGGGATGCCAATGGCGCTCGCGCTGCCACGGATACGAGGGCAGTTCCACCGCTGGGCCTTCCCACGGGAAGAGCGATTGCAGATCAATTTGCGCGCCGCTGATGATGACCTGGCCGGCTGCGTTCCAGATTTTTTCGGGGTCATCACCCCCCCGCGTGGACGTGCTGAGCGCGCGGCCTGGGATGTCAGCGGTCTTGAAGGTGTCGTTCAGGTAAGAGCGCAGCACCGGGTGCGGGCCGACCTCGACAAAAACGTTATTGCCCTGGGCTGCCAACTGATTGGCGGCCTGCTCGAAGCGAACCGGCTCACGCACGTTGCGCCACCAGTAATCGGCGGTGAGCTCAGCGCCGTCGAGAGGGGCTCCGGTGACTGTGGAGTAGAACGGGATATCGCCTGAGCGGGGCTGGATTTGCGCCAGGGCGTCACGGATGCCGGCCTCGATGGGATTCATCGCGGGGCTGTGGAAGGCGTAGTCCAGGTCCAGGCGGCGGAAGAACAGCGCTTGCTCGGCCAACGCGGCTTCCAGAATGCTCAGGGCGTCCGGGGAACCGGCCACGGTCGCCCCGCGGCTGCTGTTGAAGCCCGCCACGCACAACTGGTCGCCCAAGTTGTGCAAGGCGATCAACGCTTGTGCCTCTTCGCCGCTGATACCCAGCGCCGTCATGCGGCCGTGGCCCTTCGTCTGGCCTTGCAGCCGGCTGCGCTGGAAAATGACGCAGACCGCGTCGGGCAACGTAAGCGCGCCGCAAGCCCAGGCTGCGGCCACTTCGCCGACGCTGTGACCGATAACGGCCGAAGGCACGACGCCGCGTTGCGCCAGCATGCGCGTGATGCCGACTTGCAGCGCGAACAGCGCGGGTTGCGCAATTTCGGTGCGGGCGTAGCGGTCGTCGCCATTTTCGCCGGCCAATTCCTTATGCAACGAGAAATCGGCGTATTGCGAGAACAGGGCGTCGACTTCGTCGATCGCCGTCGCGAAGACGGGGTCGGCCAGCAGGCGGCGGCCCATGTTCGCCCATTGGGAGCCGTTGCCGGAATAGACCATCACGGGGCCGTGGGCGCGGCTAAGTGCCGTGCCTGCCACAACGCCGTGATGCGTGTCGGCGTCGTTGGCGAATTGTTCCAGCAGGTCGGCGACGGTGTTGCATTGGGTGCCAAAAACGACGGCCCGTTCACCATGCCAGTCGCGCCGCATGGCGGCATGGTAGGCGGCGTTGTAGAGGAAGCGGGCGGGCTGGCCACGCAACACGTCAGCCATTTGCCGCGCGGAAGCCTTCAGCGCCTGCGACGACTTACCCGTAACGATGATGGGAATGGGCGCAGTCTTGGCCATCTTGCCTTCGGTGGCGGGGCTGCGCGGGGGCGCGCTTTCCAGGATGACGTGGGCGTTGGCGCCGCCGAAACCAAATGAGTTGACGCCCACCACGAGCTTGCCCGTTTGGCGCAGCTTGCGGTTCTGCGTGACGACGTCCAGATTCCAGTTCTGGAATTCGATCTTCGGGTTCAGCGTCTTGATGCCAATCGTGGCGGGCACGACGCGGTGGCGCAGCACATACATCGCCTTGACTAGACCGGCCACGCCCGAAGCGGCTTCCAGGTGGCCCAGGTTGCTCTTGACCGACCCGATAGGCAGCGGCGCGTCTTTGCTGCGCTGCTGCGCAAGGGCCGCGCCGATGGCGCGGGTTTCGATTGGGTCGCCAACGGCGGTGCCGGTGCCGTGGGCTTCCAGGTAGTCGATGTCAGCAGGTGAGATGCCTGCTTGTTCGTAGGCCTGGCGCATCAGCGTGGCTTGTGCATCGGCGCTGGGGACGGTCAGACCAGACTTGCGGCCATCGGTGTTGACGGCGGAGCCGGCCACGACGGCCAGGATGTTGTCGCCATCGGCGACTGCCTGATCGTAGTCTTTCAACAGGAAGACGCCGCCCCCTTCCGAGCGGACATAGCCGTCGCCCGCCGCGTCGAACACATTGCAGCGCCCACGGGGCGACAGCATCGATGCCTTGGAGAATGTAATAAAGCCGTAAGGGTGCAGGTGCAGACTCACGCCGCCGGCAAGGGCCTGGCTGCATTCGCCGGAGACGATGGCGCGGCAGGCTTGGTGGAAGGCCACCAGCGATGACGAGCAGGCAGTGTCCATGGCGATGCTTGGGCCGCGCAGGTCGAAGAAGTACGACAGGCGGTTGGCGGCGATGCTGGCGGTATTGCCGGTTGCCATGGAGGCGTCGACAGCGTTCAGATCTTCAGCCAGGCGGTAGGCGTAATCGGAACTGGCGATACCTATATAGACGCCGCAATTGGTGCCGCGCAGCGTCGACGGGCGCACGCCTGCCTGTTCGATGGCTTCCCAGCTCATTTCCAGCAGCAGGCGCTGTTGCGGGTCCATGAGGGCGGCTTCGCGCGGGGAAATACCAAAAAAGCCGGCATCGAACCCAGAAACATCGCCAATAGAGCCGGCGGCAAACGTATATGCCGTGCCAGGATGCTCTTTGCCCGGGTGCAGGTAGGCGTCTGCCGACCACCGGTCCTCCGCGACGCGGGTGACGAGATTGCGGCCATCGAGCAGGGCCGGCCAGTAGCTGTCCGTGGTGGTGCTGGGGAATCGGAACGAGAGTCCGATGACGGCAACGCGCTTAGCCATGCAGTGTCCTTCTACCCCAACGGGAAGCCGACAGGGAATTTGAGATTGCGGTCACGCCGCAGGGGGAAAGAGAGCCGGTAAGGGCCTGGGTACCGACGAGGAGGCCGATCGCCTGCCGCGTCAGATCAAGTGCTGATCTGGACGCGGATGTCAGGCGTGGCCGTCGGTGTGGCCCGAGCTGCTGGTTCTCCGTTGCGCCGCCATCACGAGGATGGCCCCCTTGCTTTGGACACTGCTTTGGCGCTGCTGCCGGCGCGCCATCTGAATGCTCGTTATGGTCATTACTTAGTTCTTGTGCTTCGCCGCTCGGCACATGCCTTCTCTTCCGCTCGCTTGGGCAAGGGCGGGGCATGATTGCGGGCGAGCCGCGGAAACAAATTGATTTAAACGGAATGATTTTACTGTATGCCAAAGATACGGCTGACCTTGGCCTAGGTATGTAACCCCGAGCCCCCCACAGGAAACATTCGAGGTTCAGCTGTCATTTCGCTGTCTCTATGCTTCTGGGCGGGTAGGATATCAATCATTTGTAACTTTTTTCAGGCAAGATTAATCAAAACGATTCAGGCGTAGACAAAGCTGACGCCAATTTCGTCATCTGCCGCAAAAATTGCAATATTTGCCAAAATATCGTTCTACCAGCGGTCAAATGGTCGCAATTGTACGAAGTTGTGGGGTCAGAAAAGACGACGCGCGCCAGAAGGCGCGCGTGAAGATGCAACAAAACGCATTTGTTTCAAGACAACCCGCAGACCGGCACCGGTGGAATTCGTTTAGCCGGCGTCGGAATGCGCCACGACGCCCGGCGGCGCAACGCGCCAAATATCTTCAGCCCTTGCGGCCAATCGTCCAGGCCGCTTTCCGCGTTGATGTGCCCGGCGCCAGGCAGGATGACAACGCGGCTGCCCCAGTCTTGGGCGAAACCGCGGGCGCGCTCCAGCCGGCAGTAGGGGTCGTTGTCGCTGGCGACGACCACGCTTTGGAAAGGCAGGGGCTGGCGGGCGATGGGGGCGAAGCCGCGCAGGCAGTCGGGCGCATCGGGGCGTTCGACATCGGCGGGGGCCACCAGTAGCGCACCGGCCACTTTGACGCGTAAAGGAACAGGCAAGGCGGCGCTGATCAGACAGCCCAGGCTGTGGGCGATCAGCAGCACCGGGCTGCGCGCGTGGTCAACTTCTGCCGCCAGCGTGGAAATCCATTCCGCCGGCGACGGGTTTTCCCAGTCGCGTTGCTCGATGCGCACGGCGTGCGGCAGCAGGGCAGCCCAGCGCGATTGCCAGTGGTCGGGTCCGGAGTTTTTCCAGCCCGGGACGATGATCGGTTGGAGTCTCATGGCGGCCATCATGCCGCGCCACGTTAGTAACTCAAACGAATAAATCGTCTTTTGCATATACGGTGACGGGTATAAGCCGATGCCGCACCGCAATGCGGCACTCAGGCGTCGGCAAGGCCCCCGAAGCCTTGCCGGATCGGCTCTAAATAGGGCGTTTTTTCGGTGTATGCTTGCCGTGCAAATGCACCGTAACGGGGCGTGACCATATCGATATCCGGCGTCCGCCCGGTTAAAAAACCAACGATTACAAGCGATTAAGGGAGTCCACTCATGAAGCCAGTATTTCGTCTGACCCCGGTCATCGCGGCGCTGGGAGTCGCCGCTGGCCTGACGTTTGCCGCGGGAGCGCACGCGCAAACCATCAAGATCGGCGTGGTTGGCCCGACCACCGGCGCCGTCACCCAGTATGGCGACATGGTCCGTGAGGGCGTCGACACCGCAATCGAACGCATCAACGCCGCGGGCGGCGTCAACGGCAAGAAGCTGGAAGCCGTGGTCATCGACGACGGCTGCGAACCCAAGCAAGGCCCGGTTGCCGCCAACCGTGTCGTGAACAGCAAGATCGGTTTCGTCGTGGGCCACGTGTGCTCGGGCGCCACCATCGCCGCCGCCGACATCTACAACAACGAAGGCGTCGTCATGGTCACGCCTTCGGCCACGGCGCCTGCCGTGACGGACGGCAAGAACTACGAGTTCATCTTCCGCACCATCGGCCGCGATGACCAGCAAGGCCCGGCGGCCGCGAAGTTCGTGCTGGAAAAGATCAAGCCGAAGAAGGCCGCGGTGCTGCACGACAAGCAGTCGTACGGCCAAGGCATCGCCACGGCGGTCAAGAATGACCTGGAAAAGGGCGGCGTGCCCGTCGCCATCTTCGAAGGCGTCAACGCCGGCGATAGCGACTACTCGGCCGTCATCACCAAGCTGAAGAGCCAGGGCGTGGACTTCGTCTACTACGGCGGCTACCACCCCGAAATGGGTCTGCTGCTGCGCCAGGCCGCCGAGCAAGGCGTGAAGGCCAAGTGGATGGGTCCGGAAGGCGCGGGCAACCCCGACATCAACGCCATTGCAGGCGATTCCGTCGAAGGCATGTTGCTGACGCTGCCGGCCGACTTCACGCAGAACGCCGCCAACGCGGACATCGTCAAGTCCTTCGAAGCCAAGAAGCGCAACGCCGGCGGCGCCTTCCAGATGACGGCCTACACGGCCACCCAAGTCATTGCGGACGGCATCAAGGGCGCGGGCTCCGACGACCCGACCAAGGTCGCCAAGTACCTGCATGCCAATTCGTTCGATACGCCGATCGGCAAAGTGTCGTGGAACAAGCAGGGTGACCTGAACAACTTCGAGTTCGACGTGTTCACCTGGCACAAGGATGGTTCCAAGACCGTCTACAAGTGATGCCACGCGGGCCTAGCGCCCGCGGCATCGGATGCGCTAGCCAGCGCATGACAACCGGGCCGGAAGCCTTAGTCTTCCGGTCCGGTTTTTTTGACCTTCTTTTGTCTGGACACCATGACCAAGGCCCTGTTAGTCGAAGACGATCCGAAACTTTCACGCTTGATTGCGCAGTTTTTGGAGCAGCACGGTTTCAATGTCGCCCAGGCCTATCGCGGTGATCATGCCGTGGAGGCGTTCCGCCGGCACGAGCCGGCCATCACCATCCTGGACCTGATGCTGCCCGGGCGGGATGGGCTGCAAGTCTGCCGCGACCTGCGCGCGTTTTCGTCGGCGCCCATCCTGATGCTGACCGCCCGCGAAGACGATCTGGACCAGATTCTGGGCCTGGAATCCGGCGCGGACGATTACGTCATCAAGCCGGTGGAGCCGCGCGTGCTGCTTGCGCGCATCCGCGCCTTGATGCGCCGTCACAACCAGTTGGACGAGCCGCCGGAGCATCTGGAGTTTGGGCCGCTATCGATTGACCGCCGTACGCGCGCCGTGGTGCACGCGGGTGTCGAGGTTGATCTGACCACGATGGAATTCGAAATGCTCTGGGCGTTGGCGAGCCAGGCCGGGCAGGTGTTGACGCGCGACGATCTGCTCAACGCCGTGCGCGGCATCGAGTTCAACGGGCTGGACCGTAGCGTGGACGTTTGCGTCAGCAAGCTGCGCCGCAAACTGGATGACGACCCGCGCGACCCGGCGCGCATCAAGACCGTGTGGGGCAAGGGCTATCTGTTCTCGCCCAAGGCGCACGAGGGCAGTGATGCTTAAGTTCGTCCTGCGGCTCTTCGTGGTGCTGGCGATTGGGTTTGTGCTGTCAAACGAAGTGGTGGACCGGACGGCGAACTATTTCTTCGAACCGGTCAATGTCGACTACACGCGCGAAGCCGTGCGTGGCCAGTTGCACAGCCTGAAGCAGGAATTGGCCAACGTTGCGCCCGAGGCGCGGCGCGACTATGTGCGCGATACCTTGGCGCCCCATTACGGCCTGGTCTTGCAGGTGCTGGACCCCGCCGACTACAACGCGCCGGATTTTGCGCTGACTGATGACGAACGGCGCACCATCGACGCGGGCGGGTTCTTCCTGCGCGACAAGCTGATGACCTTCATTTCCGCCATTCCCGGGCCGGGGGCGCAATGGCTGCTGGTCAAGATGCCGCCCGAGCCGGCGGTGGGCACGTGGGTGATTGTCATCATCTACTCCGCGTTGGGCCTGCTGTTGTGCGCGTTCATGCTGGTGTGGGCTTTGCCGATCTGGCGCGATCTGGAAGCGCTGAAGACGGCCGCGCACCGCATGGGGCAGGGCGACTTGCAAGCGCGCGCCCGGCTGTCGCGCTATTCCAGCATTCGGGCGCTGGGCGACACGTTCAATCAGATGTCTGACCGCATCAGCGCGCTGATCAGCAATCAGCGCGATCTGACCAACGCGGTGTCGCACGAGCTGCGCACGCCCATCGCGCGGTTGTCCTTTGAGCTGGACATGATTGACCGCGAGACCGACCCGGCAGCCCGCAAGCGCCTGGTCGAAGAAATGAAGAGCGATGTCGCCGAGCTGGACGGCATGGCGTCGGAGTTGCTGATGTATGCGCGCCTGGAGCACAAGAGCGACGACGTGCCGCTACAGGCGCAGGACGCGCGCGGCTGGCTGGATTCGGTGGTGCAGCACGCGGCGTTTGAAGCCGGCTTGTCGGGCGTGCAGTGCGTGGTCGCGCAGTGCGACACGGCTGAAGTGCGCTTGCATCAGCGCTACATGACGCGCGCCTTGCTCAACTTGCTGCAGAACGCGATCCGCCATGCCGGCGGACGGGTTCAGGTTGCGCTGACCAGCCCGGCGCCGCAGGAATACGTGCTGACGGTGGACGACGATGGCGCGGGCGTGCCGCCCGCCGATCGCGAGCGTATTTTCGAACCGTTCATCCGCCTGGATGAAAGCCGCGAGCGAGGCACCGGTGGCACCGGCCTGGGGCTGGCCATCGTCAGCCGTGTGGCGCGCTGGCATAACGGGTCCGCGCAAGCGTCTGATAGCCCGTTGGGGGGCGCCCGTTTTGTGATCAGCTGGAAAGCCGCCTGAGCGCGCGTCAACGGGCGGCGGCGCAGGCGTAAAGAAACTTCACAAACCGCGCGCCGAATCTTCACAAACTCCATACAAAGCGGGAAAGATCGCGCGCGGGCGCATGGATAGCATCACGGCATTCACCTTCTACAGGGTTTGCCGCTAGCCATGTTTTCCCTAAGCCGTCTGGTTGCCATTGGATCGTTGCTGCTTGCCGCAGGCGGTTGCCAGAGCCTGCCGCCCGCCGCGCCGGCGACGATTGCCAAGGGAGATTACGCGGCGGTGGTCGATTACTTGTCGCAGCGCATTCCCTACGACATGGGCGTGTCCAAGGTGCCGGGCGTGTCGATCGCCATTGTGGACGATCAGCGTATTGTGTGGAGCACGGGCTTCGGGTACGCGGACACGCTGCGGCATCGCAGCGCCACCAGCGACACGCTGTATCGCGTGGGCGCCATCACCAAGATCGTGACCGCCGCGGGCGTGCTTCGCGCCGCCGACGATAAGCGGCTGCGGCTGGATGCGCCGGCCAGTGACGCCTTGCCGGACTGGCATGTGGCGCCGCGCCGCAATGCCATGCAGTGGCTGGGCGCAGAACCCTACACCGCCCGCAATCTGCTGAGCCTGCATCCGGACACGCTGGAAGACACGATGGGCCGCGCTCGCGCCGACATGGCGTATGCCTTGCTGGGCGACATGGTCGCGCATGTGGCCCAGGAGCCTTTCGATACCTATGTGCGCCGCACGATTTTCCAACCGTTGAATATGCCGCGTGCGGGGTTTCAGCCACACGAGCGCATGTTGGAGCAGCGCGCCGCGGGTTACCGGCGCGGCCAGCCCTGGGCAGAGGCCCCGCAGCCCAATGAGGCGGCAGACGGGTTATGGGTCAGCGCGTCTGAGATGGCGCGCTTTACCAGCATGCTGTTTGCGGATGGCAGCCATGGCGGCAAACAGGACGGTAAGCGCGTGCTGAAGGAGGAATCCGCGCAGACGCTGCTGGGCCTGGAAACCGTGGCGGGCAGCGGCCTGGATCTGGGCTGCCGCTTCGCCTTGTCGTGGCTGGCCGCGCCCTGTGGCGACAACGTCGTCAGCGCGATGACCGTGCGTGAACACAGCGGGGCCACCGAAGCGTTCCATTCCCGATGGGTGCTTGCCCCGCAGGACAAGCTTGCCGTGCTGGTCATGAGCAACTCCGATTCCGGCGAGCCGCTGGTGGCAGCGGTGTCGACGATGGCCATGCGCATGATGCGCCAGGCCAAGCAAGGTTCCGGCACGCCCTAGATGTCGCCCGCGCAGACGCGGGGTGCGCCTGCGCAGGTTCCTCGATGCCGTGATTCAACGTCGCTTTTCAACTTCGTTTTGTGGATTTCCCAATGCAGCGATTCTTCCGTTCGTGCCTGTGCTCGTCTGTTTCCCGCCGCGTGGTTGCGGCAAGCCTGTTGGCCTGTGCGCCCGGCCTGTCGTCAGCGGCGGGAGAGGTCGTCGTGGCGGAAGCCAGTTCCGTCTACGGGCAACGGGGGGCAAGCTCAAGAGGCTTGACGGTGGCGACAGGGGACGAGCGTCCGGAAGGGCAGTGGACGTTCTATGGCACGTTGGGGGTGGGGGTAGCGCCGCGCTATAGCGGCAGTGACGAAAGCTCCGCCGTCCCCATCTTCGGCGCGGGCGTGCGCAGCCCCAACGGCTTCTTTCTTGGCACCGACCACGGCTTGGGCTGGGAAACGCAGGCGCTGGACAGCACGTTTCGCTTCTATGTCTTGCCTAGCGCGTCGCGCAAGGATCACAAGAAGGGCTACCAGGGGTCAGACAAACTGCGCGGCATGGGAGACATCAAAAGCCGGGCGCAGATCGGGATGGATGCCGAGACGGCGTTGGGGCCGGTGATGTTGTCGGCCACCTTGGGCCACGCGTTCAAGAAGGGCGACGACCGCGATGTGGGCAGCGCCTATACGTTGTTGAATTTGGGCGCGAGCACGACGGTGTATGAGGGGTCTGCGGGCGCATTGTCCCTGGCGTTGAGCGGCACCTTGGGCGACGGCAATTACATGCGCACCTGGTACGGCGTCAGCAGCCAGCAGTCGGCAAAGTCCGGCTACCGCCGTTATGACCCGAAAGGGGGGCTGGAAAGCATGAGCTTGGGGGCGACATGGGCGTTGCCGCTTGGCAAGGCCTGGTCATGGACCGTGGCGGCCGAGGCGCGCCGGCTGTTTGGCGACGCGGCCGATAGCCCGATCGTCAAGGAACGCAATCAATACACGATCGGCACGATGGTGACGTACACGTATTGATAGCAGGGGGGGCCTGAATGCAAAACCCGGGCAGAAGCCCGGGTTTTTCGCTTTACAGGTCTTTGACGCGGCGGCCGGTGTCGGCCTCGAACCAGTGCAGCGGGTGGCGGCCGTCCGGGCCGACGTTGACGCGGTCACCCACCTTGGCGGACGACTCCGACAACTGGCGCGTCGTGCAGCGCACGACCAGCGTGGTCTTGCCGCAGCGGCAGTGCACCAGCTGTTCCGAACCCAGCGTTTCAACCATCTCCACTTCGGCCGGCACGCCTTGCGTGTTCAGCAGCATGTGTTCAGGACGCATGCCCATGATGATCTTGCGGCCGCGCACTTGCGCCGGCACTTGCAGCGGCGAAATCTCCAACGCCATGCCGTCAGCGGTTTGCACGGTGCCGTCGCCGGCCACTTGCACTTCCATCAGGTTCATCGGGGGCGAACCGATAAAGCCGGCCACGAACGTCGAGGCGGGCTTTTCGAACACTTCCATCGGGGTGCCGATCTGCTCAGGCACGCCCTGGTACATGACGATCATGCGGTGGGCCAGGGTCATGGCTTCGACTTGATCGTGCGTCACGTACAGGCTGGTGGTGCCCAAACGGCGATGCAGCTTCATGATTTCCAG
>Ga0256794_1000173_pt1 | contig 17268 bp, 16 predicted proteins | sample MC6MC0945MT_FD_186352 | JGI IMG/M metagenome (GOLD analysis project Ga0256794, IMG submission 186352) | Metatranscriptome of enriched soil aggregate microbial communities from Iowa State University, Ames, United States - MC6-MC0945-MT... | ecosystem: Environmental > Terrestrial > Soil >... | reverse complement strand
TCGGACCGCATCCTGGGCATCCTGGCGGCCAAGTCCAAGCGCGCTGTTGACGGCGGCGATCCGGTCAAGGAATTCCTGCTGCTCACGCGCTACAACCCGAAGCGCGTGGTCGACGGCGAAATGCTGTCCTTGGGCGACATCGAAGACATCCTGCGCATCAAGCTGATCGGCGTCATCCCCGAATCGGAAGCGGTGCTGCAAGCGTCGAACCAAGGCCTGCCGGCCATCCACCTGAAAGACACGGACGTCTCCGAAGCCTACAAGGACGTCGTGGCCCGTTACCTTGGCGAAGACAAGGCCCTGCGCTTTACCGACTACGAAAAGCCCGGTCTTCTGAAACGCCTGTTCGGAGGCAAGTAAGCAATGTCCTTCCTGTCGTTTCTGCTTGGTCAAAAGAAATCGTCCGCGTCCGTTGCCAAAGAACGGTTGCAGATCATCCTGGCCCACGAGCGGGGCCGCGGCGACTCGCCCGACTACCTGCCGCAGTTGCAGCAGGAACTTATCGCCGTGATCTCAAAATACGTAAAGATCAACCCTGAAGACATCAAGGTGCACCTGGAACGCCAGGACACGCTGGAAGTGTTGGAAGTGAAGATCGAGATGCCGCAAAACGAAACGTGATGCGGCGTGGCCGCGCCGGCCCTCCGGCGCGCGTCCACCACAACGGCCATAAAAAAACGCCCGGCAATGCCGGGCGTTTTGCATGGCGGGCAGACGCTTAGCGCTTGCCGACCTGATCGCCGATCACGCCACCGATCGCTGCTCCGCCAACCGTACCCAGCACGCCGCCGTTGGTGATCACGGCGCCTGCGACACCGCCCAATGCGGCCCCGCCCACCGTGCTCTTTTGACGATGGCTCATGCCGTCCCACGACGAGCAGCCGGCCATTGCGGCGGTCATCGCCACGGCGACACAGATTTTGGAAAGAGATGCGATTTTCATGATGAGGCTCCTATTCTTGTACCCGGGGGCCGCACCATGGATCTAACGCGAGCGCGCGATCCCCTTTTGGGTTTAGAAACTTCAGGATCTCAAAATATCGCGGCAAGCGGTGTTAGGTTTGCCCAGGAATTGTGTCAAACAGCGAGAGAATCTTTGCACGCCCCAGGGACGATGTTGCAACGGACGCCGGCTATTTGACGAGACGTAACACATCACGAAAGCGCGGATGCTCGCAGGTCTGCATCCACTCAAATATGGCCATTTCCGATGTGACGATATCCGCACCATGCGCACGCGCACGGCGCAGCGCCGCATGATGATCCGCAGGCTTGCGCGAGCCTGCGGCGTCAGACACCAACACCGCCTTGTAGCCCATGTCCGCCAAGCCGATCACGGTTTGCAGCACGCAGATATGGGCCTCGCAGCCCGCCACCAGAATGGTTTTTCGCGCGGCGGGCAGCCACGCTTCAAAGCCCGGTTCGCGCGCGGAAGAAAAATGCATCTTCTGAAACGTCGACTGCACGATGTCACGCAGCGGGTCGACCGTGACGCCCAGCATCTTGCTGTGATGCTCGGTAGCGACCACCGGCACATCCAGCAGCCGCGCGGCCTGCGCCAGCTTGTGCGTGGTGTTCAGCACGGCCTCGTTGTCGTGAATGACGGGCATCAAGCGGCCCTGCATGTCGACGATAAGGAAGGTGGAATCGGAGGCTTGCAGCAGCATGGTCGAGGGCTCCAGGTTGAAGTTGTAGGATAACGCCATCTGCCTGCGCGGCAGCGCGCGCAATGCCGGCGCAAAAAAATCCCGGCGCATCGGCCGGGATTTCTCAGACTGCTTTACCGCAAGGCTTACTTCAGCGCCTTGTAGCGCAGGCGCTTGGGTTTGGCGCCTTCTTCGCCCAGGCGGCGCTTCTTGTCGGCTTCGTACTCTTGGTAGTTGCCGTCGAAGAACACCACTTGCGAATCGCCTTCGAAGGCGAGGATGTGCGTGGCGATACGGTCCAGGAACCAGCGATCGTGGCTGATGACCATGACGCTGCCGGGGAACTCCAGCAAGGCGTCTTCCAGCGCGCGCAGCGTTTCAACGTCGAGGTCGTTGGACGGTTCGTCAAGCAGCAGCACGTTGCCGCCAGCGATCAGCGTCTTGGCCATGTGCAGACGGCCGCGTTCGCCGCCCGACAGTTGGCCCACCACCTTGTTCTGGTCGCCGCCCTTGAAGTTGAAGCGGCCCAGATAGGCGCGCGACGACATTTCGAACTTGCCTACCGTCAGGATGTCGGCGCCGTCGGCCACGGCGTCAAACACCGTCTTCTTGTCTTCCAGCGCATCGCGCGACTGGTCCACATAAGCCAGCTTCACGGTCTGGCCGATGGTGACTTCGCCCGAATCCGGTTGTTCGCGGCCGGCGATCATGCGGAACAGCGTGGACTTACCGGCGCCGTTCGCGCCGATGATGCCAACGATGGCGCCCGGCGGAATCTTGAAGCTGAGGTTGTCGATCAACAGGCGATCGCCATACGCCTTGCTGACGTTGTTGAATTCAATGACCTCGTTACCCAGACGCTCGCCCACCGGAATGAAGATTTCCTGGGTTTCGTTGCGCTTCTGGTATTCGTAGGACGACAGCTCTTCGAAGCGGGCCAGACGCGCCTTGGCCTTGGCCTGACGGCCCTTCGGGTTCTGACGCACCCACTCCAGTTCCTTCTTGATCGTCTTCTGGCGGGCCGATTCCGAGGACTCTTCCTGCTTCAGGCGGTCTTCTTTTTGCTCGAGCCACGAGCTGTAGTTGCCCTTCCAGGGAATGCCGTAGCCGCGGTCCAGTTCCAGAATCCACTCAGCGGCGTTGTCCAGGAAGTAGCGATCGTGGGTCACGCCAACGACGGTGCCGGGGAACTTGTGCAGGAATTGCTCCAGCCATTCCACGCTTTCGGCGTCCAAGTGGTTGGTGGGTTCGTCAAGCAGCAGCATGTCGGGCTTGGACAGCAGCAGGCGGCACAGGGCCACGCGGCGCTTTTCACCACCCGACAGATTGCCGACGATGGCGTCCCAGGGCGGCAGGCGCAAAGCGTCTGCGGCAATTTCCATCTGGTGCTCGATATCGTCCGAACCGCTGGAGGCGGCGGCGGCGATGATGGCTTCCAGATCGGCTTGTTCAGCGGCCAGCGCGTCGAAGTCAGCGTCCGGCTCGGCGTAAGCGGCGTAGACCTCGTCCAGGCGCTTCTTGGCGGTGACGACGGCGCCCAGGCCTTCTTCAACCGATTGGCGCACCGTGTGCTCGGGGTTCAGTTGCGGTTCCTGCGGCAGATAGCCGATGTTCAGGCCCGGCATGGGAATGGCTTCGCCTTCGATCTCTTTATCGACGCCAGCCATGATCTTCAGCAGCGTCGACTTGCCCGAGCCGTTCAGGCCCAGCACGCCGATCTTGGCGCCAGGAAAAAACGAAAGCGAGATATCACGCAAAATCTGCCGCTTGGGCGGCACGATCTTGCCGACGCGGTTCATGGTGTAGACGTATTGGGCCATGGGCTCGTATAGGGAAAGAAAGCTGATGAACCGTCGATTGTAGGCCGGAACCCTGACAGGCGTGCGTCAGGGACGGAACACTGCGGTCAACCGCCAGCTTTGCCCGTGCGCAACCCCAGGCGCGGCGTGCGCATCTGGGCCAGCATCACCCCCGCCAGCGCCAGCGCCCCCCCCACGATATGGAAGATGTGCGGCTTTTCGTCCAGGAAGACAGCCGCGATCGCCACCGTGGCCACCGGCATCATGTTCAGAAAAATACTGGCGCGGTTCGGACCCAGGTGCTTCACCCCCTGCATCCACAGGAACGGCGCAAACAGCGACGGGAAAATCGCCGCATACAACACCAGCGGCACGTTGGCGGCATTCAGCGGCGACGGCGCCGCCATCAGAAACGCGGGCAGCTGGAACAGCACGCCAAACGCCACCTGCACATACAGCGACTGCCACGGCCCCACCGGCAGGCCCCAGCGGCGCAGCAGCACCCCGTACAGCGCATAGGCCAGCGCGCCCATGCCCATCAGCAAATCACCCGGGTTCGCCCCCACCGACAAGAGGCGCGCCGGATCGCCTTCGCCAATCAGCAGCGCCAGGCCCGCCAGCGACACCAGGCCGCCCAGCATCGCCATCAGCGTCGGCCGCTGGCGCAGCACCACCGTCCCCACCGCGATGGTCAGCAACGGAATCATCGCCGTGATGATGCCCATATTGGTCGCGGTGGTGGTGGACGCCGCCACATACGCCAGCCCCTGATACAGCGCCATCCCCAAACCGCCCAGCACGGCGAACTTGGGCAGGTACGGCAGGATCACCCGGCGCTGCGCCCACACGCCCGGCAGCGCAAACGGCGTCAGCACCACCCCAGCCAGCGCCCAGCGGTAAAAGCCGATGACGGCAGGGGAAATCACGCCGGCGGCCATCTTGGTGACGATCATGTTGACCGACCAGATCAGGGCCGCCAGCATCGGAAACAGCAGATAGCGGGCGGGAATGGGGGGAGTGTCAGCGCGCGTCATGAATGAATCGGTAATGCCAAATAGGAATAGGCCGCAAGTGTAGGGCGTGTCCGACATGCTGTATATAATGAAAAACAGACATTTCCTTGTGAACTTCCGACATGGACTTCGCCGACACCGCGCCGATTCTGGCCGGCCACCTGCCCTACCCGCTGGCCTGCCGCATCCTGCATTTCACGCCCCATTCGCGCATGCGCCGCCACACCTCGCCGTGGGCGGAACTGAACTTTGCGCTGTCGGGCATCATGGAAATCGGCATCAACGGCGTCACCTACCTGTCGCCGCCGCAGTACGCCATCTGGATACCGCCGCATGTGGAGCACTGCTGCCAGAACGAAGGCGAAGTGCACTACGCCTGCATCGATATCCCGGCCGAGGCCTGCGCTGGGCTACCCGATACGCCCTGCACCCTTGAGATCAGCCCCGTCATGCGGGCGATTCTGGCCGACTTCGAACGGCGCGGCATCCGCTACCCCGCCACCCCCGAAGACCGCCGGATGGCGCAGATCGTGATCGACCAAGCCCGCCAGGCCCGCGCCTACGCGAGCTATCTGCCATCCACCACAGAACCGGTGCTGGCCCCCATCCTGTCGGCATTACAGCGCCGACCCGGCGACAAACGCGGCGCCGCCTACTGGGCCGCCACCGCCGGCATCACGGAGCGCACGCTGCTGCGCCACTGCCAACAACATCTGGGTATGTCGTTTAACGACTGGCGCCAACGCCTGCGCGTCGTATCCGCACTAGGCATGCTGGACGCCGGCCAACCGGTGCAGACCGTCGCGCGCGAACTGGGCTACAGCACGCCCTCCGCCTTCATCGCCATGTTCCAGCGGCTGACGGGCGAATCCCCCGACAGCGTGCGCAAACGCAGCGTACCGGCGGTGGCGTGAAAGGCCTTACCACTTCGTCATCCAAGCGTCCGATGCATTGCAACGCCGATCGCGCGACAATATCGCCTGACCTTATGTATCTTGCCGTGCCGTCGCGGCTTCATCGCGCCCAGGAATCACCTTCATGTCCGCCTCTGCAACTCCCCCCGCTTCCGTCACCCACTTCAGCGCGTCCGAACTGGACATGCTGGCCAAAACCGCCGACGCCCTCAGCGCCTACCTGGGCAAACCGGTCCTGGCCGAAGTGGTGCTGGGCGACGAAGGCACCGAGTGGGTGACCTACGGCGTCCCGCTAGACGAAAACGCAAAAGTCGAAGAAGACCAGACCCACGTCCAACTCGGCGGCGCCGGCTCCCGCATCCTGGGCAACCGCGGCGGCCTGCCGCATTCTGACGACGACACCTACGACTGCCTTTATCTGTGGGCAGTACAGATTTCGCTGAACGAAGGCGAAAGATTCATCAAGCTGGACCACGACGGCGAAGAATCCGCGTGGTCAGACAGCTTGGAAGACGTGTTGCCCTTCGCGTTGACCGAAGAACCGCAGCCGGTTCAGAACGACGAAGAGGAAGAAGACGACGACGAGGACGATGAAGACGACGACACGCCGTACGAGCGCGTGGAAGAGCCGCGTCATTGAATTTGAAGTAATACCAGGCCGGCATGATGGGTAAGCGCGATCCGCAATCGTGGACGAAGGGGCAGTCCGGAGCGAAGGCTCCGGACCGCAATCGTTGACCCGGGCAGCCCGCCCCCCACCGCGACGGACGCCAAAAGAAAAGCAACCGTCACCCGCACCAACACCCGTCATAAAAAAGACGAATCACCCCGAAATCCGCCCCTCCTCCACCGCGTGACAAGCCACCACCGACACCCCCGCCAACCGCGCCACCGGCGCCTCGGCCCGGCACCGGTCATTCGCATGCGGACACCGTGGATGAAACGTGCACCCTGACGGCGGATTCAACGGATTCGGCACTTCCCCGGCCACCGCTGTACGCGGCTTTCCCGCCCCATTGATATCCGGAATTGCCTCCAGCAGCATCCGCGTATACGGATGCCGTGGCCGCGCAAACAGTTCATCACGCGGCGCCACTTCCACCATCCGCCCCAGATACATCACCCCGACGCGATCCGCCACGTGATGCACCACCGCCAGATTGTGCGAAATGAACAGGTAAGTCAGCCCCAGCTTGCGCTGAAGATCCTTCATCAGGTTCAGCACCTGCGCCTGCACCGACACGTCCAGCGCCGACGTCGGCTCATCGCACACCAGGAATTCCGGATTCACCGCCAACGCCCGCGCAATTGAAATGCGCTGGCGCTGGCCGCCCGAAAACTGATGCGGATAACGTCCCTGATCCGCCGGGTCCAACCCCACCTGCTTGAGCAATTCACTGACCCGCGCAACCCGTTCGTCGGGCGTCATCTGCGTATGCGTCAGCATCGGCTCTGCAATGATGCGGCCCACGCGCCAGCGCGGATTCAAGCTGGCATACGGGTCCTGAAAAATCATCTGCAAGCGCTTGCGCAACGCCCGGCCGCCCTTCTCCGACATCCGCGACAACGGCTGCCCATCGAAACGGATATCGCCACGCGTCAGGCCATACAAACCCACCAGCATCCGCGCCACCGTGGATTTTCCACACCCTGACTCACCCACCAGCGCCAACGTTTCACCGCGCGCAATCTCGAACGACACGCCATCCACCGCGCGCAACATCACGCGCGGCTTGCCCGCCAGCTTGCGTTCCAACCAAGGCGGCGACACATCGAACCAGCGCGCCGCGTCCTTCACTTCAACCAGAGGCGTGCTCATGCGGCCACCTTACTTTTTTCGTCATGCAACCAACAGGCCGCGCGGGACGTGCCCGCCGGCAACAACTCGGGGCGCTCCGTCGCACAGCGCGGCAAACGCTGCCCGCAACGCGGATTGAACGCGCAGCCCGGCGGAATCGCGTTCAGGCGCGGCATGCTGCCGTCGATCTGCACCAGCCGCTCCGTGTGCCCTTCCAGCGACGGAATCGACCCCATCAGCCCCGACGTATACGGATGGCGCGGCTTGTGAATCACATCCGCCACCGGCCCGATCTCGGCCACGCGGCCCGCGTACATCACCGCCACGCGGTCGGCCGTTTCAGCGATCACGCCCATATCGTGCGTGATCAGCATCACCGCCGTGCCATGCTCGCGGCACAGCCGTTTCAGCAGCTCGATAATCTGCGCCTGAATGGACACATCCAGCGCCGTCGTCGGCTCGTCGGCCACCACCAGCTTGGGCTCGGCCGCCAGCGCCAGCGCAATCACCACGCGTTGCCGCATGCCGCCCGAAAACTGATGCGGATAGTGGTCAATGCGCTCGCGCGCCGCCGGAATGCCCGTCGACGCCAGCAGCTCTACCGCGCGGTTGCGCGCCTGCGACCACGTCATGTCCAAGTGCGTGACGATGGTTTCGGCCAACTGCCGGCCCACCGTGTACAGCGGATTCAACGACGTCAGCGGGTCCTGAAACACCGCCCCGATCTCGCGTCCGCGCACGCGGCGCATCTGCTCATCCGGCAGGTTGTCGATACGGCGGCCCGCCAGCAGGATCTCGCCAGCGGCGATGCGCCCCGGCGGCTCCAGCAAGCCGATGATGGACGCGCCGGTCAGCGATTTGCCGGCGCCCGACTCACCCACCACGCCCAGGACTTCGCCCGCCTGGATGGAAAAGGACACATCGTCCAGGGCGCGTAGCGTGCCGCGGCGCGTGGGAAATTCCACGCGCAAATTGCGGACTTCTAGAAGTGCGCTCATGGTTACCTCAATTCAGCCGCGGGTTGAGCGCATCGCGCAGCCAGTCACCCAGAAGGTTGACCGACAGCACCAGCAGCACCAGCGCCGCGCCCGGGAAAATGGTGATCCACCATTCGCCGGAAAACAGGAAGTCGTTACCGATACGGATCAGCGTGCCCAGCGACGGCGCCGTCGGCGGCACGCCCACCCCCAGGAACGACAACGTCGCCTCGGTAATGATGGCGGTGGCCAGATGCACCGTCGCCAACACCAGCACCGGCCCCAGCACATTGGGCAGCACGTGGCGGAACATGATGACGGGCGACGCCACACCAATCACGCGCGCCGCCTGCACATATTCGCGGTTCTTCTCCACCAGCGTGGAACCGCGCACCGTGCGGGCGTACTGCGGCCAGCCGGCCAGCGCAATGGCGCCGATCAGCACAGGGAACGCGATCAGCTCATGCATGTCGCGCGGCACCGCGGCGCGCGCCACGCCATCGATCAGCAGCGCGATCAGAATGGCCGGGAACGACAGCTGCACGTCCGCGACCCGCATGATGAACGCGTCGATACGACCGCCCGCGTAGCCCGAGATCAGCCCCAGCACAATGCCGATCAGCATCGACAGCAGCACCGACGCCAGCCCGATCAAGAGCGACACGCGCGTGCCGTACAGAATGGCCGAATACAGATCGCGGCCCTGGCTGTCCGTGCCCAACAGATACGTCGCCTGGCCGTTGGCCTCCCAAGCGGGCGGCAACAAGGCGTCCAGCAATTCCACCTTGGTCAGATCGAAGGGATTGTGCGGCGCGACCCAGCCGGCGCCGAACGAGCCAATCAGCAACGTCGCCAGCAGCAGCGTTGCAATGATGGCCACGGGCGCCCGGCGCCAGGCCCAGGCAATGTCGCTGTCCCACCAGCGTTTGAGTACGGCGCGCATCAGTGAGCCCCCCCGGCGCGAGTCATCCCGGAACGCAAGCGCGGGTCCACGACGAAATAAAGAAGATCGACGATCAGGTTGATCACCACGAACACCAGCGCGATCAGGCACAGGTACGCGGCCATGACCGGCACGTCGGCGAATTGCACCGCCTGGATGAACAACAGGCCCATGCCCGGCCACTGGAACACGGTCTCGGTGACGATGGCGAAGGCGATGATGCCGCCCAGCTGCAAGCCGGTAATGGTGATCACCGGCACCATCGTGTTCTTCAACGCATGGCCGAAGTGGATGGCGCGGCGCTTCAGGCCCCGGGCGCGGGCAAACTTGATGTAGTCAGACCGCAGCACTTCCAGCATTTCCGAGCGCACCAGCCGCAGCACCAAGGTCATCTGAAACAGCGACAAGGTGATGGACGGCAGGATCAAATGCTTCCAGCCGGTAGCGGTAAACAGCCCCGACGTCCACCAGCCCACGGCGACCGTATCGCCACGCCCATAGCTGGGCAGCCAGCCCAGTTGCACGGAGAACACCAGAATCAGCAGGATGCCGATCAGGAAGGTCGGCAACGACACGCCCAACAGCGATCCTGCCAGCAGCAGCTGAGACACCAGGCTGTTGCGCTTGAGCGCGGTGTACACGCCCAGCGGCACGCCCACGACTAGCGCCAGCAAGGCCGCCACCATGGACAGCTCAAGCGTTGCCGGCAGACGGGATTTCAACAAGGTGGAAACGGGTTCGCTCTGACGCAGGGAGATACCGAAATTGCCCTGCGCGGCGTTGGCCACGAAATGGCCGAATTGAACAATGGCGGGCTCGTTCAGCCCCAAGCGTTCACGCAGCTCGATGCGCTCGGCATCGGTGGCGTCCTGCCCCAGCATGATGGTGACAGGGTCGCCGACGTATTGAAAAAGCACAAAGGCCAGTAGCGCGACGGTGAGCATCACCGCTACGGCCTGCAACAGGCGACGCAGTATGAAAGCAAACATAGGCGGGAAAAACCAAAAGCAAAACGGCGGGAGCCGGGTAGGCTCCACGCCGTCTGGTTAGCCGGGATCAGTCAACCTTGACCCAATCGGCAACAAGGCGATTGTCGGCACGGTGGATGACCGTGACGTTCTTGCGCATCGCCCAGGGGATGACCTGGTCATGCAGCGGGATGTGACCGAAGTCCTTGGCGTGCCCTTCCAGCACGGTGATGATGTCGGCGTCGCGCTTGGCGGGATCGGTCTCGGTCTTGATGCGATCAATGATGGCGTCAAGTTCCTTGTTGCTGTAGCCGCCCAGGTTGTACATGCCGTCCGCGCCTTCGCCCTTGGTGCGGATCAGGTTTTGCAGCGAGTACATGGCGTCGAACGTGGGCACGCCCCAGCCGAACAGGTAGGCGCTGGTGTCAAACGACTGCACCTTCGGGAAGTACGTGGAACGCGGCATGGCGTTCATCGTGGCCTTCACGCCCACCTTGGCCCACATGCCGACCACGGCCTGACAGATGGCTTCGTCGTTGATGTAGCGGTTGTTCGGGCAGTCCAGCGTGAAGTTCAGCGTGCCGTCGTAGCCCGCTTCCTTCAGCAGCGCACGCGACTTTTCAGGATCGTAGGGCACGCGCTTGTGCACCGATTCCGCCCAGCCATGCACCTGCGGCGCGATCATCGTGCCAGTGGGCGCGGACAGGCCACGCATCACGGCGCGCTTGATGGCGTCCACGTCGATGGCGCGGTACAGCGCTTCCCGCACGCGGATGTCCTGGAACGGGTTCTTGCCCTTGATGTTGGAGTACTGCAATTCCGGACGCTTCTGGTCAAGGCCCAGATAGATGGTGCGGTATTCGTTGCCTTCCACGACCTTCTGCGCCTGACGCAGACGCTCCAGATCTTGGGCGGCCGGGTCCAGCACGAAGTCGATCTCGCCCGACAGCAGCGCGGCGGTGCGGGTGGCGTTCTGCTTGATCGGCGTGAACACCACTTCCGTCACGTTGCCGACCTTGCCCGCCTTGTTCCACCAGTCTTTGTTTTCTTCAAAGACGGTGCGCACGTCCACTTCGCGCGTCTTCAGCTTGTAGGGGCCGGTGCCGTTGGTGTTGCGGGCGCCGTAGGTCTCTTCCTTGTTGACGTAGTCCTGCGGCTTGGCGATGTTGTTCTTTTCCGACCAGGCCTTGTTCATGATGAACACGTTGGTCAGCTGGCGCAGCAGCACCGGGTTGGGCGCCGACGTTTCGATTTCGATCGTCAGGTCGTCGATCTTGCGCGCTTCCTTGATGCCGGTCGTGTAGGCCTTGTAGTTCGACGTGGGCGCCATGGCGCGGTGAATCGAGAACACCGCGTCGTCTGCCGTGAAGGCGGCGCCGTCATGGAACTTCACGCCGGGGCGCAGCTTGAAGCGGTACAGGGTGGGCGACACCTGTTCCCATTCCGTCGCCAGGCGCGGCACCACCTTGAACGTCTTGTCGTAGTCCACCAGCGGTTCGTAGATGTAGCTGTTGGCGGCGATCGTCATGCCTTCGTTCTGCGAGTGCGGATCAAAGGTAAGGATGTCGCCCTGGGCGGCCCAACGGAAAGTCTTGGCGTGCCCGATCGAGGGCGCGGCCACGGCGGCGGCGATCGCGATAGCAATCAAAGTGCGGCGCATAGGGGTTAACTCCTGACATTAGTCTGAATACCGGCGCGAGTGTGCCTAGCGCCAAGACCCCAGTCAATTCAGGGTTTATGCGTACCGTGGCCCCTTTTCACAGAGGGAAACCTAATAAGGGACGCATATGCTTGTAACAAAATAATTGGACCGAACGATGTTCGAGTGCGCGGATGCAACGGAGCCGTTCACGCGCAGCCCGACGCATCGTCTCCGGCGCGGCTCACACGCCGTTCGCCTCATCCACGGCACGGATTGCCCGTATGCCTACTCGTCCGCGTCAATCGGCAATTCCAGCGGCACGTGCTCGGTCATCAGCGTGCCCAGCATCTCGATCAGCAGCGCGGCCTTCTCTTCGCCAAACGGCGCCAGCACCGCCTTCTGATGCTGCAACGCCTGTTCGCACAGGCTGGCGATCAGGTGCGTGCCTTTGGTGGTGATGCAGACGCGCGTCTGGCGCCGGTCTGCCCGCACGCCCGTGCGCGCCACCAGCCCTTCGGCTTCCATCCGCTGCACCACCTTGCTTAACGTGGGTTGCTTGGTAATGGCCAGCACCGCCAAGGTGCCGACCGTTTCACCCGGGCTGCCTTCCAGGCTGGCCAGCACCCGCCATTCGGTAATCGACAGCCCCGCCGCCTTCACCTGCAAATGGAACTCGGCCGAGATGCGCTGGCTGGCCTGCGCCAGCAAATAGGCCAGATAGCCGTCAACGAAACGCGGCCCCGCCGCGCTTCGGCCTGTCAGAAGGGTGTCCCGCTGCTTGTCCAACCGCATGTTGCTTTGCTCCCACGCACCGGAATTCATGTTTGGCCGACGGCCGAAAAAGGCATTGCACCACGGCGGCGCAAACACGCGCCATGTTGTGCCGCAATGCTGTTGCGCAGCACAGGGTATACCCGAAATCGGAACCCGTTTTTGCACCATGACAGCGCCAGAATACTGCCATGGGACTAGAGAACAACCAGTATATACACCCTTGTTTTAGCGTGATATTTTTTGATTTCCATGAAATTTCATCTTTTTTGTTGACAGCTAAAACGTTGACTCCTAAAGTATTTTTCAGACGGAAATTTCGTGACACGATGATGCTGCACGGCAGCAAGGCTTGAGGACCGGCGCGCCGGCCCGCGAAGGAGTTCCAGATGGCTGAAAGGTCTTTCAAGAAAGAAGTCCAGCAGTTGCGCATCGGGGCCGGCGAAGAGTTTCGCGGCGAAGGCATTCTGGCCGTCACGAAGGGGCTGTTGCAGTCAGGCGTGGGGTATGTAGCGGGCTATCAGGGCTCACCCATTTCCCACCTGATGGATGTGCTGGCCGATGCCAACGACATTCTTCAGGAACTGGGCGTGCACTTCGAGGCCAGCGCCTCGGAAGCCACCGCCGCCGCCACGCTGGCCGCCTCGGTCATGTACCCCATCCGCGGCGCCGTCACGTGGAAATCCACGGTCGGCACCAACGTCGCCTCGGACGCGCTGGCCAACCTGGCCTCCGGCGGCGTCACGGGCGGCGCACTCGTCATCGTCGGCGAAGACTACGGCGAAGGCTCGTCCATCATGCAGGAACGCTCGCACGCGTTCGCCATGAAGTCGCAGATCTGGCTGCTGGACCCGCGCCCCAACCTGGAAAGCATGGTCAAGGCCGTGGAAGACGGCTTTGCATTGTCCGAGGCCAGCAAGACGCCGGTGATGCTGCAACTGCGCATCCGCGGCTGCCACGTGCATGGCCGCTTCATCGCCAAGGAAAACAAGCGGCCCGCGTTCTCGCTGGCTGAAGCGCTGGAAAGCCCGGCGCGCGACACCAGCCGCATCGTGCTGCCGCCCGCGTCCTTCCTGCACGAACAGGAAAAAATCAAAGAACGCTGGCCGGCCGCCATCCGCTACATCAAGGAGCACCAGCTCAACGAGCACTTTGACGGCGACCAGAACGACATCGGCCTGATCCTGCAAGGCGGCCTGTACAACGGCGTCATCCGCGCCTTGCAGTTGCTGGGCCTGGCCGACAACTTCGGCAACAGCCGCATTCCGCTGTACGTCATGAACGTGACCTATCCCGTCATCGAAGACGAGGTCACTGCATTCTGCCGCGGCAAGCGCGCCGTGCTGCTGCTGGAAGAAGGCCAGCCCGACTACATCGAACAGAACCTGCATGCGGTGTTGCGCAAGGCCGGCATCGATACGCATCTGTCCGGCAAAGACGTGCTGCCGATGGCGGGCGAATACACCACGCAGGTCATGCGCGATGGCTTGCATGAATTCTTAAAGCGGCATCGCCCGGAATCGTTGCAGACGCACGCAGCGGTGGCGGTGGATGCGCAGGCCGCGGCCAGCGCCGATGCTGATGTCCGGCAGTTGGAAATCACCGAGCTGTCGCGCCCGAAGCCTGCGGCAAAGCCCGCCGAGCAGCCCATCACCTTCCACAAACACGTTGAAGGTCTGGCCTCGGTCGTGCCGCCGCGCCCCGCCGGATTCTGTACGGGCTGCCCCGAACGCCCCATCTTTTCCGCGCTGACGCTGGCGCAGGAAACGCTGGGCCAGCACCATATCTCCTGCGATATCGGCTGCCATCTCTTTTCCATCCTGCCGCCCTTTAACCTGGGCGCCACCACCATGGGCTACGGCTTGGGCGCGTCCAGCGCGGCGGCGTTCAACGTGCCGGCCGCCAAGCGGCCCATTTCCATCATGGGCGACGGCGGCTTCTGGCATAACGGCCTGTCATCCGGCATCGGCAACGCGGTGTTCAACAAGTACGACGGCGTCATCGTCATCGTCGACAACTTCTACGCGTCGGCAACCGGCGGCCAAGACATTCTGTCGTCGCGCGCCGACAACCCCGACCGCTCCACCAACAACCCCATCGACCACGCCGTGCGCGGCGTGGGCGTGAAGTGGGTGCGCACGCTGGACCGCACGTACGACGTGGCCAAGGTGCGCGCCACCATCGAAGAAGCGCTGACCACCGACATCAAAGGCCCGAAGGTCATCATCGCGCAGTCGGAATGCATGCTGAACAAGCAGCGCCGCGTGAAGCCGCTGTTCAACAAGGCGGTCAAGGAAGGCCGCCGCATGGTCAAGGAACGCTTTGGCGTGGACCCCGACGTCTGCACCGGCGACCACGCCTGTATCCGGCTGTCGGGCTGCCCGTCGTTGTCGGTCAAAGACAGCGGCGACCCCTTGAAAGAAGACCCCGTCGCGCACGTGGAAAGCAGCTGCGTGGGCTGCGGCAACTGTGGCGAAGTGGCGCACGCCGCCGTGCTGTGCCCGTCTTTCTACCGCGCCGACATCGTCCACAACCCGACCGGCGGCGACCGCTTCCTGGCGCGCGTGCGCGGTGCGGTCATCGGTTTCCTGCAACGCCGCCGCGCCGCGCGGCTGGCTCAATACGCCCTGTAAGGACAACGCTTTCATGAACCCGGTGGCATTGCAGCAAGGCAACCCGATCAAGATCGCCATCCTGGCCATGGGCGGCCAGGGCGGCGGCGTATTGGCCGACTGGATCGTCGACATGGCCGAACACGCCGGATGGTGGGCGCAGACCACATCCGTGCCGGGCGTGGCGCAGCGTACTGGCGCCACCATCTATTACCTGGAACTGTTGCCCGAATCGGACGTGCAACGCGCCGGACGTCCGCCCGCGCTGGCGCTGATGCCCACGCCGGGCGATGTGGACCTGGTGGTGGCCGCTGAGCTGATGGAAGGCGGCCGCGCCATTCAGCGCGGCCTGGTCACGCCCGAACGCACCGTATTGCTGTCGTCATCGCACCGCAGCTACGCCGTCAGCGAAAAGTCCGCGCCCGGCAACGGCATCGCCGACCCCAACAAAGTTCTGGAAGCCGGCCGCACCGCCGCCAAACGCTTCTTGTGTTTCGACCTGCAAGACCTGGCCGACCGGGCCGGCAGCGTCATCAGCGCCAGCCTGTTCGGCGCCGTGGCCGGCAGCGGCGCCTTGCCGTTTTCACGCGACGACTACGAAGCCACCGTGCGCCGCGCGGGCCTGGGCGTAGAGGCCAGCCTGCGCGCCTTCGCACTGGGTTTTGATGCCGCGCATCAGGCGCCCGCACAACCCGCCGCCATCGACCTGACGCGCCCCGTTCCCGACGTGCCGGAACGCGCCGCCAGCCCCAAGGCGCAAGCCCTGCTGGACACCATCAAGCGCGACTTCCCCGCCTGTGCGCAGCCCATGCTGACGGCCGGCGTGCGCCGCCAGATTGAATTCCAGGATCTGGACTACGCCAACGACTACCTGCGCCGCATGAAGGCGCTGCGCGATCTTGACGCGCAACACGGCGGCGACGCCCGGCAATGGGCGCTGACCTGTGCGGCCGCGCGCTATGTCGCCACCGCCATGGCGTACGACGATGTCATCCGCGTGGCCGACCTGAAAACGCGCGGCACCCGCTTTGACCGCATTCGCCACGAAGTGGGCGCGCGCCCCGACCAACTGGTCATGACCACCGACTACATGCACCCGCGCCTGGAAGAAATCTGCGGCACCTTGCCCACGGGGCTGGGCCGCTGGCTCGAAGGCTCCAAGGCCTTTGGCGGGTTTGTGGAACGCCGGCTGGGCAAGGGGCGGCTGATGCAAAGCGGCACGCTCGGCGGCTTCCTGATGCTGTATTCGCTGGCTGGCATGCGCCGCTTTCGCCGCCGCACGCTGCGCCACCAGATTGAATCCGAAGGCTTGCAGCAATGGCTGGATCTGATCACGAAGCTGGCGCCGCAGGACTACGCGCTGGCCGTTGAAACCGTCAACTGCCGCCGGCTGGTCAAGGGCTATAGCGACACGCATGTGCGCGGTGGCGGCAAATACCGCCAACTGCTTGCGGCAGCCGCGCAACTGGCGGGCCGGCCGGATGCGGCCGAGTCATTGCGCGCCTTGCGTGACACCGCGCTGGCCAATGAAAAGTGCGGACCCATGGAACGTCAGCTGGCCGAAAAGCTGGCTGCCTGATTCGAATACCGATAGAGACAAACGCCGTGCAGACACTGAAACTCATCATCCGCGAAGTCCGGCAAGAGTCGCCGCTGATCCGATCCTTCCGTCTGGCCCGTGAAGACGCCGGCCCCCTGCCCGCCTTCGGCCCCGGCGCGCACCTGAAGGTAACGGTGCCGGGCTTGCGCGAACCGCGCTGCTATTCGCTGGTGCAACTGGCGCCGCAAGCCAACCACTTCGCCGAACCCCAGGAATACCGGCTGGGTGTGCGGCTGGAAGAAACCAGCCAGGGCGGATCGCGCCACATGCATGGGCTCGCCGAAGGCGACACGCTTAGCGTCGAAGGCCCCAAGAACGATTTTCCGCTGCATGAATCACCGGCCGGCGACGAACCCGTGGTGCTGATCGCCGGCGGCATCGGCATCACGCCGGTGGCGTCCATGGCCGCCGCGCTGAAGGCCGCAGGCCGCGACTTTCATCTGCACTACTGTGGCCGCAGCAAAGATCAGCTGGCCTTCCTGCCCGAGCTTGAAGCACTGGCGGGCGACGCGCTGTCTGTCCACGCCGACGACGACCCCGCCTGCCGCTTCGACCTGCAAGCGTTGCTGGCCGCGTCATCGCCGC
>Ga0256794_1000172_pt1 | contig 17357 bp, 12 predicted proteins | sample MC6MC0945MT_FD_186352 | JGI IMG/M metagenome (GOLD analysis project Ga0256794, IMG submission 186352) | Metatranscriptome of enriched soil aggregate microbial communities from Iowa State University, Ames, United States - MC6-MC0945-MT... | ecosystem: Environmental > Terrestrial > Soil >... | reverse complement strand
TCCGCGCTGCGCGTCACGTCGACGTGTTCGCCGGTGACGACGACCTTGCCGCCTTGCTGGCCTGCGCTTGCACCCGTGGCGTCAACCGTGCCGGCGATTTTGACGGTGCCGGCGTCGCCGCCAGACAGCACGATCTTGCCGTTTTGCGTGCCAACCGACTTGGCGCTGATGATGCCGTCGGTGTTGACGACGTTGTCGATCACGCCCTTGACGGCGCGCGCCGTCATCAGCACCGTGCCGCCGTCGGCGCGGATGACACCGGTGTTGGTGACCAGCGCCGACACCGGCTTGCCGCTGGCGTCCTTGGGCAATTCGCCGACGGTGGAGGTGGCGTCAAAGCTGAGCAGCCCGTCGCCCTGGAAGTCCACCGTGACGGTCTTCGCGCCCGCCAGCGCCACGCGGCCCAGCTTCGCTTCGATCACGCCCGAGTTGCGCACCGACGGCGCAACCAGCGCGGCCAGGCCGCTGTCCTTGATGCTGATCGTGCCTTCGTTCACGATCGTGGCATTCGCTTTGGACGAGGCCTGGTTGAACTTGTAATTGCCGGCCAGGAAATCCTTGTCGCTGATGTTCGCCGTGGTGGCGACCAGGCCCCCCACGTCGATGCGCGCACCCTTGCCGAACACCACGCCGTTCGGGTTGACCAGCATCACCGTGCCGTTGGCGTTCAACTTGCCGAAGATCGCCGAGGGGTCATTGCCCACCACGCGGTTCAGCGTGACGCTCTTGCCGCCGGGCTGGCGGAAGTTGACCGTCTCGTTGGCGCCAATGCTGAAGTCTTTCCAGTTGATGATGGCTTTGCCGGTGGACTGGTTGATGTCCAGCGTGCCGTTGCCGCGGTCGATGATCGTGGCGGCTCCCCCCACGACGTTGCCGCCCGTGGGGTTGGCGTGCGCGCCGCCTGTGGCGAGCGAGCCGATCACCATGGCCAGCGTGCTGAGCGCGGGCAGGGCGGTGTCTTTCTTCAGGCGCGAACGGCGAGCGGATTGGGCGAGGCTGCGGGAATTGCGATTCATGGTCGGTCTCTTGTCGTTCGCTGCTTAGTACTGCGCCGAGATGCTGAAGAACACGCGGGGATCTTTGTTGCCCTGGGTCAGGACATCCGAGCTGGTGGGCTTGGCCACTTCAAGCGTGGCGTACAGGTTCTTGCTCAGGTTGGCGCGCATGCCCGCGCCAAACGAGGACACGTTGGCGTGCGTCAAGGGCGCGCTTTCGCTGCGCGACCAGATGCGGCCGCCGTCGATGAACGAATACACGTGCGCGCCGTGCGGCAGGAATTGGTCTGTGGACACCGCGTAGCGCAGTTCCAGCGAACCGGCCACGCCGGAGTCGGCAGACATTTCGCCGTCGTCGTAACCGCGGCCGAAGTTGGGGCCGCCCAGCGCGAATTCTTCGCTGGCCAAGAGCGGGCTGGCGCTGTATTGCCCTGCAAAGGTGGCGACCAGCGACAGGCGTTCGGTGAGCTGTTGCAGGCGCGTCAGTTCGGCGGTGAACTTCAGGAAGTCCGAACGGCCCTTGGCGCGCGAGGCCAGTTCGGCCCCTTCTTGCGTGGCGCCCATCGCGTCCAGACCCTGGTGCACCGTGCCACGGATGGCGGTGATGCCGTTCCAGCTGTCGGTGCGGTCATAGCTCAAGCCGCCGCGCAGCACGCGCAGGCGGTCGCGCGTGAAGGGGGTGTCGGTGATGTCGGTGGCGACGTTGCGCACGTCGAACATGCCGAAGGCGCGCAGGTTTTCCTGGCGCGAACGGATCAGCGGATAGGTGAGGGTGGCGGTGTAGGCCTGCACGTCGCTGGCGACGTTCAGCGGCGCCAGGTCGCGGCCCGGCTCGCTCTTGGCGTAGCTGGCGGCCAGGCCAAAGGTCATGCCGCTGTCAGAGACCAGCATGTCGTAGTTGCCGGCGACGGCCTGGCTGCGATAGGCCGGAAAGCCCAGCCGGCCGCTGAGCGTAAAGGTGTCGGCGCGTTCGCCGAAAGAATTCAGCGTGATCTGGCCGGTCATTTCGCTCCAGCCCAGGTAGGGCGAGGCGCGGTTGTCAAAGCCCAGGCGGGCGTCGACCGGCTTGCGTTCGCTGTGCACCACCAGCACCGAGCCGCCCACTTCCTTGGGCGAGGCCTCAAGCGATGCGCGCACCACCAGGCCGTTCAAGTCATTGGCCAGCAGCAGTTGGCGTTCGACCTCGGCCACGTTGATCGGGCGCACGCCGCGCAGGCGCTGCACCAGCTTTTCCACCGCGGCTTGCGCGGGGCCGATATCGCCGTCGTACTTCACATCCGACACGTAGCCTTCGACCACCATGATGCGAAAGACGCCGCCATCAACGGTTTGCGCGGGCACGATGACGCGCGTGGTCACATAGCCATCGTTGCGGTAGAGCAGTTCGATGTCGTTGGCCACCTTGAAGGCGTCGGCAACCGTGATCGTCTTGCCCAGCAGCCCCTGATACAGCGCGCGCACTTTCTCGGGGGAATAGTGGGTGACGCCTTCCACGCGCATGTCGTTCAGCGTGAAGCTCAGCTTGTCGGCGCCAGCTGGCGCCTCGGACGCGGTGCCTTGCTCCACCGTGACTTGCGGCGCGGGGGTCAGGCTTTCGGGCATGGCCGGTTGCGGCAGGGTGCGGCCGGGCTCGGCGGCCGACGGCAATTGCGGACGCACGTTTTGCGCGGCGGCCGGTCCGGCGGCAAGCGCCAGGGCCGCGGCGGCAAGGCCGACTTGCAGGGAAATGGGGGACAGGCAGAGGGCGGCGGGACGGCAGAATCGGGATAGGCGGCGCATGGGTGCTCGGACGGCGGCTTGTTACATTTGGAATTGATAGACGCTATTTGACATATAAGTGTCGCTTGGGTACACAACATTTTTGCAACCGCCAAGCTCTGCAATATGCCTACGCTCGTGACGCCGTCACTGGGCAGGTAAGGGGGAATTCAGGGAAATGCAGGGTCCGTCGGGCTGTGGCGGCGACGCGACAACCCGGCAGAAAAAGTGGTTACCAGACCAGTTTCGCGCTGTAACAAACATTATCGTAAGTACGCAAATATTCCATTACTGAGGTTTGCTGGAATGCAGGGTAGGTTTGCCGCAAGGAAAATTATTCGAGCCGCGGCCTCGGTTTTGTCTCATCTGCCCCACGCGAGCGTCGGCCGGCATGAAAGAATGCGCGGCATGAACGACGCCTTCTTTCCGATGGCTCCGGGCCAGCTCGCCGGTTTACGCGTACTGGTCGTCGAGGACCGCCCCGAAGACCGCATGCTGCTGGTGGATTTCCTGACCAGTCAGGACTGCCGGGTCTATGTGGCCGAGGATGGCAACGACGGCTATCGCAAGGCGCAGCTGGTGCAGCCGGACATCATTCTGATGGACGTGACCATGCCGGTTTGCGACGGCTTGGCCGCCTGCCGTCTGCTGAAGGCCGACCAGGCCACGCGCGCCATTCCCATCATCTTCCTGACCGCGGCCGCCTTGCCCAGCGAACGGGTGGCGGGGCTGTCGGCGGGCGCTGTCGATTACGTGGCCAAGCCGTTCGATTTCGAGGAAGTGCGCCTGCGCTTGCTGATTCATCTGCGGGTGGCGGCGACGCCTGCGACGTCGCCCGCCGCCGCCGCGCAATCCGCGTCCGAGACAGGCGCCGAAGACGGCACCTCCGCCGCCGCGGCAGGGGCCACGCTAGACGGCGTGCTGTTTCGCGCCGCGCGCAAGCTGCTGCGCGAACGCTTGGACCACACGCCCGAACTGATGGCGCTGGCCCAGGCGCTCAACACCAACGCGCGGCGGCTGAACCAGGCGTTCCGGCGCTGCGCGGGCACCACCGTCTTCGAGTTCCTGCGGGAAGAGCGCATGCGCGAGGCGCGCCGGCTGCTGTGCGAGACCGGCCTGGATATTCAGGCCATTTCACAAGCGGTGGGCTATGGCAACCGCGGCAATTTTTCCACCGCTTTCCGCGAGCGCTTCGGCATGCCGCCGACCGCCTTGCGCCAGGAATTTGATCCTCATGCCTGATCGTCGCCTGGGCTTGCCGGGCCGGCTGCCGTTTTCGTTTTCGTTGCCGTTGCCGTTGCTGTGGTCGTTGCCGTTATTGCTGTTGGCCCTGTCATGCCTGCTGCTGCCCGCGCGCGCGCAGGCGGCCCACCCCGCCGTGGACCTGGGCGCCGTGACCGGCAGACTGCACCTGAACCACGAACTGCTGGGCATTGAAGACACGACCGGCAACCAGGACGCCAGCCAGATTCTTGACGGCCCTTGGCAACCCGTGACCCCCGCCTGGCTGAACCAAGGCTTTTCCGCATCGGTGTTCTGGCTGAAGCTGGACGTGCAGAATCCCACCGAAAGCTTTCTGGAGCGCTGGCTGTCTTTAGGCGTGCCCCGCCTGGAAGACGTGCGGTTCTATTTGTATCCCGACGGTCAACGGCAGCCGTACAAAGTGGTGCTGGCCGGCAACCGCGAACCGCTCGCTTTGCGCGAAGTGCCGTCATCGGTGTCCGTGGCGTCGCTGCGGCTGACGCCGGGTGAACGGATGACGGTGCTGGTGCGGGTGCAAAGCCGCTCGGCCATCAGCATGGAACCTACGTTGTGGACGCCTGCGGCGTTCGTCGGCGCGGCGCAGCGCGGCACGCTGATCCTGGCGCTGCTGATCGGCGCGCTGCTGATGGTGGCCATCTACACCGGGGTGCTGGGCGTGGCTCAGCGTGATCTGGTGTTCCTGCTGCTGGCCGCCGCCATCATCACCGAAATTCTCTACAGCATTTCGTTCCAGGGCCTGCTGTATCGCTACGTGCTGACGGGCGGCGGCGACGCGGTGCTGCGCGCGCCCAGCGTGCTGGGCACGCTCGCCGCCACGGTGTTCGGCTGCTCAGTGATGCTGTTCGCCGACCTGCATCGGGTGCGGCTGTGGCGCTGGGTGTATGGCGCGCTGATCGCCATGGGCCTTGCAGGCACCGTGTGGGCGGCCGTGGGCAATTACCGCGTCAGCGCGCAAGTGCTCGTCGGGCTGATCTTCTTGTGGGGGCTGGTCTGGCCCATCTCCATGGCCGACGGCTGGCGGCGCGGGCATGCCAATGCGCGGATCTTTCTGCTGTCCTTCGCGGTGTATTGCGCCTGCCTGTTCCTGCGGCTGGCCTTCATTCATGGACTGTTGCCGGGCCGGTGGGAAGGCGGGCCTGAAGTGGCTTGGGATCTGTTGTCGGTTTCGCTGATGCTGGCCGTGCTGGTGCACGGGCGCACGCGCCAGCATCGCCAGGAAAAGCTGGCGGTGCAGCGCGAACTGACCGAGGCGCGCGAACGCGAACACCAGCGGCTGGACCAAGCCGTCACCGAGCGCACGAAGGCGTTGCAGGCGGCCCTGATCCAGGCCGATGAAGCCGGCCGCGTGCGCCAGGACTTCCTGGCGCGCATCAGCCATGACCTGCGCACGCCGCTGACGTCGATCATCGGTTTCGCAGACCTGATCCAGGCGGGCGGCCGCGATGACGCGCCGCGCGGCGCGATCATTCGCCGCAGCGCGGACCACATGCTGGGCATGGTGAATGATCTGATCGACTACGCGGCTGGCGCGGGCGGCCAGGCGCTGCGCCTGTCGCCGGAATATGTGCACGCGTTGCTGGATGCCGTGGCCAAGGAATCCGCCCCGATCGCCGCCCGGCAAAACAACCAGTTCGTGCTGCGGGTGTCGGAGTCGGTGCCGGCGGTGTTGGAAATGGATGGCAAGCGCGTGCGGCAGGTGCTGTCCAACCTGATCGACAATGCCGCCAAGTTCACGCGTGGCGGCGTCCTGACCTTGACCGCCGATTACACCGCGCCCGCCGCGGGCGAGGCATCGGGGCGGCTTGCGCTGTCGGTGCGTGACACCGGCTGCGGCATTGCGCCGCAAGATCAGCAGCGCATTTTCGAACCCTTCCAGCGGCTGGCGTCTGCGGATAACCAGCCGGGTGTCGGCCTGGGCCTGCCCATCGTCCAGCAATGGGTGCTGCGCATGCATGGCCATATCCGCGTCGAAAGCCACGTGGGGCTGGGCACATTTGTCAGCGTGACGATACCGGTCAGAAAGATGGACGAGTCCCGCATCTCGCACCACTACATCTCTGCTGCGCCGCATGTCTTGCCGGCGCTGGATGGGTCGGGCATGCATCTGTGGCTGGCCGAAGATACGCCTGAGATCCGAGAATTCCTGGTCGAAGAATTGGCCAGCATGGGTTTTCAGGTGCATAGCGAGGCCGATGGCCAGGGCATGGTCGCGCGCATCCAGGCTGACGACGCCCGCCGGCCCGACTTGATCCTGACTGACCACCGCATGGAGGGTGTCGACGGTTCCGCGGTGCTTGCCGCCGCTCGCGCGCGCTGGCCAGACCTGCCGGTTGTCGCGGTGTCGGCAACGCCGCACAACACGGTGGGCTTGGGCGGGGAAGACTACGACGCCAGCTTGCTCAAACCCATCAGCCTGGTCGAGCTGCGCCATGTGCTGGCCAAGCTGTTGCATCTGGCGATCAAACCATCGGGCACCGACACCGAGCCGGTGTCGGTGCAAGCGCCGCAATTGTCAGGCGCTGATCTGGCGCAGGTGCAATTGCTTCTGGACAGCGGCGCTATTTCGGACCTGATCGACTGGGCGCGCGCGCTGCAAACACGCGACCCGGCGTTTACGGACTTCAGCGAACAACTGCGCCGCATGGCGAAACAGGGCGACATCGCGGCGATTCGCAAGCTGTGCGAGACGATGGGCGCGTCAGCACGAAGCGACAGCGACGCCAACCCTTGAACCGGCCCTGCTGGCGAACCTTCAGAAGCGATGCCGGATGCCGGCGGCCAGGGCCGTATCGCTGACGCCACGACGGAAAGAGAAGTTATCGGCGTAGGCCGCGTACGCATACAGATTCGTGCGCGGGCTTAGGTCGTAGGTGTAGGCCACGCTGTAGATATTGATGGGGGCATCGTCGCCCGTCAGCGTGGCGTTGTTGGCAGTCGCGTGCTGCCATGACGTCATGACCTTGCTCTTGCCCAAGGGCACCGTGGCGTTGAGCTGATACGAGTTGGCGCGAAAGCCGTCCGCCAGCGCGAACGTTGCCGCGTTACGGAAGTTGCTGTCCGGGGACACGCCCATTGACGCGCCTTGCAGCCATCCGTCGCGCGTTTGGCCCCACGCCGCGCCCACCTTGATCACGTCGAAATCATAGGCGCCGCCCACAATCCATTCCTGGATGCGCGCGTTGGACTTGCCGCCGCGCGCATCGTTGGTGGGATTGAAGTGGTCGTAGGTTGTCACCAGCGTCAGCGGTCCGTTCACATAGCGCGCACCCGTCGTCAAGGCGCGATTGTTGTTGCCCGTGGCGTAGCCCGTTTGCTGGCCATTGGTGTCCGTGCGCGTGTCGTCGGCATTGAACGAGTAGCCCAGGCCAAACTGAAAGCCCGACCACACGGGCGATTGGTACAGCACCAGGTTGTCGTAGCGCAGCGTATTGGTGGCGCTAAAGGTCGTGCCCATGTTGGCCAGGTTGAACGAGCCGCTGAAGGGGTCAATCGGCCCGCTGAAGTACTTGGATGCCACGTTGGTTTGACGGCCCAACTCCAGTTGTCCCCATGCGTCATCAGCCAACCCCAGCGTCGCCTGCCGCCCGAATAGCCGGCCGCTTTGCGCAGACTTGCCGTTTAACGGCGTGATGCCGCCTTCCAGCGTGAACAAGGCGCGCAGCCCGTCCCCCAGGTCTTCGACCCCGCGCAAGCCAAAGCGCGATCCGCTATTCACACCCTGCACGGCGCCGATCCGGCTCTGCTTGAAACCGGGCGCGCGCACGCGCTCGTATCCCAGCCCCATATCCAGCAAGCCGTAAAGCGTCACGCTCGTTTGCGCGGCGCTCACCGGGCCTGCCGCGCCCATCCCCAACGCCGCCAAAGCCGACGCCGCCAAAGCCATTTTCTTTTTCATGTTCCGTCCCAGCCTGTCGATTACGTCGTCGTGTCCGCTATTGCGCGGCGGGCGGATAGTCCAGTTCGCCCGAGGTGATCAGGCCGCGGGCGCGGGCCTCGCGCATTTCGGTCACGACCTGCTCGCGGGTCTTGCCCGAGGCTTGCGACACAGCCGGCGGATAGTCCAGTTCACCGTGCGTGACGAGTCCGGCGCGGCGCGCGGCCTCCAGTTCTTCGCGTACTTGAGCGCGCGTCTTGACGTGGTTTGCAGGCAGCTCCACGGGGTACTGCTGTTCTCCATACGTCACCAGGCCAGCGGCCTTGGCTTCCATCAATTCGGCGCGCACTTGCTCACGCGTTTTGCCTTCGGCATGCGCAACGCTGCATAGCGTGGCAAGGCTTAGGGCAAGGGCGGAAAGTCGTAGCGTATTCATTGAAAAATTCCTCTGGGTTAACGAGAGCCGTATGGTCGTCCGATATCGGCATGCGATAAATCCCGCGCGGCGCAATCCACCATTGCGTGGCGCGCAAGATTGCGCCCCACGCAACCCTGCATTTCGTCTCGCCTAGTTTTTCAAACGCGCGCATCTCCCTAGACTGAATGGCTTCTTCATTCCAAGCCGCGATAGCCATGCAGTCTTCTTCTTCCCCGCCCGCGCCGGCCCCTTTTGGTTTGCGCATTCTCATGGGCCTGTCCGGTGTGCTGTTGGCCGTGATCCTGGCCGGGCTCAACGAGAACGTCACCAAGATGGCGTTGCCTGACATCCGCGGCGCGCTGGGCATGAGCGTTGATGAAGGGACCTGGTTCGTCGCCGTCTACGCCGCGGCCTCGGTGTGCGCGATGGCGTTCGCGCCGTGGTGCTCTGTCACGTTCTCGCTGCGGCGTTTTACCGTTGCCGCGCTGGCCGCTTTCGCCGTATTCGGCGCGCTTTGCCCCTACGCGCCCAACCTTCCTGTGCTTCTGCTGCTGCGTACCTTGCAAGGCTTGGCGGGCGGTGCATTGCCACCGATGTTGATGACGGTGGCGCTGCGTTTTCTGCCCGCCAACATCAAGCTCTATGGCCTGGGCGGCTATGCGCTGACCGCCACCTTTGCGCCCAGCCTGGGCATTCCCATTGCCGCCTTCTGCACCGAAATATTGGGATGGCGGTGGACCTTCTGGTTGATCTTGGGGCCGACGGCCATCGCCATCGCCGCCGTGTGGCGAGGGCTGCCGCAAGACCCGCTCAAACTGGAACGCTTCCGGATGTTCGACTGGCGCGGCTTGCTGCTGGGCGCGCCCGCGCTGGCCATGCTGGTGATCGGACTGCTACAGGGCGATCGCCTGGATTGGTTTCATTCGCCACTGATCACGCTGTTGTTGGGCGGCGGCGGCGTGTTGCTGGCGCTATTCCTGATCACTGAATGGTCGCACCCGCTGCCGTTCTTCAAGATTCAGCTGCTACGCAATCGCAACTTGAGCCATGCTTTGCTGACGCTGAGCGGCGTGCTGGTCGTGTTGCTGGGTGTGATCCTGATTCCTTCGAGCTTTCTTGCGCAATGGCGCGGCTACCGTCCGCTGGAAACCGCGCCCGTGCTGCTGACGATGGGCCTGCCGCAGTTGATCGCGCTGCCGCTTGTCGCTGCACTGTGCAACCTGCGACGCGTGGATTGCCGTTGGGTGCTGGCCGGAGGTCTGGCGTTGCTGGCGCTGTCCTGCCTGCTGGGATCGCAACTGACGCCGGCGTGGTCGCGTGAACAGTTCTACCTGCTTGAGGCCGTGCAGATATTTGCGCAGCCCATGGCGGTGATTCCGCTGCTGATGCTTGCCACGACAGGGTTGGCGCCACAAGACGGGCCGTATGCCTCCGCCTGGTTCAACACCATCAAGGGCTTCTCCGCCACGGCCGCGACCGGCGCGCTGGAGGCCCTGACGACGTGGCGCCGCAACACCCATGCCAACCTACTGGCCGACCAGTTGGGCAACCACCCCTTGAGCGCAAGCGGCGAAAGCACCGCGTCGCTGGCGCGCCAGGTTCACGAACAGGCGGTCATTCTGACGTCCGCCGATCTCTATCTGTGCATGGCCGTCATGGCTCTGCTGTTGATCCCGCTTATCCCTGTAATCGCGACGCGCGTGTTTCCGCCGCGCGCCGCCTGACATCGAGTTCATCATGACCTTTACCCTTGTGCATTCCCCCTACGTTCGCGCTGCCGCTGTCGGCACGCTGGGCTTGGCCGCTTACGTCGGCTGGTCGTGGTCGGCCACGGCCGCCACGCAATCTACCGATGACGCCACCATCGTCGCCGACCACACCATCGTGGCGCCGCAGGTGTCGGGCTTCATCGACGCCGTGCTGGTGGAAGACAACCAGGCCGTCAAGAAAGGCCAGTTGCTGGCCCGCATCGACGACCGCGAGTATCAGGCCGCCCTGGCGGCCGCCACCGCCGAACTCGCCGTGGCGGCCGCGCAGTTGTCCAACGCGGGCGCCACGCTTGAGCGCCAGCAAGCCGTGATTCATCAGGCATTGGCGGTGACGCGCGCCGACGTGGCCGACATCCGCTTTGCCGCCAGCGAAGTGCAACGCCATCGGCGTCTGGCCGACGAAGGCGCAGGCACGCAACAGGTGTATGAACAGGCCAAGAGCCGCCTGGAAATGGCCGAGGCCCGGCAGGCCGAACACCAGGCGACCTTGCAAGCCGCGCACAAGCAGCAAGAGGTGCTGGTGGCGCAGCGGGAGGCGGCGGAAGCGGGTCTTCAACGTGCTCAGGCATTGCAGGAGCGCGCCACCTTGAACCTGTCCTATACCCAGATCACCTCTCCCATCGACGGCGTGGTCGGCCGCCGTGCGTTGCGCGTAGGCGCGTACGTCAGCCCGGGAACACCCATCCTGGCCGTCGTGCCATTGCAGCAAGCCTATGTGGTGGCGAACTTCCGTGAACGGCAGTTGACGCACATGCGTCCGGGGCAGCGGGTCACGCTGACAGTCGATGCGTATCCGGATGCCCAGCTGCACGGTCAGGTCCAGAGCATTGCGCCGGCCACCGGTTTGAGTTTTTCCCCTGTCGCACCCAGCAACGCCACAGGCAACTTCACCAAGGTGGCGCAACGCCTGCCCGTGAAGATCATCCTGGACGCGATGGCGGACGATGCGCCCGCGTTACGGGCGGGTATGTCGGTCGAAGCCGTTGTCGATACCTCGGAACCCGCAGCGGGAGCTGCGCGATGAACGGCCAGCCTCTTTCCCGTGTGTTGGTCATGGCCGTTGCGCTGATGTTGGGCGGTTGCGCGGTCGGGCCGGACTTCCAGGCGCCGCAGGCGCAGCTGCCGTCGCAATGGCGTGAGCGGGACACCGATAGTACGCCGAGCGTCCCCATTGAACAGCCTGTCAGCATCGAATGGTGGGAGTCCTTTGGCGACCCGATGCTGACCGCGCTGATCACCGAGGCCACGAACGCGAACCTTGATATCCGGATTGCCTACGAACACCTGATGCAAAGCCGCGCGGCGCTGGGCATGGTAGAGGCTGGCGCCTTGCCTGCCGTGGGCGCCAGCGCCGGCTACACGCTTGGGAAGAACAGCCAGAACGGCTTGTCCGACCCCTCGGGCCGACAAGGCAAATCATCCTTCAACTTGTGGCAGACGGGCGTGGACGCCCGCTGGGAGCTGGATCTGTGGGGCCGCGTGCGGCGCGAGGTGGAACAGTCCGGGGCGCTGTCGCAGGCGGCCCGGGAAGCGCAGCATGGCGTGGTGCTGGCGATTCGCGCAGAGACCGCGCGCAACTACATCTTGCTGCGCGGCACACAGAACCAGCTTGCGGTGCTGCGCCTGACGCTGGACAACGCGAACCACAATCTGGAACTGACGCGCATGCGCCAGCGCGAAGGCGTGGCGACGGATCTGGACGTGTCGCAAGCCGACGCCCAGGCCGCCGCCATCGAAGCCGCCGTGCCGCCGCTTGCGCTGCGCGTGGATCAGCTGATGAACGCGCTGGCCCTGCTGGTGGAGCAGCCGCCGCATGCGTTGCATGAGCGCCTGTCGCCCATCACCGCGATACCCGGCGGGCCGGTGCAAGTGCCGATTGGCCTGCCCAGCGAGCTTGCGCAGCGCCGGCCCGACATCCGGCAGGCCGAGGCCCGCCTGCACGCCTCGGTGGCAGCCATCGGTGTTGCCGAAGGGGATTTTTATCCCCGCATCACGCTATCCGGCAACCTGGGTCTGCAAGCGCTGCAATGGAACAACCTGGACAGTGGCCACGCCGGCATTTTTGGCGTGGGGCCGGCCGTGCTGATACCGATCTTCGAAGGCGGCCGGTTGCGCGGCCAGTTGCGCCTGCGCGAATCTCAGGCGCAAGAAGCCGCGCTAGCATTCCAGAGGACCGTGCTTAATGCCTGGCACGAAGTCGATAACGCCATGACCGCCTATCAGGCGCAGCAGACGGCCAGCGCCAGCTTGCAGCGCGCTTCTGACAGTGCGCGCCGCGCGCTGCGCAATGCGCAACGCCAATATGCGGCGGGGGCGTCCGACTTCGTCAACGTGCTCAGCGCGCAGAACGCCGTGCTGGCCAGCGATCAGGCCCGCGTGGCGACGCAGGCGGCGGTATCGCTGGCCCTGGTAGACCTTTACCGGTCACTCGGCGGCGGCTGGCAATCGGCCGCTGGTCCGGCGGCACAGGTCCAGGATCGTGCGCCGTAACCACTGGTGTGCAAGGTCGCTTTGGAAACGGGGTTGCCACGCCTGAGTGAGCAACACCGTTTCAAGTTGCATGGGCAGATCGAACAGCCGGATGCGCAGCCCGGCACTGAGCGCACTGCGCGCAAGATGTTCGGGCATGGGCAGCAGCAGGTCGGAATCCTGCAACGTGAACAAGGCCGCAGAGGGGGTGGGCACGATCAGGGCGACGTGGCGGCGCAGGCCCTGCGCCTCCAGGGCGGCGTCGATCGGCCCCGCCGATTTGCCCCGGCGCGAGATGCCGATGTGCCCCCAACGGGTGAGCCTTTCGGGGGTGATGTCGTCGTCGAAAATCGGATGATTTTCGCGAGCGAGGCCCACGAAAGTGGTCGTGAACAACGGCTGCACGCGGATTTCCGGCCCGAGTGTGCGCGACGCACTGATAAGCAGGTCAATGCGGCCACTGCGCAACGCATCTACGTCGACATCGTCTTCCTCGGGGGAAAAGCGCAGCATGGCGCGAGGCATGTCCCGCGTCATCGCTTCCAGCAAGCGGCCCGCGTGGATGCCCACGAAAACGTCATTGGCGCGCACGTTAAAGCGCCGGTCCAGCGTCTTTAGATCGGACTCCGAGGCGGGCGCGAGCGCCAGGGTGGCGTGCTCGACCGCCACCCGAACCTGCTCGCGCATCGCCAGCGCCCGTGGGGTGGGCACCAGCTTGCGGCCCGCCTGTACGAACACCGGATCGCCCAGCGTTTCGCGGATGCGGCCCAGGGTGCGGCTCATGGCGGGGGGGCTCAGGTTCATGCGCCGGGCCGCGCCGACCACGCTGCCTTCTTCCAGCAGCACATCCAACGCAAGCAGCAGGTTCAGGTCGGGGTGCTCCATGGGGTTCCTTGGGGTCGATGCAGAAAGCAGAATGCTACCCCTGTACCCCTGCTGCAAGGCAACGGATACGCATTGCGTCTGATGCACTGATCGCGTGCGGGCGGCGCCATTGACGGCCTGTATGACGTGCGTCGCACCGCGTATTGACATATCGGTAAATCCCGATATGATGCCGCCATGGACTTGCTCGAAATTTTCAAAGCTCTCTCAAACCGTACCCGCCTCGACATCCTGAAGGGATTGAAGGACCCGGTGAAGAACTTCCCTCCGCAGGACGAAGGGGACGTGCTTGAGGTCGGCGTCTGCGTCAGCAGCATTCAAGAAGGCGTTGGACTGTCGCAGTCGACGGTGTCTGACTATCTTGCAACGCTGCAACGCGCGGGCCTGGTTGAAGTCAGGCGCATTGGCCAGTGGACTTACTACAAGCGTAATGAAGCCACCATCAAGGCGCTTGCCAAGCTTGTCGGGCAGGACCTGTAGTTTTTTTTGTTCCATCAAATCGGTAAATCCCGATATCCCGTTTTCTCGAAGCTAAGGCGAATCCCATGAAAGCGCTCATCCTCAAAACATTTGGCGGTCCGGAATCATTCGAACTTCGCGAGGTGCCCAAACCCGTGCCACAGGCGGGGCAAGTGTTGGTCCGTGTCCATGCCACTTCCATCAATCCGTTGGATTTCCAGGTTCGGCGGGGCGACTACCCTGACTTGGTGCCGCTGCCGGCCATCACCGGACACGATGTATCGGGCGTGGTCGACGCCGTCGGGCCGGGCGTGACGGCGTTCTCGCCTGGCGACGAGGTCTGGTATACGCCGCAGATATTCGACGGGCCGGGAAGCTATGCCGAATACCATGTGGCCGCCGAAAGCATCGTGGGCAAGAAGCCCGCAACGCTGACCCATCTTGAAGCCGCCAGCCTGACCCTGGTGGGCGGGACGGCGTGGGAAGCGCTGACCGTGCGTGCCGCGCTACGCGTGGGCGAAAGCATCCTGATTCATGGCGGCGCTGGGGGCGTGGGACACGTGGCCATCCAGCTTGCCAAAGCGATAGGCGCCCAGGTGTTCACCACCGTGCGCGCAGCCAACGCCGAGTTTGTCCGTAGCTTGGGCGCCGACGTGGTCATCGATTATGAAAAGGAAGACTACGTCGACGCGATCATGCGGGTGACGGGCGGGCGCGGCGTGGACGTCGTGTTCGACACCATCGGCGGCAACACGCTGTCGCGCAGCCCCGACGCGCTGGCGCAACTGGGCCGCGTGGTCTCGATTGTGGACCTTGCGCAGCCGCAAAACCTGATCCAGGCCTGGGGCAAGAACGCCAGCTACCACTTCGTCTTGACCCGGCAACATCGCGGCAAACTTGATGAGCTGAGCGCGCTGGTCACGCGCGGGCAGTTGCGGCCACACGTGGGCGCTGTCTACACGCTTGCCGACATTCCCAGCGCACACGCGCGGTTGGAAAGCCCCAACAACGGGTTGCAAGGGAAGATCGCGATTGCGGTGGGGCCGTTGGCCGCCACGGACTTCCTGGAGAAACAAACGCAACAATAATTTTCGGCGCCGCGCGGACGTTTGGCATGGGCACCGACGGAAGAGGCGTTGCCAGGACGGGATGGAGATCACGACGCTGGGCAAACAGGGCATGGAAGACCCGGTCTGGGGCGTGCCGGTGTCGCTGCGCAAGGCCAAGTAAAAGCCAAGCAAAGGGCGGCGGAACGGGTTTCGGGGACGGAGTTCAGGGTGCGCCGCAGCAAAGCGCCCGCCAGAGGGCGTATTATTTGCATCCATCCGGCGACTAAGCACCTGATTGATCAATGCGCCCGACCTGGATACGCGCGCATTCCACGGAACTCCGTTCATGAAGACCATTAGCAAATCGAGCAAGCTGGCTCACGTCCTGTACGACATTCGCGGCCCCATCATGGATCGGGCCAAGCAAATGGAAGACGAAGGCCAGAAGCTCATCAAGCTGAATATCGGCAATCTGGCCGTGTTTGGCTTCGATGCCCCCGAGGAAGTCCAGCAGGACATGATCCGCAACCTGCCGAACTCGGCGGGGTATTCGGACAGCAAGGGCATCTTCGCCGCGCGCAAGGCGGTCATGCACTACACCCAGGCGCAGGGCGTGGAAGGCGTGACGCTGGAAGACATCTATCTGGGCAACGGCGCGTCCGACCTGATCGCGATGGCCACCAACGCGCTGCTGGACGATGGCGATGAGCTGCTGCTGCCCGCGCCCGACTACCCGCTGTGGACGGCGGTGACGAGCCTGTCGGGCGGCACGCCCGTGCACTATCTGTGCGACGAGGCCAACGGCTGGATTCCGGATCTGAACGACATCCGCGCCAAGATCACGCCGCGCACCAAGGGCATCGTGGTCATCAACCCGAACAACCCGACCGGTGTCATTTACCCCGATCACGTGCTGCAAGAAATCATCGCCATCGCGCGCGAGCACGGGCTGGTGATTCTGGCGGACGAGGTCTACGACAAGGTCCTGTACGACGACGCCACGCACACCGCGATGGCAAGCCTGTCCACCGACGTGCTGACGCTGACCTTCAACTCGCTGTCCAAGAGCTATCGCGCTTGCGGCTACCGCGCTGGCTGGCTGGTGGTCTCGGGCGACAAGCGCGCTGCCCGCGACTACATCGAAGGCCTGGACATGCTGGCCAACATGCGTCTGTGCGCCAACGTGCCGGGGCAGTGGGCCATCCAGACCGCGCTCGGCGGCTACCAAAGCATCAATGACCTGGTATGCGAAGGCGGCCGTCTGCGCCGTCAGCGCGACCTGGCTTACGAGCTGATCACCGCCATTCCGGGGGTGACCTGCGTCAAGCCGCAAGCCGCGCTGTATATGTTCCCGCGGCTGGACCCCGAGATTTATCCCATTGAGGACGACCGCCAATTCTTCCTGCAACTGCTGGAAGTGACGCGGGTGATGCTGGTGCAAGGCACGGGCTTTAACTGGTCGCGCCCGGATCACTTCCGCATCGTGTTCCTGCCGCACGAGACGGACTTGCGCGAGGCGGTTGCCCGCATCGCCAAGTTCCTGGCCGATTACCGCGCCAAGCATGCCAACAAGTCGCTGGCGTCCGGGGATGCCGAGTCGGCCGATGCGGCCGAGATCGCGGATGATCTGCAGCTTGAGCGGGCGAAGAAAACGGCGTAGTGGAAACTGCGTCAACGCAAGGGCGTCGCGGGGTAGCAGCTACCCTTCGACGCCCTTTGTGTTTACCTCACATCCACTGCGTGACGCCGCTTAGCCAACAGCCCTGCGCGTTGCCGCGCGCGCGCAGCTGGATGGCGGAGGGCGACCCCATCGCCACGCCCTGGCGCACGGTGTAGACCTCGCCTGCCGGCACGCTGCCCGTCTTGTTCAAGTAGCCCCACAAGGCCGCTGCCGCGATGCCGGTGGCGGCGTCTTCGGGGTAGCCGGACGCCTTGGGAAATTGCCGCGCGCTGGCGCCGTCGTCGCTCAGCGCGTAGGGATACAGGCCGGTCGAATCGATGGCTTCGCATACCTCACGCACGGCGCTGAAGTCAGGCGTCAAGGCATTCAACGCCGCCACGCTGGGCAGCCGGATCAGCGTCTTCACGCGGCTGGTGCTGGCGTTGATCATGTGCAGGCCCGGCAGATCGGGATCGATCCGCAGCACCGCCGCAATCGCGCGGCATTGCGCTGCCGTCAGTTCGGAGGTGGTCACCGCGGGTTGCGACACCCAGGCGCGGTCACGCGCAGCGTCCCATTCGATATCCACGCTGCCGCTCAGCGTCTGCACGCGCGCAGAAGGCGTCGTCCAATAGCCCCATTGGCGCAGCGCCCACAGCGTGCCCACGGTGGCGTGGCCGCACATTTCCATTTCATGGCCCGGCACGAAAAAGCGCAGCCGGCACAAATGACCTTCGCGCTCGGCCGGCACCACAAAC
>Ga0256794_1000170_pt1 | contig 17448 bp, 27 predicted proteins | sample MC6MC0945MT_FD_186352 | JGI IMG/M metagenome (GOLD analysis project Ga0256794, IMG submission 186352) | Metatranscriptome of enriched soil aggregate microbial communities from Iowa State University, Ames, United States - MC6-MC0945-MT... | ecosystem: Environmental > Terrestrial > Soil >... | reverse complement strand
CCCCCCCCCCTGTCAAGTATTAAATTTGTGCTTACTTTTAGTAAGGGGAGCTAGGAATAAGCTATCAGTATCAATATAAATAATTTTATCTTTCTTAGTTTTTCCATACAATGCATTTAATTTAATTTTCTTAACATTTTTACATTTATCAATATAAATTAACATTTTACCAACTCCTATTATTTAGTATCTTCATTATAATATAACATTTCAATAGTTGCAATAGTGACACCTCTCCAAGCATGTTTGTTTTGGTTATCTCCATCACATAATAATGAAATAATTTTCTCATATATAGTCATTATTTACCTCCTAATTTTGTGTCGATCATGATTTTGAATGTAGCTCTTGGAAATTTAATTCTAAGACTATTCAACATCTTTTCAACTGTCATTTTTCCAACTCCTTTCTTATTAATATAATTATATCATTAAAACTATTTTATCTCAACTATTTTATTTAGATTATTCGCTTGCATATTATTTTATTTTGAGTTACAATAAATGTATACCAATAAGGAGGTTTTGATATGAATGAAGGAAGAGTATTAGATGGTAATAAGCTTTTACAGTGGATGTATGAAACTGCTTCATTTAGTCTTATTATGGCAGATTACATTGCTGAGGAAATGGAAAAGGGTACATTTGATAAGGAGGAAAATAATAATGACTAAATTAACAAGAGCACAGTTCATAGTTAAAATTGCACCATATGCTATACTTGATATGAAGAAAACTAATATTCCTGCTTCACTTACAATTGCACAAGCTATTCTAGAATCTGCTGATGGTAATAGCAAATTAACAGTTGAAGCAAATAACCTATTTGGAATTAAAGGTAAAGGTACAATAGGTTCATTTAAAATTATTACAACCGAATATAGAAATGGTGTACCCGAAAAAGTATATGCTGATTTCAGAATGTATAATAATTGGACTGAATCAATAACTGATCATTCTAAATTGATTTTAAATGGTGTATCATGGAACCCTAAATTATATAGTAAAGTAATCGGAAAAAGAGGAATTGAAGCGGCACAGGAAATAGCTAAAGCAGGGTATGCAACTGATCCAAATTATGCTACTAAATTAATTGATTTAATAAATAAACATAACTTAATGAAATATGACAATATAGATATAGATACAAATCCGGTACAAATTGATTACGACACAAAAATAGCTTCACTTGAAAACAGCATCAAAACTTTAAAAGATGCACATATAAAACTTGCTGAAAGTTTAATTGAGAAATCACCTCCAGAATGGTTTGTTAAAGAATTTCCACATGCTCTTGAAGTTATGTCACAGAAAACAGGTACAAATGACTTCTGGAGATCGGTAGCAGTAGCTTTGAGAATCCAACAATATTCTCCTAAATAATACAAAAAGTCTTGCAAAACTTGGCAATATGAGCTATAATAAGGATAAGAAATAAATAATAAAACCTAACAAAAAGGAGCCTATAAAATGAAAGTTAATCACAAAAACATGTATGTTATTTTGAAACAGCAACATAAAGCGTTATCGGCAGTTCTCAATCCTACTGAGGTAGTAGAGAACGTTAATGAAATTCCTGATAACTTTAATCAGGTAGGTTGGGATATTACTATTGATAAGTTGCAAATTATGATTGATAAAATGAAAGCTCTTCGTGATCGTAAAGGTAAACGCCTTACACCTCAATTTTATCGTTCCATTTATAATCGGGCTTTAATTGGGACAAGCGAAATTGATAAATTGAATGATACACTGGATGCGGCAAATGAAAGCGATATTGATTATGAGAAAGAATGTATCCGTCTTAACGCCGAAATCTACGAAATGAATAAAGAAATTGCTGAGAAATCGGCAGAGTAATCCCAAACACAATAGGAGCATTATAATAGTGCTCCTATTTTTATTGAGGTGATTGTTATATTACCAGCGATAAGACTAAACTTTCATATTAATGGTAAAATTATTGGTGAAATGGAATTTAATCTAGAGTCATTTGACGCTTCTAGACATATTGTTCCTAAACGTTTAGTGAATAAAATTAGAAATAGTAATTTTGATAATTTAGAAATATCGTTCGATGTAGACGATATAAACATTGGAGGAAAAGTAAAATGAATAGTACAAACCTTATTGGACGTTTTGCAAAAGATCCAGATTTAAAATATACACCATCAGGAAAAGCGGTAACAAATTTTACGTTGGCTGTACGAAATCCTTTTGATCCAGATAATGCTGATTTCATCCAATGCGTAGCTTGGGAAAAAGCGGCAGAATTAATTGCCGAATCTTGCAAGAAAGGACATATGCTAGGGGTCGAAGGTAGACTTTCAGTGCGTTGGTACGAAAATGACCAACAACAGCGTATTTATGTTACTGAGGTTAATGTAAATATGATAACCTTCATTCAAGGCAAGGAACAACAAAATGAAGAACCGGAAAAACCAGAAAACCGCCCTAATAGTCGTAGTAATAACAATAATCGTAGTAATAATTCTTCTCGTAGCGGCAACGGTAACAGCAATAACCGTCAACGTCCCTGACCCATATTCCGGAAATGGAAAGCCAATAGATATCAGCGATGACGATTTACCATTCTAATATAACTGAGGGGATGCCCACTGTAAAAAGTGGGCATACGGTATTTATATGACTTCCAAGCGTGGTAAAAATACTAATTTTAGATTAGGTTTAGATAGAAAAATGTTGGTTGATGCGGCGGTTAAATTAGGAAAAACAGAAAAATCAGCTAAAAAATCAAATACTAAAGCTTTAGAAAAGTTTATCACAAAAACTCTAACTGGAACCAATGCTAAAGTACCAGAATTTAATGAAATGCAAAAAAGAGATATTAAGGATAGACATAAAGATTATGGTTTAATGTCAGCAGTACATTTAGCGGCATATCGGGTTCGAAAAATAACCGGAGAAGCTGATGATAATAGTTATCTTAAAGTTAGTGTAGGTACTGCCTTTGAGGGATACTATGAAGGAGAAATAACAGCACGCGATATTGAAGAGTTAATATCCCGTATTCAAGGTTCAAACGTTAAAGAAATTATATCGGGAGTTGAACGTCATGAATCATATTATCAAAACATTATGGTTGACTATGCAGAAGAACTTGTTAAGCGTGATGAAGCTTTGGAAGAAGACCAAAACAATAAAAGAGTGTCGTGATAATATGGCAGTGTATGTTCTCGATTTAGAAACTACAACCCATATAGAAATGGCTAATAAAACGAGAAAAGAATTGCTTTTTGAAGAAGAAGCCACCTTTGTTTGTGCAACTATGTATGGTTTAGTAGGAGCAGAGAAACCAAAAATAAATGAATTCTATGGAAAAGATAATGCTGAAAATGCATTATTAAATCTTCCAGCAGGGCGATATTATACTTGGAATGGTGCAAGATTTGATTTACATTTTATTTATCATTTATTACGCAAAGGTGGATATTACCGACAAGGGCAAACACGCTCTAATGAATCACGTAGAAAACAATTAAAAATGTATGAATTTAATTATCTACTTGCGGGTAGTAAATTAATTTCATTATCATTTAGAAATCATAATGGTATTATTGAATTAAGAGATGCATGTCTTTTATTTACTTGTTCCTTGAAAAAATTTATCGAAAATACATGTCCTGAGTATCCAAAATTAGAGGGTACATATGACTATAAGAAATTCAGAATTGTTGAAAGTGATTTTACAAAAGAAGAAATAGAATATTGTAGGCATGATATTTATGGGTTTGCTGTAGGTCTTCATCGTATTCAACAAGATTTTTTAAAAGAATTTGATTTGGATATATTAGATTCTTTTACTGCTGGATCATTTGCAATGAAGTATGCCGCTGTTAAATTAGATAATAAAGAAGAAAAATTCCCTCCAGTTGCATTTGATCGAAAATTTGTTTTTGGAGGTAGAACCTATGTTAATCCTGAACATGTAGGAAAAATAATGGGTAGTACAACTAAGATTGACGCAAATAGTTTTTATCCTTCTATAATGGTTAAGTCTAAATTACCATATGGACACCAAGTAAAGCAAATAATGACAAGCAATAAATTAAATGAATTTTTAAAAAAACATCCTGAGAAATATGTTTTTGCTAACCTGTTAAAAGGAAACTGCAATTATAAAGATATGTTTTCTCCCATTGTAACAACTGATGATTTAACCAATAGAGATTACCCAACAATGGCAGGAAGTGCAGACAAAGTATATGTAGACGATAACATTCTTAGAGATGAAAGATTTGAGCACAGCGGAACATTTATGTGTTACATATTTGAATCTAAAGTGGGTATTATGGACTATATGTCTGAAGTTTTTGACCTTAAAAACAAATTCAAATTTGAAGAAAAATTCGCTTTAGAATTAGCAGTTAAGATAATATTAAATGCAACATATGGAAAATTTATCCAACGTGAAGAAGTTAATGAATATGATTTCTTCGATGGAATAATTGAACCTACAGGAAACCGTACTAATATTTCAGCTTGGTATCAATATGCACCTATGGGGGCGGCTATTACTGCCAACTGTAGATATGAACTTTGCAATTACATGAATCTTTTAAGAGAAAGATTTATTTATTGCGATACAGATAGTTTAGTTTTCTACGGTGAATGTCCTCCAGAAATACCTCTAGGATATGAATTAGGACAATGGAAAATTGAAGCTTGTCCTGATGGTATATGGAATGAGAAAAAGCAATCATGGTTAAATAAAACAGGTGATTCTATCTTTTTCCAGCGTAAAACTTATGCAATGGATATTGACAATAAAGTTCATGTAACTTTTTGTGGCATTTCAAACAATGCAGTAAAAAGCAAGTATCCAAACGGGGTTTCTATTGAGGGACTTCGTAAGGATATGAAAAAGGGAATTAAATTCGATGTCCTTCAAGGAAACCACACCTCAAACGGTGTAATGTTAGTAGAAAGAGCAAGAATGAAAAAATATACAGAAAACTATTGACATAAAAATGTTTAAATGGTAAGATGTATATAAGAGTTGGGCAATAGGAAAATATCTACTTTTACCAAGAGCGGTTCTAGGGGTTCCGCAAAGTGACGTAAAAGCTGAGATAGGGGTATTTTCCTAGTCCGATTCCCTAAATACATACCCTAATAATTCTAAGGAGCGAAGTAAAAATGGCACTTCACGCTGATGTATTAGCCAAATTGACAACAACGCTTGCTGGTGATCTTGAACTATATAATGCAATAATTGAAGAAGTTCAATTAGCAGACGAAACTATTGCTAAGAAGGATGAAACAATTGTGGAATCTAAAAATAAATTGGAACAACTCGAAGAAAGTAACCATAAATATCTGGGTCAAATTAGCAATTTACTCGCACGTATTCCAGTTGGAGCAAGTGAAACTCCGGTAACAGTTGAGCAGAAATTGCAGGAAATTAGCGATAGGGCTTGGAGCAAGTAAACATAAATAGTCAAAATTACAAATCTAAGGAGTGAAATGAATTGGGTATTAATTTGGTATATGATAGAGCCAACAAAGATGCATATGATATGTTGGTGGCAGGGGCAAACATGGCAACAGGTGCCGAACTTGGTAACTTAATTACCAATAAAATTTTTCCAACTATTTTGAATAAAATTGGTGACACTATCGGACGTTCCGATTTAGTAAGTCGTAACTACAGCAAGTTTAAAATTCCATTGTCAGAATATGGTGCTATCACCGAATATCTGGTTTCCAACATGGTAAAGGCTGACAATGCTAGTGAGACATCAACGGGATCATCAATTGAAGATTTTGTTATTAATAACCCTGATATCCAAGCAATTTATGCTCACAAATTGATTAGAGCTAACTATCCACTGACAGTTAATAGTGAACGTTGGTTGGATGCTCTCGATGGTCGTAATCTTTCAACATTGTCTAGCATGATTGCTATTGCAATGCAATCATTATATGATGGTATCACTCATGATCATGATAGTTTCATTCCGGCATTGTTCGGATCACTTCGCGCAAAAGCTAAAGATTCAATGATTAGAAGTTTACCGCCTTATACTGGAGCCAACTTAGAACAATACAGCAAAGAAATTTTTGCAATCATGAATAAATCAATTCGTGACATGACAACTTGGAGACGTGGAGACTTCAATATTCTGAGCGCTGAAATGGCAGATGCTAAAAGCGATTTAGTATTAGTGGCATTTGAAAATCCAATTTCAAACCATGAACATACTGTAATGGATGTCATTACATCGCAATTAAATATTGGTCCACAAGCTAGAGCGGAAGCGCTTGGTGCCGCTCTTGGTGTAGAAGTTTACGAAATGCCAACTATGGGAATTGTAGCTACCGATGTAGCGAGAGCTTATGGAATTAATACATTCCCGGGAATGCAGACAGCAAAAACTAGCGAAGGTAAAGAAGTTGCCGCACCTCATGCGGATATCAAATTCGCACTTTGCGGTAAAGGTGCACTGAATGTTGGACTCAAGAGATTACAAGCCGATTCCGGTCGCTCCATCCGTGGACACTTTGACCAAACATGGGTTCAACCATCACTGCAATTATCTTATGGTGCTGGACAAGCAATTTTCTTCAGCGATAAGGCGGTTACAGTAGAAGGAAAAAGTACAAAATAATCTAAGTTAAATTAAAGGCGTTATAACTAAATAGTTATAACGCCTTTTCTAAAATAAGGAGGAATTATTGTGTTTTATCTATTTAAATGGGCTAATTTGGTTGCAGATTCTCCAGATGAACAAACACGCAATAAGTGGTTGTACAGACATGGAGCATTTGCACGTTATAAGGGAATATGGTTTCCCTGCAAAGTAAATACTTTCACAACGATTGGAGAACCCGCACAAATCACAGCTATTCCAATTGCAACAAATAATATGGATGTATATCCAAATGGAATGATTCTCGCTTCTGAGTGTGAGGTATTATATTCTTGTTTCGCTGATGGAATGAGTATTCAAGCCTATATTCAAAAAGCTGTATCACGTAAAAATATAACTGATAGAATGCTGACATCGGCAATAAAAAGAAGTTTAAACACAGAACTTTTATATGCTCCAAAAAGATTATTGAAAGATTTAAAGCGTGCCGCTAATCGTGAAGATAGAGACGAAACTTTTGTATTAACTACAAATGTAAAAGATGAAATTGGAGTAATTGAATTGCCGCGCACCGTTGACATTGTTGAAAAATTATGGAATAGTAATGATTGGGCATTACAAGAAATTTCACAGATGTTAGGAATATCCTATAACCCTTCTCATGGTAAAAAGGAGAGAACTTTAGAAAAAGAACTATTAGGAGATCGTGACTTAACTATTATGAATCGTGAAATGATCACATCTAGATTAATAGTGGCTGCTGAAAAATTCAAAGAAAAAGTTTCTCATATTTCAACAGAAGTTGATACTATTGATAGAGAACTATCATATGGTAATCCTATAAATGAAAGGATGGAAAAAGAAAATGTCGGAAATGCTACTGTTTAAAGACTTATTGCGCGAAAATGATGCTAGTATTAAACAATATATGAAATGGGATAATTACGAACTTAACGACACAGTAATTCAAGTAGTTGATTTAGTTAAAGACCATGCTTTAATGGTTTTATCCAAATCTTACGGATTGTTTCACGTGGAACAAGATATTTTGGATAGTCTTAAAGCAGATATATTTATTTATTTTCCAATATTATTACAACATCTTGCTATTACAAGATTAATTGATGCTTTTGGTGTTGTAAAAGACGATATCAATACTCAGGAAACTGTTAGACAAGAAAAAGTAAATACCAAGATTGATCAAAGCGGTAAAACTACTTTAGGTACAAGTACTATGAATACTGATGAAATAAATACTCAGCAGAAAACTACGGGCACAGTTAAAGTAGCTGATTCCAATAAAACAGATTCATTATCATCAACCAGTATAACAAATATTTCTGGAATTGAGTCTACCGGAAATAGAAGTGTAAATATTACTCACACCTTACCAGAACAATCTATAAATCAAGGTACAGGATTCTTCCCTATTGATGAACAGGGAACCCCAATTTTATCTAGTTCCTTTGTTCAAAATGCTAATGAGTCCTTTAATACTAATAATCCTATTGATACGTTAGAATCTAGTGAACAAAGTATGACTAATAAAGGTAATTCTACTGGCGACAGTACCTCTACTAGTGATTTGACAGTTGCTAATACAGGTACTAATATTGCAAAATTATCTCATAGTGGCTCTGATAGTACAGAAGGTTTAACAAAAACCGATGGATTAAATGATATTACTGAAAAAATTACATCAACAGAAACAAATAAACAATATGCGTATGAAATTAAAGCTTTTCTTGAAACATCGGATACTCTCATAGCTTTTAGTAAATGGGAAGATCGGTTTTCTTGGGTTGTAGGTATTATATGAAAAAGGCAGATAATAAAATAGGAATACCGTGGTATAGACGTAATATAAAATTATCTACACAGGAAGATGTAGAAACAGTATTATCATCTTTTGGACTACCGAAACTCCCCAAACCTAGGGGAGTTCCACGAAATCCAAGACCGTTACCACAAGAAGAACCTGCTCCTGTAAGAAGTCCAGCAAAAATTCCTTCTATGGTTCCAAACGGTGTACCAAATCTTGATCCAAATTTATCACCAAATCCTTTAGATAAATTATTTCCTCAAGATAATCCATTTAATAAAGAATTTCCCCTTCCTATACCTATTCCTCCCTTACCAAAACCTAAAGATAAGAATTCTCCAGTGGGTTCCCCTTTACCCCAAACAGTAAATATAAAAGAACGTAACGGTTTTGAAAAAGTATTAGATACTGTATTAGCACCGGCATTAATATTTTTCTTTGCGAAAGAAGCTAGTGATAAATTAGTTGAAGTTAATTTAACAAGTCCTATTTATACTAAAATGTTACAAGACCCCGTATTAGGATTTGTATTAAGAGAAGCAGAGAAAAGTAATGTTGATATGCAAACAGCGGCTACATATTTTGCTAATTATGATTATGAAAATTTTAATGCTGATTCTATGATGAAAGAATTAACGACATTATTCGGGGTAGCGGCGGCAACTAGAATGATTATATTCTTTGTTGGTAGAAAAGTTGCATTTAAAATGTAGGGGGCTAAATAATGTCAACAGAAAATAATATTAAAAATATATTTGCTAAAGCAACTCAAAGTATGACAGTTAAAATTTGGAAAAATACCAACTTTGGTAATAACGATTTAGTTTGGAATGTTCCACATCCAATGTATAATTTATCTAATCATGCTAGTAAAGAATTTGGAGAGGTGAATATCAGATTTCCACACCTTACAACTCGAATAGTCTTAAAAGGAGATTATGAGCCTGATCTTCCATTTTATGATTATATGACAATATGGGATGGAAACGCGGTAAGTTATTATTTTATTAATACTGTGATTGCTGAGAGAGGTGTTTTGATATTCTCAGTTACTTTGGACGCTATTACAACTCACGCTATTCTTGGTCAACCTATTAGTGGCACAATTGTTAGAAAACATGATACAAATAGACAGGAGAAAAAGTTTGATTATCCAACTGCATTGGGATTTGAAGGTAACTTTACTGATACGACTTATGACGTTATAACATACGGCGCTAGTATGTATAAATTTATTGAAAGTAGTATTAATTTATCTAAAGTACAAAATTCGGTTACTATTCCTTCCGATACTAAGGAATCAATAGTTGTACCTGTATTACCAAAACCCGATCATGTCACTTCATATACCATTACTTCATGGGGTTCTAATCTAATACAAGATACTACTAATGCATTAACATTATATGATGCGAATTCAGTTTTACCAAATGTACTAAATGTGGTAAGAGGATTGAGCGGTGATGGTGCGATTAGTGATAGTTATAGTGTACCACAAGATGCAATTACAGTTACTAAAGCTTTAGCGGCAGAAGTTACAAATGTAACATCATTATTTGTTACTAAAACTTCACAAATGAAACTAGAAGTACCATTTTCAGAATTATTATATACCCCACGAAATGAAGCAATAAAAGGAATGTTCAGGGTAACTATAATGTCAATGCAAGAAAAAACTAAAATGACATTTCCAGCATGGGATTTAAAGGATTCAGTAGATGCCAACAATTTTATTAAAGTAAATTTATGGTGCGACCCAAAACCAAGCGGTGCTCCTTATTGTTGTCCAGATCAAGTGGAAACCTTGCATCCTTATACCAATAGTGGTATAATTAGTTTAGCAACATTAGAAAGTAAAAGCGTTAGAGGTGGACAGTGGTTGAAAAATCCACTAGTCTATAGCACTGCAAAAGGTGAAATATTTAGCTCAATAGAAACCAACATGCAGAGAGAAAGAGCAGATTATGAGAAAAAAGTTTCTATGCATCAATTAGAACTATCTAAACGTGAGAGAGATATTCGGATAGCACAACAAGACTATCAATATCAATCTGGATTAGCTTCATCGTTAATCGGGGGTGGAATGTCTCTATTATCTAAAGATTTTGCAGGTGCTTTTAATCAGGGTAAAGTTGCTTATGATAATACCATTAATCAACAGTTTGTAGGACAAATGCGTGATTTACAAGAATATGAACAAGAAACTGAAAAGACTTTAATAAATATGGCACATTCCAATAATTTGAAAAATCTTAATGTACAGGAGAGTATCCGTAGAGTAGTACCGCGAGAAGTTGTATTTCAACCAAATGAAAGTCTTGGAGGATATCGACAATATAACGGTTTTACAATATCAGTGGAAATTCCAGATCGTGATAGTTTAATTTCAAAAGATATGGAATTTTCTAAATACGGATATCCAACGTATGAAGCAGTAGAGGGTTTTATCATGACAAATCACCTAAGAAAAAATCATACAGTATATCAATTTGAATCACCGATTCTAAATATTGGTGGAAAAATTGGAGATATGATAAGGGAAGTTTTACAATCAGGAATTCGTATTCTAAGTGAACCATATACCATTACTAACATTTTAAATAATCCAAAGTTGTAAATAAAATTTGAGAGACACTATAAATGTGTCTCTCAAAGGAGGTTTACATGAGAGTTTACCGACAAATAAAAGAGAACTATATGCCTGTTAAGGGTAAAAGTAAAGGGAATGGTATAACTGAAAGTTATGGAACAAAACTATTGTTACATTGCAACGGTGAAAATGGTAGTACAGTTTTTAAGGATGAATGTGGACATACAACTAAAGCAATTGGTAACGCTGTAATAACTACTAATAATGGTAAATTCACTACAAGCAGTGCAAACATACCAGAAAATACAGGATTCAATAGTGGAATAGAGGTTTCTGAAAGTTCAGACTTTATATTCGGTACAGATGCTTGGTCGTTCGATTGTTGGGTTTATACAAAATTTAGATCTACTAATATAGGTGGGAACTTAATAATGTTTAACCCACCAACTGGATTAGCATTCTTTGAAATAAGTACAGGTACATCGTTTATATCAATAGTGTATCGAGATAATACAGGTGCACGTTTCGGATATATTACCAGTACCGGAGAAACTGGCGAAGATAGTCGATGGACGCATATCGCTGTTATATTCTCAGGATTACAAACAGGAAAAACACCACGATTACAAGTGTTTGTGAATGGTAAGAAATGTACACTGAGATTAACAAATACCTCAGAAAAATATGAGGGAAATAACTTTCCTAACTTTGGTGTTCCGATGGTGATTGGAAAGGGTAGAAGTAGTTTGATTCCATCATTTTACGGATTCATTGATGAAGTTAGAATAGTAAGAGGTTATGAAACATGGGTTGAAAACTTTGATCCTCCACGTGCAGAATATAGGAGATTACCGTTATGAAACCTAACCGTCAGATTGTAAATAAAATTATTCCTACATCTACCTCCGGTACAGGTGAGGATTATATTCCAACATTTGGAGATATTCTTATGATTCATGGTGATGGAATAAAAGGTTCTAGAGATATTGTAGATGTATTAGGAAATCCCATAACAGTATTAGGAGAAGTTGAAATAACCGATAAACCTAAATTTGGTAGCGGCTGTCTAAATTGGATAAATTATTTTGGTAATGGTAATATGCTTTCAATTACAAATGTCAATGATTTTTATTTAGGTATAGAACCTTGGACATTTGAAGCATGGGTATATCCTAAAGATCAAGTGGGGGCAAACTATGGTGGTCATATATTTTCTAGCGGAGAAGATCGGTACCCATTATCTAAAGGAAAGTTTATAGACTTTACTGTTACTAGGAATTTCACAGATTTCTTCGTTAGATTTGAAGAAGATGATGTTGATGACAAAAGAATTTCATACCGATATAATGGGGGATTGAGCGCCGATAAATGGAGTCACATAGCATTGGTATGCTCAGGAGGATATGACAAAAATAATCTATTCATAAACTATTATATAAACGGTCAACGAGTTGCTATGAATCCCGCTTTTGATGCTGTTAAGTATACCGGACAATATATGCCGAGAATCATTACTCCGCTATATATTGGTGGAGGTAAATATAGTGCATTAATGAATTCATGGTGGGGAATGATGGACGAAGTAAGACTTGTAAAAGGTTATGCACTATGGAACAGCGATTCCTTCAATGTACCATCATATCCATATAAAAATGTAAAGGAGATTTAAAATGTCTAAATATATTGATTTTGAATATTTAAAACAAAATAATCCTAATCCAACGGGTATTCAATATAAGGGATTATTCGGAAATCGTTCGATTGGTAAGACTCACGGAGTATTAAAACATTTAGTAAAGAATCAACGAAATAATGAAGCATTTATGATTCTCAGACGTAATAAATTAGAACTTAATTTTCAACCATTTGTTACAAAATATTCAGCCGCTTTTGATGTTGAATGGGAAATTGATTCTAATACTATCGTTCAAAATAGAGATACTATTGTTGGGTATTTCAGTGCTTTGTCATTAGCTGAAAGAAGTAAACATATGAACTTTGACAGTCCGTATGTAACTGATATAATTGTAGATGAAGTTTTTGCAGAAAAACCAAATAAAAATGAATTTCAACAACTTGAAACTTTTATAACTACTTTATCTAGAAGAACAGGACATCCATTTCACCCGATAACAGTTTGGCTTTTAGGAAACTTTGATTATGGTATTTCTCCAATACTTGACAATTTAGGAGTTTTCGCTTTTAATGGTAAAAAGCAGAAAACCGAAAATGGAGTATTTTTATTTTCAGATATGCCAAGTCCAGCAAACGTTTTAAATGTTAGATCGCCATTAATTAAAGAATTAGAAATACGTGACGGAAATCTTCCTGTACTTGAATGGACATATTTAAAGCAGTCTTTTGGAATGTATGACATGGGTAATCATATGTACATAACTAACATTGAGAAAGCAAAAACTCCCTATGATTTCTCTATTCGACAATCTATTGTTAAAATGTGTGTACGGAAGTTGGGAATACCAAGAGTACTAGTAGCAAATTATGATTGCTTGAGATTCTTGGATGATCCAGCTTTAAAAATAACATTATAAAGGGGAGAAAGAAGAATGACAAATTATTTAGAAATAATGTCAACTTGGATGAATCAGCCACATTATGTACTTATTGTTTTGATTGTATTGTATTTTAGTTCAGCGACTGTGGATTTTGTGATTGGTACATTTAATGCGGCATATACAAAGGGGGTACAATATTCTAGTCGTTTAGCACAAATTGGAATACTTAGAAAATTAGTAACATTAATGCTTATGATTATGGTAGTACCTCTTGCATTAATGTTACCTTTTGACATTGGAGTTTATTCGCTAATAATCTTATATGTTGGAATAGTAACAAGTGAGATATATAGTATTTTAGCTCATGTGGGAATTGTAAAGGATGGTGATAAACATAAAAATTTAGTTGGTACATTATTTACTCAGTTACTTAATAATGTAACTCAAACAGTTAATAAGAATAAATAGATAAGGGAGAATATAGATGATTAAATTATTCGATTTTCCTAGAGGTGATACCTTCCAATATATTGCGACTTGGGAGGGGTCGCAACTTTCTGAAATGAAATCTCAAATAAGAGATTCCTGTAATAAATTAATTGCTGAGGTAAAAATAACAGCTACAGAAGAAAGCGGCAAATATCATTTTAGTGTTGATGATACAGAAAATTGGAGAATCGGAGCATTATATACTGATATCCAACGCAACACAAATGGAATAATAGAATCATCTGAACTTATGAAAATAAATGTCATAGAGGGGGTTACAGTATGAAGGAAATTATAGTGCAAGTAGGAAGACAAGGTGCAAAAGGTGAAAAAGGTGAAAAAGGTGATAGAGGTGATATTGGTGAAGCTATTAAAGGAGATAAGGGCGATAAGGGAGATATTGGAATAACTGGAGCAAAAGGAGATAAAGGAGATAAAGGAGATCAAGGTATTCAAGGTATTCAAGGAATTCAAGGAATTCAAGGAATTCAAGGTGAAAAAGGTGAAAAAGGTGAAAAGGGTGATGCTGGTTCTGGTGGGGGTGGTGGGGGTCAAACTCTCATTAAGTCGTGGAAACATATTCCAGATAAATCATGGTCAGGTTCAGAAGTATCATTTCCTCATGGTGCTGGAACAGTTGAAATAACGAATCACGGTTTGGTAACTGGTGATAAAGTAGTATTTGTTCAACTAGGTGGAGCTGTTAAAAAGGGTGGACTTAGTGGTTCATCTATGCCAGAACCTATAATACCATCTAGACCACTTTATGTAAAAGTAATTGATGTTAATACATTTGAAATATATAGTGACTATAGTCAGACTATGAAAGTATCAATCACTTCAATAGGTTTTACTGCCAATTGGCGTTTGGAAAAGTGCTCCATGTTGAATCGAGTAAAGATGTGGGACTTGGGAAATATTAAAGATTTAGAACTTAGAATATATGGTGGCGGATTTTACAGTATGCAACCTAAAATTCGCATAGCTATAAATAATTTTATGAATGATTATCAATATGTTAGTTCTGGTGTTAGTCCATCCGGTGATGCTAGTGGTGGAGCTTTAGCTGATCAAGGTAAATTCATAAATTTTATTATAACCAGACAATGCTGTGTATCTTTAAGTGGAAATGCTGAAATAAGAAGTAGAAATAATAGAATATATACCAAATCTTTCATGACAGCTAGTGGTTTTCCTAGTGACGATGATAGCGAAAATCATCAAAGTAATGCAGGTGGAGGTTATAGTTTTCCACACCCTGCATTTGGTGGAATATTTGGAATAGAATTATTTGTAGATAGTGAATACGGTACAGATTGCGGTATATTGGGAGATTTTACCATTGAAGTTTGGACATTGACGTAATTTGAATAATATGGTATAGTGGTATTACATAGGGTAGCTTAGAAATAGGCTACCTTTTTAATTTAAGGAGGATAATTATGGAAAATAATGTAAATACGGCAGGGCAATTTTTAATTGCATTAAATGGTGAAATTCCCACTGTTTTACAATGTGATAAATATGGTAGATTAATAACAAATAATTCAATTGCTACTTTGAATAGTGTAGCAAAACAGGAAAGAACTGATTTAGTTTCAAAAGTAGGAGAGAATTATTTTGAACATATTTTACCTTCACCACCTATTGGAAAAGCATGGTATCTATTTTATATACAAGCAGATGTTAAAAATGGTGTATCTTGCAATTTCTATTTTAATAATAATTCTTTGGGCATGTATGCGGGTAATGAATTTACTAATTATAGTTTAATCGAAAAATTTGGTGGAGATGGTATATTCGTAACGCATAATGATAAGCTAAGTACATTTGTTACAAATACCACTGACAAAGAACAAGATATTTATTTTAATTATTATATTAAAGAAATTAATGTTTAGTAAATAGACTAGGAGGTAATTCTCCTAGTTTTATTTGTAAAATAGTTGTAATGACATTATATTTATGGTATAATTAGGTATAACTTAAAGGGAGGTAATATAAATGTTAGTAGCCGCTTATATGAAGGTATTGTCTTTAGAAGAAATGGAACAATCCAATGGTGAAATCGAAACTCTTTTTGTTAAGTTACCTAAGAATAAATTTATTACAACAACTAGAAAATATTCTACAATGATGTTTAAAAATACAGACGTTTGGACTTATGTTAAAGCGTCCGATGTTCCTAGAGATATACGTTACATAGGTAGATATGGTTTTGTTGGAGAAGAGGTAAATATTCGTGAAAAAGCCGAAACGTGTTGTATTCTGTAAACATTGTAATGATACAAAAATTATATTTGACGGTAATGGGGCGATGCGTGTCGCCTTTGACTGTCCAGCTTGTACTGATAAATGTTCATTATGTGAAGAATATATTCATCTTAGCGAATTAATTGTAACATCTGATAAACGTATAATTTGTAAAGATAAATTAAAATGCATTGAAAATATGACTATCAGGTTTAAATAGGAGGAAATAATATGAAAAGAAAAGATGATATTAAATTAGATATAATAAATTGGAATAAGCAAAATAATAAGAGTTGGACAACAGGAGGAAATGAACATTATATACACAAAGTGGCATCCGATCTTTATCAACTAAGAAAAGTAATAGAAGTATTTACCACCGTAGTAGCAACAGGTAGTTTGGAAACATGTATTAATAAATTAAATGAAATATTATTAGAAAATTATGAAGAAGATTATGATGGCTATCGAGAATGTTTTGAAGAAGACGGTATCATAATAAATGATGTAAATGAATTGTGGGATTATATTCATAACATATTTAATGAATAATAGTTGACTTCCCCTTATTTATTTGATATAATTAAGATAACAAATAAGGGGAGTGAATAAAATGGAAATCACATTAATGGATAATGAATTCTGCAAATTAAATAAAACTGTTTCTCATGAAGGTAATGAAATGTATGAAGTAAAGTCAAATATAACTGGAAAAGTATTATTCAATTCATTTTATGAAGAATTAGCAATCAGAGCGTATAATTCGGAATCTATAATAGCTTGGGAAAATATTAATAAATAAATACTACATTATTCCTAGCTCCCCTTACTAAAAGTAAGCACAAATTTAATACTTGACAGGGGGGGGGGTATGTGGTACAATAGGAGAGTATAGAACTAGATATTGAATCGGACAAGTTGGAAGGTGTACACAGGTTAAGGTACACAAGTAAATAGTAGGGTACAAATAATATGGAGAGGATAATAGTTGGAGCAGGAAATAGCTGGTAGGGGTTGTGAACAAATTATATGAACAAAATAGTTATAACACAGGGGCTATGATCAAACTATTCGATGGGGAATATTTGATTATAGCCCCCCCCCCTAAACTGGGGGGGGGCTATAATCAAATATTGCCCATCGAATAGTTTGATCATAGCCCCTT
>Ga0256794_1000146_pt1 | contig 19427 bp, 17 predicted proteins | sample MC6MC0945MT_FD_186352 | JGI IMG/M metagenome (GOLD analysis project Ga0256794, IMG submission 186352) | Metatranscriptome of enriched soil aggregate microbial communities from Iowa State University, Ames, United States - MC6-MC0945-MT... | ecosystem: Environmental > Terrestrial > Soil >... | reverse complement strand
TCTACTATAATTACTTCGTCATTCACGTTCTGTACAGTTAAGATATAGCCACTTGTCTTCTCCACTGCACAGTCCTTCATAATGAAGTTCTTCAGTGAGCTAACTGTAAGCATACTGTTATTTGCATCCGTAGATACGAATTTACAGTTTACTAGTTCTAATGAGTTAGTACCATCGTTGTTTCGACTTACCCCTAAAGAAGTAGTTAGCTCTGTAAACTCACAGTTAATGTACTTACCTGCGAATAGAGAAGGAGTCTTCGTATTCTTAAATCTACAGTTTTGGAATACCCATCCTTGCTTGAATGTTGCGAGACTAGCTACGTAAGTTAGGTAGTTGACATCTTGACCTTGGAACGTACAGTTTACGAATGTCTGTGGTTCTTGCTTTACTTCTATCGTCCATTGTAGGGTAGTTGAAAGGGAGTTAGTCTTATCAACATCATTCAGGAATGAGCAGTCATCTACTGTTACAACATACGGGAATGGTGTATCCGAAACATATTTACAGTTGTGGAATGTACATCCTACTAGCTTAATCTGTCTCGTTGCGTAAGCTCCGTTCGTTACTACTTGTGCTCCGTATACGTAGTTGTTTGCGAATATAGTCTCACCTGATAGCGATACTTTGTTGTGTCGGATCGTATTCCCAGTTACAACTACTTTGTCGGCTCCACCATTTACTGCTAGACTAACGTAACCACTGTTTACAGGAGGTAGTAATGTGTTTCCGTTGATGTAGATGTTCTTCCCGTTAACCACGATAATATTGTACTTCTCGTTCTTATAGAACATGTTGTTGTTAATATATATCATTTGGTTAAGGTCGTAACCATCCTCGATGTCTATTCCTGATTGAGGGTCTGCTCCTGAGATGTGGTGAATTACGTTTCCTGTTATGTGTACGTTCTTTCCTCCACACACCGATACACCTTGTCTACGGTTGTGATGTAGGTTACACTTCTCAATGTATACATATTGTGCGAAAGAAGGTACACGAACGTTAATAAGGCAGTTAGCTGCTAGAGGTACAGTAGATTGGTGTAGCACTACTTTTGCGTACGTAGCTCCTGTAGGAACTTCCACTTCGTCAAAGAATTGTACGTTTGTAGAAGATGCTACGAAAGTATTACTAGCGTTGTAGAAAATAACATCGTAGTAGTCGCACGTAATGTCCGATCCTAAACCTCCGTAACCATTACCGTATAATCCGAAATATCCGTATTTTACGATAGCAGGTTGTGTCATATCAAATTGTAATTTAGAACGTATCTTAGATGTAGTTGTTACTAGGGAACCGTCTGTAACGCTAATAGCTCCCTGCTCCCATGAACTAGCTAATGCCGTAGGTACAGGTGAAATCTGTCCAAAGGAACTATTGATAGTGATAGAGTCTCCTGTGAAATCGAATATCTCTAGTTTGTCAATAAAGATGAATCGGCAGTTGTTACCTCCGTTTGCAGGAGGAGAGAAGCTACCTACCTCAATACCGTAACCACCTTCATGCGAACCACCGCTACTGAAGTCGTGCGTTATTCTATCACCTCGGATAATACCGTTTGTAACTCTTGAATACACTTGGTTATCCTTGAAACTGATAACGCTATATCCTGTGTATCCGTTTGTTTCCTTTTGCAAAGTGGAGCCGTTTAGGTTAAGTACTTGGAAGCTCTGCGGTCTTAACTGGCTATCTTTATCAATAAGGTACGTACCTTTTGGTAATACTACTTCCATGTATCCGTTCTGTGCGGCCCATAGCATTGCGTCATTTAGTCCTTTTGTAGTTGCGACTGCACTCGTTCCGTTGTTCTTGATACCCCACTTCGATAACTCCACAAGATAGATTGGAGAACTGCTATTAGCCCCTCCTCCTGTTGGTGGTTTAGGTTTCCACTTTCCTGATACTGCTTCGTATGTTAATACATCGTCATTACCAGGTGCGACCGTATCCACGTTTAACAGGCTATCCAGTTTTAATGCGCTAATCATCTTACCAGTTTGTCTAAGCTCTAGCTCTAACTCCCCTAGCTTTCTTTCAGGATGCATATACATGTTGTCTCTAAACTTATCACCTAGGAATGTCATAACAGGGTACCTTCCCTTCTAACTATTGATAGGATTTTAAGCTAAATAAAAAGACCCTCTCGGGTCTTTCATTCGTTCTATTATACGCTTCGTACGTTTGCAGATGTTAGGAAGTAGAAACGAGCACTCTCTGAAGTGATTTCGTTCGCTTTAACATCTTCACTGTATGTATCAATTGAGCACCCACGGTATGCGATGATAACTTCTTGTGTGTAGTTATCGTACAACACGATATCAAGGATGTCCATTTGAAGCACTTCTTCACCTAAAGCAGCGAAGCCAAGAGTCGCTAAGTTCTCTTTCTTCATACGGAAACGTTCTACTGTTACAGAACCTTCGTACTTTAAGTAAACGTGTTCTTGTGGCATGATAGAACCGATTTGGTATACCCCAGTTGTACCAAAGCTACGCTCTGCTGAGATAGACTGAGCACGAGCAATCGGTACGTTTTTAATCATGAAGTATACTGTATTACCAGTCTGTACCGTTTGGTTAGTTACAGATGCCATGTGTAGTTCACTCCTGTTCTTTATTATTTATAGAAGGGGATCGCTCCCCTTCTATTAAGCAGTTAGCTTGTTGTCTACGTAGTTGATACCTACTGTGATGTCGTCTAGACCACGAGCTGGTTGTACAGTGATGTTGATTCGAGCAGAGTTACCTGTGATAACAACTTGTACATCGTCAGGGTTGTAGTCTACGATTAGACCATCTACATTCTTTTGGTTGTCTAGGAAAGACTCAACTGCGTTCTTGATGATAGATGCAGACGTGTTACGGATACGAGTTCCGATGAACTGTTCGTCTAACATTGTACGTAACTCAGTAGTTAGGAAGTCACTAACCTCTCCTAAAGATACACGGTTTTGTACAGGCTCTGAAGCAGTGTTGTAAGTAGTTGGGTCACTTACGATACGGAAGTAAGAGCTTGCACGAGTACGAACGAACTCTACCATTACTACTCCTGCTCCGTCTAACTGATCTAACTGGTCGCCAGTGAACTTGATGTCTAATGCTTCCACATTTAACTTCTTGTATGTAACTGGCTCCCCTACTGCGATACCACTTGCGATACCACCGATTAGAGCAGCACCCATGTATGCAGGGTAGTTGTATACTCGACCGTCTGACATTCTACGAGTTCCTGAGTTACCAACTAAGCTAACACGAGGGTTACGTAATCCTGCTTGACGAGCTTTCAACTTGTCGAATGTGTCTTTTAGACCTCCACCTACGAATCCTCGTAGTTGGTTTCCTGCGCCTGACTCATCACGTAAGAACTGAGATAGTTCACCGTGAATAGCTTCTTTGTCAGTTAGAGGTACAATGTAGTACGCTCCTAGGTCTGCTACTGCCGTGAATAACTCTGCCCAAGATTCCCCAGGTACAGTTGTTGATCCACCAGCTAAGTTTGTAACTGGAATTGTAGCAGGGATTGCAGTTTTCGGATCGTATGATAACTTCACGTATGGGTCAGTGTCAGTTTGGTTAACTAGGTCTGCCCCAATAGCAGTTAACATTTTAGCAGTTGCCTTGATAGGAGTCTCTGTTAGTACGTCTAAGAATTGAGTCTCTACGTTTTTGTTACCACCTAGAGAGTTTGTAACTACTTCAAAGTCAGGTAGGTTACTAATGTCATTGATTAGTACGTTAACATTTTGGTATACACCAGTTCCTAACGTATAAGTACGAACTACAGTAGCACCTTGTGCATCTGCACCTGCTTTTAAAATCAACTGTGTTGCAAGTTTAGATGTAGCGTCTACTTTAACCTCAACCCCAGCGTAAGCCTGTGCCCCTTTGTACTTGATAGAGAAAATGTTACCGATGTTGTCGTACACTTGCTCGTAACGTTCTTTTGTGAAGTACACGCTAAAACGTTTAGACTGCGTTAGTGTATTGTCATCTAATGCGTACTGGATTTCGTTTGCATCTGCACCGTAAAGTTTAGAAGTAACTGTTAATCCTCCGCTTGTTTTTGTTCCTTGTTTTGCATCGTCTGCACGAATAGCGTAAATCTTACCTGCTCCACGAGTATTAGGAGATGGGTTCCAAGCCATTTCGATTGCGTCTAATAGTTCCCCACCACGGAAGAAGTCTCTAGCCTGTGCAAAGTTCGTTAGTTCTACAGGAACTTTTGGTTGTCCACCAGTTGCAGAACCGATTAATACAAGAGGTTTTTCACTTCTTGCGTTAGCTGACCCTAAACCACTAGCGTTAAGAGTAATCTCTGTGTGAGGACGCTTTCTGTCGTGTCCGTATGATACCATAGCGTTTTATCTTCCTTTCTATTTTAGCGTTATTCTAAACCTAAATATTGTTTAAGCTCGTTGAGGAAAACTGTCTCGTCCGTTTGATAGTGGCGACCATTCATTAGAGCTTTGAATCCTGCTGCTTGCATACTACTCATACCAAACATTGGGACTGCGGTCTGTAGGAATGTATCTACATGCACATACGGTTTAATTGGTTCTACCTCTGTTGCTTTTTTAACCTCTTTTTCAACCTTAGTCATTGCTATTTCCCTCCTTCTACCTTCATGTTAACCATGATTTTCTCTAGCTTGTCCAATAGCGGAGCATCTAGGTTATAAGAAGTTTTGTATGTTACAATTGTCTCTCTGCCGTATAGAATCTCAGGGTTAGTACCGTTCTCCCTACCTAAGTTAACTTCCTCTATCTGACCGAATTGCAGTCTTTGTAGAAGATTGTTCGTTAACTCTTCAGGGTTACTACGCATTAGGATTAAGATAGCTTTAATCACTATATCTAAGCACCTCACTGTATCCATGTTCGTAGATACAACTAACACCGAATATTGTTCTGTAGCAGTGAAACCTTGCTTTAACCCAACCTCTTCACCCGTTGTGGCTATGTAGACTACCTTAAAAGGGTCTAGGATATTAGCGAGTTCAGGATCGTAGTCAAAATATACTCTGTTGCCCTCGACTGTAACGTTATCTTCTCGGGAGAACTCAAAGCCCCTCACAACTTCTAACTCACCAATCGGTTTCGATACTTCGAAGTACAGTCGTGTCTTGTCATCCGATACATGGATTAACGACTCATCTTCGATTAAAGCTCCCTCTTTAAACAAGTAGGTGTCTTCGGTATTACCAATACTTGTGTCCGATTCTACTCCTTCTCGTAGACCGATATAGATAGCTCCTTGTTGTGTTTGTTTATCCTGTGGCATCGTGTATACAATCGGAATCTCCCTAACTGGGTCATCCCCTGCATACGTTCTCATGAAGTTATTTGCTACACGAGGTTGTATATCTTTTAAGATTTCCTCTATAATATAACGGTTCGTAAGGAAAATTTTTAATTTCTCCTCTATTTCGTTATATAAATAAGAGTCGATACTAGGCATCATATTGTAGTCCACCTCCTAACTTTCTACATACCATTTTTCATCTTCCACTTCATTAATCGGTTAACGTTTGCAATGAATGTTTTGGACGTATCGTCCTTGTTAACCTTGTCACGATTGATGATCCAACTTCCTGCTGGCGACTTATCAGAGACTGTCCTGAAAGCTACGTAATCGTGTCTATTACTTCCTGATTTCATCTTCGTGATGTTATTAGACTTCGGTGTGTAATTCAGTAGAGAAGCGTCAGACTGTCTTCTGCGGTCGTATAGATAATCCGATACAACTGTTTGCTTAGGACTATCACCGATATCGACTGCACGGAGTTGTTCATACATCCGTCTAGACATACCTCTAGCCTTACGTCTAATCGGTACTGTTAAGTACCATCCACCGTCTTTCTTTGTCTTACGTTTAGAGCTTTTTGCGAAGTATGGTTTAAGGTCGATGACCTCTAACTTTTCTAACCGTTCCTCTGTTAGTTGTAGGTACTTCGGCATGCGTTTAGCAGAAACATTTTTCGGTTTACTATCTATAACTGCTTTCATACCTGTATCTAACACGTCTTGAGCAAGGTTGTCACCTAGGTTAGTCATTGCTGTTTTGATAGCGTTGTTACTCTTAAATAACCTAGGTCGTCTTGCCTTCCTAACCATTAGCCTTCACGCTTCCTAAAGAATCCGTTCAGACCATCAGGGTTCGGTTTACTCTTCGCATCAATCTCTAGACTAAGCTCTTTGTTGTCTACTCCAATTTCGAATGCTTCTTTATCAATGAATACGTCCTCACGTTTTAGTAATAGCTTTTGTGGTAGACGTTGTAACTTTCCACTTGTGTCCCTTGCGTAACGATGTTCCTTCAATAGGTCGGCTACAAGGTACCGTAGAGTCGTTTTAATGTTCATAGATACATTCTGTCCCATTAAGTGCTCCTTAGGGTAAAACAGGTTCTTAGCACGGTCAAACGTGTAGTCTGTACCTTCTACTAGTTCATCTTCCATCGTTCTAACAAGTTCGATAGACTTGACATCGTATACCATGTAGAATCCGTTCTTTACCCTACGTGACGTTACATCGAAAATGAAAGATTGGGAAATAGTAGAATCAGGAGCTAGGATCGTAAGTCTATCTCGGAAAGCTACTTGGTAATCTCGGTCAGGAGTACCAATGGCAGTTCCTGAGTCCATTAATCCCAAGTCTCCGTTGAATACACCCTTCTCTTGAGATTGGACGATAATACCTATCTTTGTTCCAGGTAGGTATGCAATCCCACGACCATGACATACCTTACATGATTGGTTCGGTTGTCGTGTCGCTTTATCTCGGCAAGGGCATAGATACGACTTCTCCCAAAGAGCAGGAAGGGACATAGAGTCAACGTGGATGTCTAACATCTCTGTACGGATCGCGGCCGTAGACATCGTTTGGAGCATGGATGGTTTCTCTGCCATTGTCTATCCCTCCTTAAATAATTCCTAAGTTCATTCCGTAGTAAGCCCGTAAGCCTTTTGTTAGTTCCTCGATGTCTCGGTCGATTTGTAGGATATCGGCAGAAGCCCCACCATACATAGCAGACTGAGTTGTATCAATACTTTGCGATACACCATCAATAGAGATGGACATGTTCGCAATACCTGCACCAATGATTAGGCGGCCCCACTGTTGGAATACTTCTTTTAGAGCGTGCTTAATGATTAGTGTCCATAAGTCAGGGTGTAGTTCCCACGGCTCGGCTACCCCACTACGCTTAGGTGGTAATAGTCCTGCAATATATTCCACATGGAACATTTGAGGAGCGTAGTTATTGTTTCCTGCTAAGTTCGGAATACCTGTAATCATCGGGTATCCTGAGTAAGCGTGAGAAAGGTTTAACCCTTGCCCCATATCGGACGACATAAGAGTAGGTAACATTTCAATATGCCCAGGAAGTTTATTAACTCTCCACCACTTTGTAGGGTAGTTAAAGATTGTTCCTCCACCATATTCTAGTACGATTTTTTCCATCTGTAGGATCGGTCTACGATGAGCTTGTACGAACATAAAGCTCTCGAAGTCATTACGATGGAAGTCATGATGTTCTTTTACGAATCGAGGAAGGATAACAATATCTAACTGCTTCTCTACCTGTGCGACCGCTTGCTCTATCTTAGCCATATAGAATGCGTCAGGTAGATATTTACCAGTTCGTGGGTCTGTAACGTCAATACCAAAGTGGTTAATCTTTACTGCGTCTACAGTTAAACCATAGTCTGCTAGTTTATAACTATCTACTTTGTCAAGGTCTATCAGCTTCTCGTTGTTGTGTTGATACTGATTACCTTCGTATGGGTTATTAATCATACCCAATCACCTTTACCTTTCTATTCTTCTTTTTTAATCGTAGCTTTAGCCTTTGCAGGAGCTTTCTTTACTTCTTTCTTTGGCTCTACGAAGTTGAATCCTGGGTGTGATTCGAACTCTTTTTGTTGCTCTAACGTTAAGTCTTCTGACTCACCCTTCTCATCGAAGTTAATGTCTCCGTAGACTGTAGCTACCTTGTGGTTTTTTAAATAATCATGTGTTAACATTCTATCTCTCCTATTCTAATAAAATAAAAAGGGACAGAATTTTCGTCTGTCCCTATTCAGTTTTCTATTCAGTTTTCGTAGTACTAACTACTATAGAGTCACATCAGCTGCTAATGCAGGGATGTATTTAACGTTCTTGATACGTACCCATTTTTTAGGAGCGTATAATGCTAGAGCACCGTACCATAGTACTGAGAACGTGTATGTAGCGTTCATTTGCGCCAATGGTAGACGCATCATTGGCATTAACTCTAGTAAGCTAAGAACGTTTTGGTTCATTTCTCCAACGAATACATCAGTTGTTTCAGGGATGATTTCGTTACGATCCACGAATGTGATTACGTTTAAGTCACTAGCTTTAGCCACTGGGATACGTGCAATTTGGAAGTAGTGTCCAGTTTGAGCACCTTGACGGTAAACTACTACGAATTGTGGTTGAGCTTGGTAGATAGGTTGTAACTCGATTTCTAACGTTACAGAACTTGTTGCATCAGTTAGAGCCGCAGTTACAGCATCTGAAGCTACAGACTCAGCTTCGTTAGAGAATACTACTACTTTGTACGATAGGCTCTTATCTTCAGTTGTGAATCCACCTTTGTCAGCAGCTTTAACAGTTGCTTTAAGTGTTTTAACTGGAAGTGGAGCGTTTGCTTGTGGTAAGCGGTTTTCAACTAATACGTTGTCGTTCTCCATGATAGTAGAACCGTGTAAGTTGATAGCACCACGAGCTGATAAGAATTGGTTGATAGTGAAACCAGTTGAGAATCCACCTGCGTTAGACGGTTGAATTACACGTTGACGGTCTAATAGGTTATTCGTGAACTCTGCTTGGACACCGATTGGCATGAACGCATCTGTAGCTTTACCGTAACCTTTACCTACGATTACAGCCGCTTTGTTAAGCACTGCTTCAGATAGAGACTGACCTTTTAAGTCAATGATGTTCGTTTTTTGGTCGATAAGTTTGTGTAAACCATCGAACTCGATACCCGATTGTTGATCCGATTCAGCAGATAGAGACGCATCTCCGTAAAAAATTGCCCACTCGATAGACTTAGCAATTACAGAGATAGCATCTTCTGTAAGGATAGTCATAGGGTCAGAGATGTTGTTCACTAGACCAGCAGCGATAGATTGTTGCTTAGTGTCTGAGATGAACTTCATTTGTACAGTCTTTTGACGGATGTTAGGATCGTTGATGCTTGCTACCCCAATCTCACTAACGAAACGGCTATGCCCTGTACGTCCGTGTTGGTTAAACACTGCATACTTTGCAACTGTGTTAGAGATTTGTTGTTTAGCAATTAATGGGTAAATCGTGAAGTCTGAGTTATCCCAAGTTAACATCTTAACTTCGTCTTCAAGGTATTCACGTCTTAAAGCCGCTGCGTCAAGCTGTGTATCAGGTGTGATGCCTACTCCTGTCGTAAACGATTTTTGTAAGTCTGCAATTTTGTCTTCAGCCGCTTGAGGTAATTTACGTACTTCAGGCTCTGCTTGTACTTGTTTGTCTTTATTTAATTCAGCACCCATGTATGTATCTTCCTTTCTCGTTTTATCTATTTTTAGTTTAATAGTTACCTATGTTTGTCCACCTAAAAGGATAAACACAGACGGGCTAGGAGGAGGAACCCGTCTATGTTAAAAGCTCTATTCGGCTTTCATGTTGTTAATATAACACTTCATACTTACTTTTCTTAATTTCCGTAAAAATTAACGATTTGTTCAGCAAGTTTTACATCGTTATCAGTAGGTTGTCCACGTTTTATACGGTGAACGGCACTACGTAAGTTGTCTTTAGCCCCTGGTGATAGAGTGCTAGACTTCTCTGCGTAATAGCGTGTAATTTCATCTACGTGGTTTTGTGGGTTGAATGGTTCTGCTTCTACCTCTTCTTCTGCTTCCTCTGTAACTTGTACTTCAGGAACACCATTAGACTTAGAAACGAACTCAACTGCTTTACCTTCTAACTCTTCTTCCTCTTCTACAGGTTGTTCAGATTTAGCTACCTCTTCTTCAACTTCAGTAACCTCTGCTTCTTCAGTAGTAGGTTCTTCTGTAACTTCCTCTGTAACCTCTTGTGATTTAGAAAGAGCTTCTAGGATCGTAGCTAAAGTTTTTTCAAGACCTGCTACTTTCTCATGTAAATTACCGTTAGACTTGACAACTGCTTCGAAAGCTTTAAGGATGTCGGCACTGTCTAGAGAATCTTCGGATTTTTTAACTTCCTCTTTATCCTCTTTCTTGTCTTTATCCTTATCTTTCTTATCCTTCTTGTCTTTAGGAGATTTTTCTTTCTCCTTGTCTTCGTCTTCGTCCTCATCTTTCTTGGACTTCTCTACTTCTTCAGGTTCCTCAGCTTTAGCAGGTTCTTCGTCCTCAACTTTTGGCTCCTCTTTTGGTTCTTCCTCTTTAACAGGCTCCTCTACTACTGGCTCCTCTTTAGCAGGTTCAACCACTTCAGGTTCTTCGATAGGTGCTTTCGGCTCCTCGATTGTAACCTCTTTTTCTTTGTCAGACTTTTCTAGCTGTTCTAAGTCTTCAGTTAATTTAGCAAAAGTTTGTTTCGCACTCATTAGTTAAACTCCCTTCAGTTTAAATGTTTTGTTTAGCTTGTTGAGATAGTTGTTCTAACTTCTCTTTAGCTTCTACCCTTGAATATCCTTTTGAAATCTGTAAGAATAGGATCGCACTCTCAGGTGTGTATCTTTCCATTGCATCTAAGTAGTTACCAACTTCTCCCCATACATCCTTAAACTTAGATTCATCTTCTTCTTTCAATGACCAAGATAAGTTGTATAAGCTTCGTGCTAGACTATCAGGACTAATAGCAGCAACTCCTACACTCTCTTCAGGTGTAATTGCGTACCCAACTTGCCAACTCTTCATGAAAGCATCCCATACTGCATTCGGGTTAGCAGGACTTGTTGTAACCGCCACATTTGTGATATATGTACTTTTAATAATCCTTGGATCAGCTTTGTCTCTAGCTTTAGCAAAACCTTCGATAGAGAATCCAATCTTTCTATCAATACCTGATTTTTGAATACTGTTAGCTAGATTCCAAATACTCTTCGCATATGGATTATCTTTGTATAGCTTACCCTCTACGAATAAACCAACATCATCTACATGTGTACCTTCAGTAGGAACACCAACCTTGTATTCTTCACCTTGGAAGTGTTCGTAATTTAGATACCCGTGAGTGATGAAATGACTGATATCAATTCCTCTCGGATCAATAATGTCGTCTTGTAAGTCAAGGTCAGGCGTTGTAGCGTAACCTCTCAGGCACCACGATTTACTACTTGTATCTTCGTTACTCTTACTGATAGACTCTTCGATGTCGATAGGAACGAATAAATTAACTTTACCTGTTATGGGGTTAACAGCTTGCATCTAGGTATCCTCCCCTCTAAGTGGTATGCGCCTGTAAAGTATACCGACCTTACAAGCACGTTTTGATGCTATTAATATAACAGAAGTACCACTTAATTGAGGATTATTTACCTTTACCGCCTTGTTTTGAAGCGTTTGTATTCTTCGCACCTTTAACCTGTCCGTCTTTGCCTACCCCTTTGTTGTGGGTTCCTTTACCGTTAACATTACTAGAGTTACCGTTCATCCCTTTCTGTTCTGCTTGGGACTTCTCTTCCTTCGGTGTTTGCTCTTTCTTGTTACCTGGAACTTGTCCGTTAGGTGTCATCGCTACTTGTTGTTCCATCATTTCTTTTTGCATGATTTGACCTAGACGTTGTACGTGAACACCATTTAGAATGATGTCTCCACCTTCGATAGGAGGTAAACCTAGTTCATTACGAACATCGTTAATTGTTAGACCGATTTCTGCTTTAGCTGCTAGGATTTCGATAATCTCACGTTCTGTTTGAACATCTCCACCAACGAAACTAAATAAGTAACGATCCCCAAATTGTGCAACGATATATTTGTTGATTGCATCTTCGATGAACTTCAGTAAAGGCTCTAACCCTTTATCTTTAGAGCTACGATGTTTCTCTTTCGTACTACCCTCGTTTAGAGAGTTACCACTACTACCTGTAGCTCCCCCACGGTTAGGGAAGTTAATCTCAGATGGGTCGATAGCGTAGATAGAGCAACATACGTTAATTAAATAGTTCAACCACTTCTCAAATTCCATATCTCTAGATGATTGAGTCATGTTAACGAAATTAACATCCTCGGCAGAGATTACAGGAATCTTCCAAGCTCCATTGATACCACTAAACATTGCGGTCCATTCACGTCTAAATGCCTGTAACGCTTGGTTTGATTGGTCTTGTCCCGTTTTGATGTGTAATAGACCTCGTGTAGTACCACCTTGTGCGAAGTACCTAGCATTGAATAGCTCTGTATTTTCGTGGTACTGTAAGTGGTTCATAGCAACCTCTAACTCGGAATATCCGTAGCGGCCGACTGTAATATCGGTTCTCGGATTGTGTACCTCCCAAGCCATTTCTTTTGCTTTAAATTCTGCTACCTTTCTACGCTCTAGAATCTGTACGTATTTGGCAACATTCTTTCCTTTAGGTTCATGACCTTTCTCATCTACGGCTACATAGATAGTAGACGCATCGACCGCTTTGAATCGGTTTAACTCACCTTTTGTATCGTAGATAAGCTCGAAGTTAATCTTGTCATATACCAATCTATCTCGAACAAGTTTCTTTACAAATGCTCGGAGATTATCTCTCGTGAAATCATCGTGACTCTTGCCTGTATGTTGTAGGAAGTCTTCAATACGTTCCATTTTCGCAATGTCATGTGAAGTTGGTTTATCTAACGGGTTCTTTAGTCGAACCTCGTATCCGATCCCTCTATCACTATGTCTAGCAGGAGTACAGAATAACGATACTTGGTTTACACGAGTATTAATAATTGCGTTAAGAATAATATTCTTTCTAGACCATAACTTCAATGTCTCTAGTAAGTTATGATTCCCTCTTGACGAAGGAGCTTCTTTGTAATCAGGGTTCATCGACATACTACCTAAAAGAGGTTCCTCATATGCCTTAGCCCGTCCTTGGCCGCTTGATTTGCTTTTCTGTATCTGTTCGTCTTCTAAGTGTTTGATAGCCAGTAGAAGGTTGTCGTCTACCTTTCTGATATTCTCAGGTGGCATATCATTACTTCGATTAGTGAACCAGTCTAATACACTCATTCATGTCACCTCAGTTTATTTACAAGTTATGTTTTGTATTCAACGGGGTTTCGTGAGTTGTCTTCGTGGTACTCAAATACTTTACGACTGTTCAATACGTTATCATAAGTATCTTTGACTAACTCGTTATGCTTGTTTACTAGAAGCACTTGGTCATCATCGGTTAAATCTACAATCAACCGTTTATCACCTTCGATAACAGAGTAAACGGACACATTGGTACCACCTAGTGACTTATAGTAGCTAATGACTTCCAACCATGTGTAGTTGTGGTTCAGAAGTTGTTTAGCTTTCTTCCATTTCGTATCTTTGCTGAATAAACTCACATAGCTCACGCCCTTAGATATAATATAAGACTACATAGTAGTAATTTAGTGAATACGGAGTACGTAATGTGTATCTTAATTATATCACAGTAGTTAGATACGACCCGTGCTAGAGACCGTTACAAAAAGAAAAAGAACTCACTAAGGAGTTCTTAAAGTACTTTATTGAATGCACCTGCATCGGATACTTTTGCAGTCGGCACCGATCCGTTAAAATCTATCTTGTTGTACGAGCTTGTATTCGTAAAGTGAACGAATGCACCAGGAGTTGAAATCAAGTGAGTATCCCAAAGCATACCCTCGAATCGGTTCTGTTGCCCGTTCACACGTAGTACTGTTGTTGTCATAGCAGAAGGTTGTATTTGAAGTCCAGTGAACATATTTCCACTACATTCGTTCGGGATCGTTTCAGAAGATTCAATTACAATCATTTCAATACAATCATCTAATGAGATGTCTTTAAATCTATTCGCATTCACCCAAGCCATACCTGTATATGGTTTATCTGCTCGTAGCTCTAACCCTCTTCGTAGACCACTAATCTTGATGTCGAAGAAGTTTACGAATGATACTTCGTGACCAGTTCCACCTGCAAAGCATGAGATACCTACGCCTTTGTAAGAACCTGCCCAGTTAACGATGACACCGTTCTTAATAGATGTTCTGTTCCATGTGTTATAAAACTTATTCTTACCATCCAAGTAGAAGACCGCAGAATCAAATGACGGATCGTCAATAGCGATGTACGGATTTGTCACGGATGCGTTCGTCTCTAATTCTAGTACACGTACGTTACTACCAATAACTAGTTTTGTACCATAGCCAAATAGTAGTTCCACGTTCTTCTTAATGATGATAGGTGCAGTGATGTAGTAGTCTTTAAACTCTTCTAGTTGTACAGTCTTGTCTGTTGTGCTTACACTTGCAGCATTGATTGCGTTTTGAACCTGTTCTGCATGTGTTGCTCCACTAAATGATTTAACTTGTAGCATAGAGTCCCACCTTTCACATTTGGTCTTACCAGTGTAATATAGGACTTCTACATACGAAAAAAGACCCCTCGAAAGGAGACGAGGAGTCTTTTACATCTATTATTTGCCACCACACCAGCCACTAGGCACCTACGGAGACCACAAATGAACTCTCGCAAACCTTTTACAGTGGATTTTATCGACCTTTACGGGCTAGTCTCTCTTTTGGAGACTCATCTTGCCCTCTTTGACCTGTACAACTATTACCTTTGAACGCATAAGAACTTTTAACTTGTCAACCTTTGAACACTTAGCTTTGAGCTTCTTACACCTGTTTGTACCCCGCTTCCTCGGGGGTACTATCATATATGTATTAGCCCAATTTGGCTACCGCTTAGTTTTGACTAATCTGTCAAAAGTATCTTGTTCTCACTATATCGTTAGTAAGGGACGCATTTGGTTGGTAAGTGTCGGTGTGTTAGCAAAGGCTTGTCCCTCTCAAAGAGAGGGAGTCAACCTACTATTTGACTTCGAACTCGATATCCGTACGAGCGTTGATTTCGGATAATGAAGCATCCACATCTAACTCGAACGAATTGATATCTTCTTCCATCTGATTGATAACCTTACGGATACCAATAGGATCGACAAGATTTGGTTTGTAGCGAGACTCTGCATTTTTTACGATGCGAGCGTGGTCAGCGTCATCAACCTTACGGTCTTTGCCACCTTCCTCTTCTAAAACCTTATCAATTCGAGCGTCTAACACTTGTTGTTGAGCGGCTACACGTCTAGTAATCTCACTAAACTGCGATTGCAGTTGTTGTAAAAGAACTTTCTCGTGTACAATTGAATCCTTACGGTCAATTGCTTCTGCAACTGTCATCTGCTTACCTGCTACAGTAACTGTAGTTACTGCGTTAGACTGGATAATAGCAGCTTTAATTGCGTTTCTGCGTTTAATCAAGTCCGTAGCAGAGTCGTAACGACCTTGAGCATATGAAGAAAACTCGTCAGGTGTTTTGAATCCTTGTGGAGCACCCTTGTCACCTACGTAGAAATTCACGAAAGATTGTTGAGTGGCACGAGTGATACGATTACCTAAAGTCTTTAACTCCATTAAACCACGTTGAACTGACATTTGTTCCATTTCAATTCCCCCTATTAAATTATCAATTTTGAACATACTAAAGCGATAGGAATAGATGGGATCGAACCATCGACTTCGGGCGTATGAGACCCACGCTCTACCACTGAGCTATACTCCTACGTTGGCAGGGGAGGGAGGAATCGAACCTCTTAACGGTGGTTTTGGAGACCACTGGCTTACCTCTTGCCTTTAAGTTTCTCTCCCCCATAATATGGTACCGAGAGAGGGATTCGAACCCTCACTGGATGGCTTCTAAGACCACGATCTCTACCTGATTGGATTACCTCGGCATAAATGGTACTAGTGACAGGATTCGAACCTGTGACCAATGCCTTATCAAGACACTGCGCTACCTGACTGCGCTACACTAGTATGGTATCGGAAGGGGGACTCGAACCCACCACGCCCCAAGGAGCAACGCATTTTAAGTGCGTTATGTCTACCAATTCCAACATTCCGATATAGTTGTACCTTCTTTGTTTCCGCAAAGAAGGTAAGTAAATAAAAAGACAACAACATATTATAAATTTTTTGGTGTGCCAGGTTGGACTCGAACCAACGTACCTTTCGGGGGAGATTTACAGTCTCCTGCAATTGCCACTATGCGACTGACACATATTAAAGTGGACAAGGTTGGGGTCGAACCAACGACACTACGGGTTTCAACCGTATGCTCTACCAACTGAGCTACCTGTCCATAATAGAGGGATATCTTGAACCTGTTTACTCGGATATCCAAAGTTTTAACCTACTTCGATTGACACGGGTCGTAACCCTGTAGGAGGTGTGTGAAAAACCTAAACATAAACAAAGTACGAGTGGTTGGGATCGAACCAACGTGATCTGCGCCCCAAACGCAGTGACTGACCTCTAGCCTACACCCGTATGATATATCAGCATGACTGGATTCGAACCAGCGAATAGACGATCCACAGTCGTCCGTGTTAAGCCACTTCACCACACACTGGAAACTAAGTCTAATAAGTGGTCACGTTAACCATTGTAGGCTATTAGGCTTAGTTTCCAAGGTGTGACCTTGGGTAGACTTCGGAGGAAGGGGTCGAACCTTCACGCTCTTGGGTCAAAGCCAAGCGACTTTACCAGTTTGTCCACTCCGAAATAATAACTTATACACATTGTATCATAGTCTGTAACTTGATGCAAGCATATAATTAAAGTTTTTTAATTTTTTTTTAAGCCGAGGAAGAGGGATTCGAACCCCCGCACGCTTTCACACGCCTATTAGTTTTCAAGACTAACCTCTTTTATCCACTTGAGTATTCCCCGAAAAAGACTTACCTGGTCCGCTATCATTAAATGAGGAAGCGTGGTAAGTTCCTGTAACACCCCCTGTAGGAATCGAACCCACGATCCACGGGATAGAAGCCCGTTGCCTTAGTCCACTTGGCTAAAGGGGTAAAGAAAAGACGGGTTTTATCGTTGCCCCGTCACAACGCATGGCTCATACGTCCATAACCTAACTCGAATAGCTAGGTGAAAATTCCTGTTTTGGGCACGGATACACAGGCAACCATTGTGCGCCCCTTGGGAGGTTCGAACTCCCGATACGTAGGACATAATCCTACTGCCTTAACCGCTTGGCTAAAGGGATTACGAGGATAACGGGATTCGAACCCGTGCTTCACGGTAGACAGCCGTGCGTGTTAACCACTACACTATATCCCCAAGTTGGTATCGCATAGGGGATTCGAACCCCTGAATGCTCGGTAGAAAGCCGAGTGTGTTAGCCAATTTCACCAATGCGACATAATAGGAGCGAGGAATGGGAATCGAACCCATGCTACTTTACCTACGGTAAGTGTTCTGCCACTGAACTATCCAAGCATAAATGGTGCCGACTAGAGGACTCGAACCCCTGACCTACTGCTTACAAGGCAGTCGCTCTAACCAACTGAGCTAAGAAGGCAAATTGGAGGGACATGTCGGAATCGAACCGACCTCCCCTGGTTGGAAGCCAGGGATAATTAACCGATATACTAATGCCCCGTATGGTGTACACGGTGGGAGTTGCACCCAATCCTTCTTCCTATACAAACCTAATCTGACTTAGGTGTTTCTTTATTATAGGAGAGCATCACCAGTTTTACCGTACATCTTTACTCTTCACTTATGCCTTCAGATACATAAGTATACTAAGTTGCAACGTATAAACCAGTTTTACTAAGCTGCACATTATGGCGTACCTGGGTGGATTCGAACCACCGACCAATAGCTTAACAGGCTACTGCGCTACCACTACGCTACAGGCACGTTATATAATATATTATAACATAAGTTCATTATAACATATACGTAAGAGAACGACTGGATTCGAACCAGCGAATACTAGGGTTGCAACCTAGCCCGTTAACCGTTTCGGTACGTCCTCATAAGAGTAAGGAAGGAAAGGGATTCGAACCCTCGCTACCTACAATAGGTACTATCAACTTAGCAGGTTGACCTCTTCACCAACTTGAGTACCCTTCCATATTAAAAAGTAACATAACCTATAAATGAAAATCGGAGGAGAAACATCTATAGGTTATGTAGACAGAAAATTTAAGGAGCAGGATTATAAGTCACCTTTCCACGGGATCGTTATGTGCCCCTCTAACCAATAAGGAGTGGTTGTTTACTTACTAAATATCTAAGCCTGTACTCAGTATAACACAGACTATAACCTAGTACAACCCTAGAGACCATCTTTTTTCAACTTTTTTAAACTTTTTTATTTGAAGATGGATTTTCCGTTCGGATCGTCTATCTTAATATTAATTTTATTATAAATACTTTAATATTAATTTTAATATAAATAATATAATTATATATACAGTGTACTTATAAATATAATGGTACATGTTTTATCTATTTTATGTCCTATTTAAATTATAACTTTTTGAACAGTTCAAGTATAAAGTAGTTCTAACTTGAATATACTTCAAGTATATATGTATCAAGGGTTAACAGTAACATCAAATAGAAAACTACTTGAAGATAGAGTCAAATTAGTACTATTTAAATGTGTCAGAAATAGAGAAAAAATGTCCTATTTAAATTTTAACGTACGTCCTATTTAATTTTATATAATATTTAATAGTAATAATAGTACTTAATAATAAATATAATAGTATATATACAGACCAGTTATAATTTAAATAGGACAAAAATATACTCAAGTAGTCTATAAAGTCAGTCATAGCAAGGGTTTTAAATATGACAGAAATTTTAAATAGGGCAGAATAACTTTCATCAAGTAGGTAAAAATAAAAATAGGCAAGGTCAAGTTTAAAATGTTGTTGACAGTTAATCAACAAAGTGTTACGATGGAGTCAAGATAAAACAAACCAATACAAATGAGAACGTCAAATAAAAATCACATGAAGGAGTTGAGTCAAATGACAGTTACTACAATAAATAAGAAAAATACAAAGGGAGGTATGATTACGATGGTAGCGAAGAAAACAACTAAGAAGACACCAAAAATGCTCAAGAAGTTCAGAATGGATGCAGGTCATACGATTTACAGTTTAGCGGATAAGTTAGGAGTGGACTACACAACTGTTAGCAACTGGGAGAACGGTAATAAATACCCGAGACCAAATAAGATTACGGAATTAGAAGACTTGTTCGGAGTTAGCTACAGAGACTTATTCGAAGACTTACCTGAGGATCAGATTGCGGAGTTAGAGAGACGTAGATACAATAAGAACTAAAAATAAGGAGTAGGGGAAACCCACTCCTTTTTCTTATGCGTATGTTGGTACCATCTTCACAATCAT
>Ga0256794_1000134_pt1 | contig 20210 bp, 19 predicted proteins | sample MC6MC0945MT_FD_186352 | JGI IMG/M metagenome (GOLD analysis project Ga0256794, IMG submission 186352) | Metatranscriptome of enriched soil aggregate microbial communities from Iowa State University, Ames, United States - MC6-MC0945-MT... | ecosystem: Environmental > Terrestrial > Soil >... | reverse complement strand
GAGCAAGGCTTGGTCGAGATGGCGGTGCAAGGCAAGCATCGGTACTTCCGTCTGGCCAATGGTGAAGTGGCGCACGCGCTGGAAGCGTTGCTGGTCGTGGCCGGCGCCGAACGCGTGCCGTTCAAACCCAACACGCCCTCTGCGTTGCGCGAAGCCCGCACCTGCTATGACCACATGGCCGGCACGTTGGCCGTGCGCATCCACGACGCGATGATCGCGCGTCAATGGCTCACGCCTGACGGCCGCGACTACGTGCTGACGCCGCTGGGCGAAGCGTCGCTTGCGCAGGTAGGCGTTGACGTCGCGCAAGCCCGGCAACGCCGCCGGCGCTTTGCTTGCGCGTGCCTGGACTGGAGCGAGCGCCGTTCGCATCTGGGCGGCGCGCTGGGCGCGGCCTTGCTTGACGCGGTGGTGCAGCGCGGCTGGATCACCAAGGATCTGGACTCGCGCGCGCTGTCGGTCACCCGCAAGGGCGCGCGGCAGTTTCCGGCGTTCTTCGGCCAACCCGACGGGCAATCCCTGGCCCAACATGCCATCGGCTGGACGCAGGCAGACACGCATGCCGCGGCCTAGCCCACACCCATAACTCATCCATTCCCAGCCGCGAATGCGGCTATTTTTTTATCAACGCTGTACAGGAGGTGGCCTTGCCTACGTTGGCACTGCACGCATTGCATTCGCTCTCGCGGTTCATGAGCGGAGTGATGGAACTACGCATCGACGTCAATCATGCTCCCCAAGAAGTGGAGAACGAACTCGATGCCATACACGCGCGGATGAACCGCCCTTTGGATCGCTTGCACGCCCTGCCGGAGGTCAAGACCGACATCCCTGGCATCGTGCTTCGCTATCGCGAAGCGGACGGTGAGTACTACGTGTATGTGGTGGATGTGCAGCGCGACCGGGTAGCGGGCTACACCGTGTTCAACCGGCTGATCGAAGTGGGCAAGCGCGCCGACCCCTACGTGCGTGCGCCGCACTCGAAATACGCCGCACCGTATCAGGGCATGGGGCTGGCGACGGCCGTGTACCGGTGGGGGCTGGACGCGGGCCTGTGCATCATCAGCGGCGCGCGCCAGTCCACCGGCGCGCATCGCTTGTGGATGGGGCTGGCGCGGCATTACGAGCTGGGCTACGTGGATCTGCGCCGCAAGCAGTTGCGCTATCTGGGGCGCGAGGTGGCGCCTCGTGTTCAGGAGGATCTGCACACGCGAATGATCCTGTTGGGGCGGGGCTGGACGCTGGATGGCTACATGCGGGCGACAGCCATGCTTCCGGCTGAAGATGCGATTTCGCAACAGGACTTAGGGAAATCCCCGTAGGTCGGGATTAAACCCGGCACTGATACGGGCGCGGTGAACCTTGCGTTGCGCCGCAGCCCGCGTCAGGCTTGCCGATCCGGCAGATTGCCTTTTCTGCGTCTCAGCATGTGAGAAATGGGGACGTAATTCTTGCGGTGCAACAATGTTTCTATTTTCTGCCCAGGTTACAAAACATATCTGAACTGTCATGAAAGCCCGGAGTATGCTCGACCGCAGAAAGAGGGCTTTCGAAGTGCATCCAAACAACTTGATCTACAAGGGATACCGGCTGACGGCCAAGGTGTCCCGGGGCGCGGACGCAGAAGTGCAAGCGTTGCCCAGCGGCCCCGTATTCATCGCCTCGATAATGGTGGTTCAGGCAGGCGCCGTGCTGGAAGGCGGCGACGAGTACCCGGTTCCCCGTTTCGCCGAAGGCGGTTTCGTCTACAGTCCGCGAGAAGCCGTGCACGCGGCCATATCGCATGGCCGCGAGATCGTCGACGGTCTCACGAACATGCCGTCTTAGTGATCCTGTCTTAGTGATCCCGTTCTAGCCGGAAAACACTTCCCGCCAGTCGCGCGTCTTGGCCAGCGTCTGCACCGTGGCGGACTGCTCAAGAATGGTCACGGCCTTCTTGAATTCTTCGGCCGTTGCGCCGTCTTCCAGGATGACCATGCGGGAGTGGCGCGCATTCGCCATCTTCACGTCCGACATCTTGCCGTGGGTTTGGTAAACCTGCGTCCAATCCATCTTCTTGCCGGCCTTCAGCGCAATCGGCTCAATGTAGGTCAGCGCCGTGCTGCCCGCCGCGCGAACGGCGAACGCGAAGTCGGCCGTGTGGCCGCTGCTGCCCTTGGCGCGTGCGCCCTTGACCATGCGGTTCACGCCCACGCCTTCGGCAAGCGCGCGTCCCACCTGAGCGCGAAAGCGCAGCTGGCTGAAGCGCGGCATCCACTTGGCGCATTGGAACGACAACGCCATCGCCAGCTTCACGGCGTCCCACAGCGCTTCTTGCAGCTGCTCGTTGGGGCCCGAGGCCACGATGGCGCCGTCGCGGTCGAAGTGCGCCAGGCTGACGCCGGGCGTTTCGTTCAGCATGTCAATGCGCTTGGCGCCCACGTCGATGCCGTAGCTGGACGCGTGCATCGTGGTCTCACAGGCGTCGGTCAGATAAAAGGTGGCGTCGTCCGGGTGCGCGATGAAGAAGGCCGCGTGCTGGCCGTCCAGCCCCAACGTCATGGGGGCGACGGCGCGAATGGCGTGTTCACCGGCCGGCAGGACAGTCCAGCCGGAGGCTTCCAGAAAAGTGCTCATAGGATCAATTCGATTTGGCGGCCTTTGAGGGGATGCGCAAATCCGCCGGCAAGCGTCAGGTTCGCTCGCGGCAGGAAGTACTGCATCAGCGCGCCGATAGTGTGCAGGGCGGGCACGATGGGTTCGGCATAGCCTTCGCCTTCGTCCACCCAGATGTGTTCATGGCTGCGGTCGGCCAGCGGCTTGCGGTACTGCGGCCGTCCTTCGCCCACCAGGCTGGTGTGGAAGGAGTCGTCCGTGTCCACGCCGAACACGCGATGCGGACCAACGAAAAGGCTCACACAGAACGCTTCCGTCAGGAAGATCGTGGCCTGGCCGTGCACCACGGTGCGCGCGCCGCGGTAGGTCACGCGAAAGATCACGTCGTCGCGCACTTCACCCTTGACCTTGCAGGCGCTGGCGAACTCCATCCATTGGATGTTGTTGGCGGCGGGCTTGGGCACCCAGGCGATCGGCTTTACGGTTTCCTTGGGTTCGGCAAGGATCTCTTGCACCTCATCAACGGTGATTAGCGGTTCGAACTTGTTGGCCATAAAACAGATCTAGGGTCTTGGAATTGCGCTTCAGGTGCGCGGCGCCGCTCGCGTCGGCGCAGGGGACTCATGCGCGGAAACAGTGCGAGGGGGCGTAATCTTACAAGATGAAGACGATGCCGATCTTTTGGCTGGATGGATATACAGCTAAAGAGCCGCACTTACAGCGTGCTGGCTGAGAACGTATCGCATTGCTTGATGTTGCCGCTGTCCAGGCCGCGCTTGAACCAGCGCACGCGCTGAGCCGACGAGCCATGCGTGAATGAATCCGGCACGGCATAGCCTTGCGTCTGCTTTTGCAGACGGTCGTCGCCAATGGCGGTGGCTGCCGCCAACGCTTCTTCCACGTCACCGCCTTCCAGGATGTTGCGCGCCGCATTCGCGCGCTGCGCCCACAGGCCGGCAAAACAGTCGGCCTGCAACTCGATGCGCACCGACAACGCATTGGCTTGAGCCGGATTGCGGCGGCGCAATTGGTCGACCTGGTCCGAGATGCCCAGCAAGTGCTGCACGTGGTGGCCCACTTCATGGGCAATCACGTAGGCCTGGGCGAAGTCGCCCGGCGCCTTGAAGCGGTTCTGCAGTTCATCGAAGAACGCCAGGTCGATATACACCTTGCTGTCGCCGGGGCAGTAGAACGGGCCCATCGCCGACTGGCCGGTGCCGCAGGCCGTGGGCGTGGCGCCGCGGAACAGCACGAGCTTGGGCGCGACGTATTGCCGGTTCAGATCTTTCTGAAAAATGGCGCTCCAGGTGTCTTCGGTTTCGCCCAGCACTTTGGCCACGAAACGCGCTTGCGGATCGTTCACGGGCGGCCGCGTGGCGGGCGCTTGCTGCTGCGTTTCAGGCGGGCCTTCGGCCATCTGCAAGACCACGCTGGGGTCCACGCCAAAGTACATGGCCACCAAGGCAAGTACTATCGTACCGATGCCGATGGTTCCCCGGCCGCCGATTCGGGGACCGCTGGCACGTCGGTCTTCCACATTGTCGCTTTCGCGCGAGTCATCGAGGCGCATACTGTTTCTCCGGGCGGGTCGGCGTTCCCGCCATTTTGCATCGCCGCGCCATGTTGGGCGGCATTCAAGAGTGTTAGGATAAACCCATGGCTCTGCATTTATCTATTCATCCTGCGAATCCTCAACCTCGCCTGCTGAAGCAGGCAGCCCAATGGCTGAACGATGGGGGCCTTGTGGCCGTACCCACCGATTCCAGCTATGCCGTCGTCGCGCGGCTGGACGATAAGGACGCTGCGGACGGCTTGCGCCGGCTACGCGGCCTGGACGAAAGACATCACCTCACTTTGCTGTGCCGCGATCTGGCTGAAATCGGCCATTTCGCGCGCGTCGACAACAAGCAATACCGCTTGTTGAAAGCCGCAACGCCGGGTCCGTGGACCTTCATTCTTGAAGCCACGAAGGAAGTGCCGCGGCGTGTGTCCCACCCGTCGCGCAAGACCATCGGCATTCGCGTGCCGGACAACGTCGTCATGCTGGGATTGCTGGAACAAGTGGGGGCGCCGTTGCTGTCCACGACCCTGATTCCCAAAGACGAAACCGAAGCGTTGAACGACGCTGAAGCGATCCGCGATCGCTACGACCATGACTTGGCGGCCATCATCGACGCGGGCGCCTGCCCGCAATCGCCGACCACCGTCATCGACCTCACCAGCGATGATCCCGTCGTGGTCCGCGTAGGCCGGGGCGATCCCGCCACGCTTGGCCTTGTCTGATTTTTCCCCCTTGCGTTTTACCTTGCGTGCCGGCTCCCGCCGGCACGCGGCTCATCTACAATCCGGTTCGCCATGAATGACATCATCCAAACCATTGCGGTCTACGCGATACCGGTAATCTTCGCCATCACTCTGCACGAAGCCGCGCACGGCTACGTCGCGCGCATGTTCGGTGACCCCACCGCGTATGAAGCAGGCCGCATCAGCCTGAATCCGGCGCGCCATATCGACCCGGTTGGCACGCTGCTGGTGCCGGTCGCCATCCTGCTTGCGTCCAAGCTGCTGGGCAGCCCGGGGATGCTGTTTGGCTGGGCCAAGCCGGTGCCGGTGGACTTCGGCCGTCTGCGCCGCCCCAAGCGCGACATGCTCTGGGTGGCGCTGGCGGGTCCTGCCGCGAACTTGTTCATGGCCATTCTGTGGGCCTTTTCGCTGCGTCTGATGCTGGAATCCGGCATGCAGGAATCGTTCTGGTTCCAGATGGGCGTGGCGGGCGTGAATATCAATCTGGTGCTGATGGCGCTGAATTTGCTGCCGATCCTGCCGCTGGATGGGGGACGCATCCTGTTCAGCCTGCTGCCCAACCGGCTGGCCTGGCAGTACTCGAAGATTGAGCCCTACGGCCTGGTGATTGTCATCGTCCTGCTGGTCACCGACGTGCTCTGGCTTTTGATGCGCCCGGTGTACGAATTTGGAACGACTATCGTCCAGTGGTTTCTGTAGGATTTCGGCCAATATCCGTTAAACTCAGCGGTTTCATTGATTCTGGCCCTGGGGCATCCTGCCGTGGGGCGTTGGAGCCCTACATTTATGGCATCCCCTGCAACCGCCGCAGGCGTTAATTTCCAGGGCAGCTTGGTGGCCCTGGTCACCCCCATGCAGCCCGATGGCACCTTGGACTACGCTGCCTACCGGTCATTGATCGACTGGCACGTCCAGGAAGGAACCGATGCGCTGGTGGTGGTGGGCACCACTGGGGAATCTCCCACGGTCTCCATGGAAGAGCACGCGGAACTGATCCGCGTGGCGGTCGAACATGCCGCTGGCCGTATCCCGGTCATCGCTGGCGTGGGCGCCAACTCCACCGACGAAGCCATCCACCTGACGCGTCACGCCAAGGCAGTGGGCGCGCAGGCCGGTCTGTCGGTCGTTCCCTATTACAACAAGCCGTCGCAAGAAGGCTTGTACCGTCACTTCCGCACCATCGCGGAAGCCGTCGATCTGCCCACCATCCTGTACAACGTGCCGGGCCGTACCGTTGCCGATATGAGCAACGAAACGGTTCTGCGCCTGGCGCAGGTTCCGGGCATCATCGGCATCAAGGATGCCACCGGCGACATCGCCCGCGGTGGCTTGCTGCTGCGCGAAGCGCCTGCCAGCTTCCAGGTTTTCAGCGGTGATGACCCCACCGCCGCCGCCCTGATCCTGTTGGGCGCGCGTGGCAACATTTCGGTTACCGCCAACGTGGCGCCCAAGCTCATGCATGAGCTGTGCGCCGCGGCGCTGGCCGGCAATGTGCCGAAGGTGCGTGAACTTAATGCGTACCTGGCGCGTCTGAACAAGGCTTTGTTTGTTGAAGCCAATCCCATCCCCGTCAAGTGGGCGTTGGCCGAAATGGGCCGCAGCGCACTGGGCTACCGGCTCCCGCTGGTTGAACTGGGAACGCAGAACCACGAAATCGTGCGTCGTGCGCTCCAGGAAACGGGTCTGCTCTAAATATCGTGAGGATACGTATGAACAAGCGTCATGCCGGTTTGTCGGCATTGATGTCTCTGGTGTTATTGGCCGGCTGCAGCGAGGTCAATCAATTCCTGGGCAATGAAGAATCCGTCAACTACAAGAGCGCCGTCACCCAGCGTGGAGAGCCTCTGAGCATCCCGCCGGATCTGACTCAGGCAAACAGTGATCCGCGTTACCGCGCGCCGGCCTCGGGCTCGACGACGTATTCGCAGTTCCAACAGCAGGGCCAGGCGCAAGCGTCGGCCCCGAAGTCCAGCAATGTGCTTCCCGGCCGCCAAGACATGCGCGTCGAGCGTGATGGCGACCTGCGCTGGCTCGTCATTGATCGTGCCCCTGAAGACGTGTTCCCGCGTCTGGTCGACTTCTGGACCGAGAACGGCTTCACGGTGGCCAGCAACAACCCCGGCGCTGGCTTGATCGAAACCGACTGGGCGGAAAACCGCGCCAAGATTCCGGAAAGCTGGTTGCGCCAAGCCTTGGGCGCCGTGCTGGAGTCGGCCTGGGATAGCGGTGAGCGTGAGAAATTCCGCACCCGCGTCGAGCGCGTCAACGGTCACACCGAAGTGTTCGTCAGCCATCGCCAGATGCTTGAAAAGCGCGTCGGCAGCGACGGCGGCCAAGTGCAGTGGCAAAACGGCAAGGAAGATCCGGGCCTAAACGCCGCCATGCTCGCCCGCATGATGGTTTACCTGGGTTCCGACGTCGACAACGCTCGCAAGCTGGTGCAGCAGGCGGAAGCCGCGCCGCAGAAGCCGGCCGTGCAGGAAGACGTCCGTGCGCAAGGCGCATCGCTGCTGGTGGCCGAATCGTTTGACCGCGCATGGCGCCGCGTTGGCGTGGCCCTGGACGGCGGTGGTTTTGCCGTTGAAGACCGCGACCGTTCCGCAGGCGACTACTTCGTGCGCTACGTCGATACCGACACCGGCGAAAAGAACGAGCAGCCGGGCTTCTTCAGCCGTATGTTCTCGGGCGACAAGAAGGCCCAAGCGCCGCAGTACCGCATCCACCTGGCCGCCACGGGCGACCAGACCACGGTCACGGTGCTGGACGCCAACGGCGCGCGCGACAGCAGCGCCACCGCCCAGCGTCTGCTGAGCGTGCTGAAGGACAAGATGTAATGGTGAAAACGGCCGGCGTTGAAACGCCGGCCTGTCCGCTTTCAAAGGACGCAAAAAAGCCCTGGCATTGCCAGGGCTTTTTTACGTCTTCAGAGCGGGGGTTCGTCTCTGTTTTTATTAAGACGCGGGCGTGGTCGAGCCGCCCGGGGTGGTCGAACCGCCACCCGGCGTGGTGTTAGGAGTGGGGGCCGGAGCCGGCGAGGTGGCCGGCGGCGTGGTGGTGGGCGCGGGCGTGCTTGCACCCGGAGTGGGGTTGGTCGCGGGCGCCGGGGCATCTTCCTTCTTGTTGCAAGCGCTGAGCGCGACGGCCAGCACCGAGGCAATAATCAAGGTTTTGCTCATCATTTTTGGACTCCTGTAGATGACGACTCTTGAAACCCCCTTAGGGGAAACCAGAATCCAGGCTACAGGAACCCGCGGTCCGATCGCGTGTGAAAGTTAAAAAGGTGGCATCCCAACGGCAACAAACCTTTCAGCTTCGTGTTATCTCTTTCTTTATGTGTCCCAGCGATCAGACCTGATTGCGTTCTGTTCGAGACAGATACGCGCACGTGTCTGGATACTACGCCGCCACGTAGTGAATCCACCCCGAATCCAGCCAATCCGCCAGGCATGAACGGGCCTCTGGCGACAGCTTCGCGCAGGCCGGGTTCGCGCAATCCAGGCTGCGCGCATCCGCAAGCTGGCGCAAGGCGGCATCCGCGGGTGTCATGGCGGTTTCACCGTTGATGAAGAGCTGCTTGCCGCGATACAGCATGCGGCTGCGGCGGTCCAGCACCAGCCGGCCGGCGGCGGGCCAGTCTTCTTCCAGATCCACGTCCATGTCTTCGGGCGCGTCGAACACGCTCTGGTTGTGCGGTTCGGTCAGCCAGCAGCCCAGGAAACGCGAGGCCAGCGCATCATCAAAGCGCATCTTTTCAACCGTTTCCAGCGTGGCCGCGACCAGCGCATCGGGCAGGGCCGCAGGCGTGTCCACCGCGGGTTGGCCAGGGTCACGGTACACCGCAGACAACTTCGGGCCGGGCAGCGCGGGTTCGCCGTAAGGGCCGCCCAGCAACCCCACGCGGGCCATCACCTGGTCAGCCGCCGCTTCAAGCAGCCCGCGCGCCAGCGTGGCTTGCGTGGGAGCGCGGAACCCAATCGAAATCGTCATGCAGCCGTCGCCGACCGCAATGCCGTCATGCGCGGCCTGCGGCGGCAGATACAGCATGTCGCCCGGGGCCAGCACGGCTTTCTCTTCCGGCTGAAAGTTGCTGAGGATCTTCAGCGGCAGGTCGGGCGTAAGTGACAGATCTTTCTGACGGCCGTAACGCCATTCGCGTTCCCCTGCGGCTTGCAGCAGGAACACGTCATAGCTGTCGAAGTGCGGGCCCACGCCGCCGCCGTGGCTGGCGATGCTGATCATCACGTCGTCCAGGCGCGCGTCGGGAATGAAACGGAACAGCCCCATGAGTTCGGACGCGGCGTCGCTGAGCAGGTCCACGCTTTGCACCAGCAGCGTCCAGTCGCCTTCGTTGTCTTTGGGCAGACGCGCGAACGGGCCGTTCTCCATTTGCCATTCGCCGTTCTCGCGCCAGATCAGGCGCGACTCCACGTCGTCGCGGCGGGCCAGCTTCTTGATGGCCGCGATGGTAAGCGGCGGCTTGAAGTCAGGGATGGCCTGGCGGATCAACAGCGGCTTGCGCTGCCAATAGCGGCGCATGAAGTCGTTGGGGCTTTGATTGCCCAAGAGCGGCAACGCGTGATCGAGGTTCATTGAACGTGTTTCTTCAAACGGTAAAGGGCATCCAGCGCTTCGCGCGGGGTGAGGCTGTCGGGGTCGATGGTGGCCAGTTCTTCGCGCAAGGCGTCCAGCGCCTCGATGGCGCCGGAACGTTCGGCCTCGGCGTAGGCTTGCGCATCGGCATCGGCCGCAGCAGAGAACAGGCCCAGCTGCGGCGTGGGCGCACCCTGCGCTTCCAGCCGTTCGAGTTCACGCGTGGCCTGGCGGATGACGGCGGCAGGCACGCCTGCGCGCTGCGCCACTTGAATCCCGTAGCTGCGGCTGGCGGGGCCTTCGCGCACTTCGTGCAGGAACACGATGCCGCTGGCGGATTCCGCCGCGGCCAGATGCACGTTGGCGGATGCCGGTTGTTCGGCCGGCAGGCGCGTCAGTTCGAAATAGTGGGTGGCGAACAGCGTCAGCGCGCGGTTGTGCGCGAGCAGGCGGCACGCAATGGCCCACGCCAGCGCCAGGCCGTCATAGGTGGACGTGCCGCGGCCGATTTCGTCCATCAGCACCAGGCTGTTGGGCGTGCTGGCCGACAGAATGGCGGCGGCTTCCGTCATTTCCATCATGAAGGTCGAGCGCCCGCCGGCCAGATCGTCGGCCGCGCCGATGCGGGTGAAGATGCGGTCGATCTTGCCAATGCGCGCGCGCGCCGCCGGCACAAAGCTGCCGATGCGCGCCAGCAGCACAATCAGCGCCACCTGCCGCATGTACGTCGATTTACCGCCCATGTTCGGGCCGGTGATCAGCAGCATGCGGCGCGCCGGGTCCAGCCGGCAGCCGTTGGGCGTGAAGCGTTCGATGGCATGTTCAACGACGGGATGGCGGCCGGCGTCGATGTCGATATCGGCCTGTTCCGACAAGTCAGGCGCGATCCAGTCGTGGCGGCGCGCGTGATCGGCCAAGGCGGCGAGCGTGTCCAGCTCGGCCAGCGCCGCCGCGCAATCAGACAGCGGGCGCACGTGTTCGGCCAGCACATCCAGCAACTGTTCAAACAGCCATTTTTCGCGAGCCAGCGAACGGTCTTGCGCCGACAGCACCTTGTCTTCCCACGTCTTGAGCTCGGGCGTGATGTAGCGTTCGGCGTTCTTCAGCGTCTGGCGGCGGCGGTAGTCTTCCGGCACCTTGGCCGTCTGGCCCTTGGTGACTTCGATATAGAACCCGTGCACGCGGTTGAATTCCACGCGCAGGTTGCTGATGCCGGTGCGTTCGCGTTCGCGGGCTTCCAGTTGCAGCAGGAAGTCGCCACCGTCCGCAGCCAGGCCGCGCAGTTCGTCCAGTTCGGCGTCAAACCCTGCCGCCAGCACGCCGCCGTCGCGGATGGCCACGGCGGGCTCCGGCGCAATCGCGCGCATCAGCAGCGCGGCCAGCGCCGGGTCCACCGACAGATGCGAGATCAGTTCGCCCAGGCGCGGCGATGCGGCCATGGGTTCGAGCAGATCGCGCAAGGACGGCAGGGATTCCAGCGCATCGCGCAGGCTGGCCAGTTCACGCGGGCGCACTGAGCGCAGCGCCAGGCGGGCGGCGATGCGTTCGATATCGGGGAACGCGTTCAGTGCGCTGCGCAGCGCTTCCAGCAGCCCGGCAGAGCCAAACGTCTGCTCGACATCCATGCGGCCGGCCAGCAACGCCGAAATGGCTTGCTGGCGCGCCAGCGCTTGCTCGTTTTCACGCAGGGGGTGATGCAGCCAGCGGCGCAGCAAACGGCTGCCCATCGGCGTGCGGCAACCGTCCAGCAACGAAAACAGCGTCGGCGAATCTTCGCCGGCCAGCGTTTGCGTCAGTTCCAGGTTGCGGCGGGTGACCGGGTCCAGCAGCACATACTGCCCCGGTCGCTCGGCCGACAGGCTTTGCACGTGGGCCAAGGCCTGCGACTGGGTACGCGCCGCATAGCGCAGCAGCGCGCCTGCGGCGCAGATGCCCGCCGGCATGTCTTCGATGTCAAAGCCGGCCAGCGTGTCGGTCTTGAAGTGGGCCAGCAGGTGCGCACGTGCGCCATCGCTTTCGAAATGCCAGTCAGGCACCCGGGCGCGGGCGCCGTCGAACGGGAAATCAAATTCGGCGCTGTCGGCGCAGATGATCTCGGCCGGCGCGATGCGATGCAGTTCCGATTCCAATTGAGCCGGCGCGCATTCGGTGACGCGGAATTCACCGCTGGCCAGGTTCAGCCAGGCCAGCCCGGCGCGCGGCGCACGGGCGTTGCCCGTGACGAACACGGCTGCAAGCGCGCGGTCGGCCTTGGCCGGCAGCAGGGCGTCGTCGGTCAGCGTGCCCGGCGTGACGATACGCACGATACGGCGTTCGACCGGCCCCTTGGACGCAGCCGGGTCGCCAATCTGCTCGCAGATGGCGATGGATTCCCCCATTGCGACGAGCCGGGCCAGGTATTGCTCCATGGCGTGCACGGGCAGACCGGCCATCGGGATCGGGATGCCGTTGGACGAACCGCGTTTGGTCAGCGTCAGGTTGAGCAGACGCGCGCCGCGTTCCGCGTCTTCATAGAACATTTCATAGAAGTCGCCCATGCGGTAGAAGAGCAGCAAGGGGCCAGCCTCCGCTTTCAAGCGGAGGTACTGCTGCATCATGGGGGTATGGCCTGCCGTGACTTCGTCAATGTCGGCCGGTGTTTTCGACGTTTTGCCTTGTGCTGCTTGCATTTCCAGGGGCCGGGGGGGAGTGCTTCTGGGGCATTGTTCTCCCTCGAAAACGACGGTCAACAACACCCAACGCTTTGCTTTTTCCTTCTTGCTTTTCGGGGGGGGGGGGGACTTGTTCGTGGGGTTTGCTTCGATTCAGCTACGCACATCTAAAACCGTCAATGCTTGGAGATTTGGCGTAGCTTTCGTGGTGGCGCAATCGAGAAGGTACGCTGCATCGTTTAGCATTTAGCGAAATGTTACGCCAAAGGATGCCAGGCAAATGCAATTCGACGCGCGCTACAAAGCTTCTTGATTCAGGTCAACACCTTACCATTGATGGACACTTCGGCTTGCGTCTTGAAGCCACGCAATCTACGCGGACTTGGGTGTACCGATACAAGATTCCAGTCGACGGAAAAAAGCGCCAAAAGAAGATTGGGCGCTGGCCGGCAACGTCCTCTGCTGCCGCGATAGGGGCGTGGGAAGGGATTCGCGAAAAGCGCGATGCTGGCGTGGATATAGCAGTGGTTGCCCAGCAGGAGCGCGCAGCTGCGGCGCAAGCCGTGGCCGATACGAAAAGGCCCGGGGGCGGTTGGGGTGCTACGGGAAAGCGCACCCAATTGGTGGGGGCTGATTCTGCGTGGAAAGCTGAAGTCCAAGGGGGAGGTCATCAATGGGGTGAAGCGGGGAGCGAACAAGCGCGCCCTCTCGTCCAGTGAGGCGGGTGAACTCATATCGTGGATGGAGAATTTCGCTCACGATATCCGTGACGTGCTTACTTCGTACCTGTGGACATGCGCACGGGGCGCCGAGATTGTCGTAATTGAAGCGTCGGAAATTAGGGCGGAGTCTGATGGTTTATGGTGGACTGTGCCTACGGCGAAGACAATAACGCACGGCATGAAGAGGCAACAGACTTCAAGGTCCCGCTGGTTGGGTGGGCAGAGAAAATTGTCCGGCGTCGCCTTAAAGATCATCCCGAAGGCTATCTTTTTCCCTCTTACGGCAAGGCCGGACATTGGGAACAAAAATCCATTCAATCGCGTGTCTATTACCATCAACGGTACAGTCAGACTTCGCCCGAACGAAGCCGCGCGCGACTCACTGTGACTCATTGGGCGCCGCATGATCTGCGCCGTACCTCTCGTACATTCTTGGCTCACTGGGCTGCCCTCGGGACGTTGGTGAAGTCATTCTGGGCCACACGTAGTGGTCAAGTTTTTGTGGACATCTAGGTCGGTTGTTTTTGGCGTCGCTGACCTTCCCCCGCAAATTGGACAGTTCAAAACTGGAGAGTGGCTGCCTCTTTTGGTTGCACTGACCACTTTTGGACGTACTCACACGGGGTCAGATGGCCGAGTGAGCCGTGGGGACGGTGATGGTTATAGTCGTCCTGCCAAGCCTGAAGTTTTTGCCGCAAGTCGTGCAGCGTGATGAATTCGTGCAGGTTAAGGAATTCGTCACGCAGTCGACCGTTGAACGATTCGATCAGCCCATTATCGGTCGGCTTGCCTGGACGCGTGTAATCGAGCTTGATGCCGCGTCGGTATGCCCAGTCGTCCAACGCCCGAGACGTGAATTCCGTTCCGTTATCCACGGTGATTGCCTTGGGCCAGCCGCGCAGAACCGCAGACCGGTCCAGCGCCTGGCCAACGCACCGGCCAGTCTGCCGAAAGTTGGCCTCTAGGCACACACTCTCGCGACTCCATTGATCAATGACGGTCAGGATGCGAACGCTGCGTCCGTCTAGCATCTGATCATGAACGAAATCCATGCTCCAGTGCTGGTTCGGCCCGGTCGGCACCGACGGCTTGCCCCGAAGTAGCGCAATGCGTTTACGGCGCTTGACCTTCATCCGCAATTGCAGGCCTTCCAGGCTATACAGACGATAGACGCGTTTCTTGCCTACGTTCCAGCCCTCGCGTTGCAGCATCACCAATACACGCCGGTAGCCGAATCTCGGACGACTCAGGGCGATGTCGCGAATGCGCTGGCGCAGCACGCTTTGGTCTCGCGCATGACTCTTGGCGTACCAGGTCGACCGTTGCAGCAACGCGAGTGCGCAAGCGCGCTGCACGCTGATCTGGAAGCGCTCGTGTATCCAAGCCGCCAGCTCGCGCCGTTTGGCGGCCTTCAGACTTTTTTTCGCACCACCTCCTGCAGGATCTGCTTGTCCAGCGTCAGATCAGCGACGATGCGTCGCAGGCGTGCATTCTCGTCCTCAAGCTGCTTGAGCTTACGCAGTTCACTCAGGCCGAAATCGGCGTATTTCTTCTTCCAAGTGTAGAAAGTCGCCTCGGACACACCGAGTTGCCGACATACATCAACCACCGGTGTACCGCTATCTGCCAGTCGCAGCGCATAGGCGATCTGCTCTTCGGTAAATCTTGACCGTTTCATGGCTTCTCCTCGCCCCATTCGAGGCGCTGAGAAGCAACCTTACCTCTAGTTTTGACCTGTACGGATATTCCGGGGGCACGTCAACCTCCTAGGTTCAACCTAAATGGGTGTCTACCAAAATTAGACCACTACACCGTGCTGACGTTGATGCTGGGCGCCAGCGGCTGCACGTCGCTGCCACCTGCTACCCCGCCAGCAGTGGAGTGTCTACGGTCGGAACCGCCGACCGCATGGGTGTTGGAGCCCGCGCCGAGCTTGATCCAGCTGCTCGATCGGATTATTTCGCCCTCCGGGCGGAAATCCAGCGACTGTCTGCACGGCTGGCGGCCTGTCAGGGGCACCAGCGTTAGGTGGCGCTGCTAAGTCGTAATTCCAGCGCAACGCGGGTTGTATCTTCCGCCATGTTCTTCGCACACCCGTGTATCAAGAGCGGTGAGAAAATCAGGGCTTCGCCTTCGCCTACCTTGGCTCTAGTCATAGCCTTCTCACCATCCCATTCCACAATCGCCGGAACTCGGTAGGGTTTGCCGTTCAGGAGTGCGCCGGCTGGAGTGCGCTTGATTTTGTCTTCTGGAAGTAAGTGGCTTCCCGCTACAACCGGAAGTGCGGATTTTTCCGAAACCCCAGCAATGGGGACCCAGAGGTTCACGGTCCGTTGCCAAACCGGCAGGTAACCATCCTTGTGCGGCGGGTTGTAGTCTTCTGACTGTGGACGGTTGATGCGCACAATCAAGAAAGCGTCTATGTCGCTGGAGGCATTGTTTGCAGACTTGAGGGGGTGGCCGATTGCTTCGGACACTTTGCGAATAAACGATTCAAAGTCGAACTTGAAGTGAGGCATGCGTAGCTCGCGGGTCACTTCAATGATCTTCTGATGCAGGGAATCGTCACCTGCGACGAACTTGTGATAGTCCGCCAATCGGAAGTCGTCGGGCGCTTCTACGCCGTTAAGGCGCAACAAATCGCGCACCTTTTCAGTGACTTCAGCAGAAATCTCTTTGAATTCTACGTCTGACAGCAAGGTCTCCACTGTGTATCCCGTGCTGTACCATTCCGTACCACCAAGAATATCCTGCTCGGCGTGAGCCAAAACCACGGGGTCACCGAATTGCGGTGCGGCTCCCCCTAGTTGGAAATTGATTTCGTCGTTGTCCACGATAACGCTGTACAAGGCTGCTCCTTGGATATGGATATTCATCATCGTTTACGATGACCGGCAATTTTTTTATAACCGTGTAGTTTACACACCCGGCTTAGGGAGCATTTGATGTTGCGCAAAATCCGTCGCGCAATTGCCACGGCGATCAACACAGTGGATAAAAGATTTTATATCAGGGAATACCCTGATGTTGGAGCTTCCGGGATGGATGCTGCAGACCACTACAGAAGACACGGAGCCGAAGAGCGGCGTTTCCCCAACGGCTTGGTAAAAGCGCTCAGAATGAGGCGGGAACGCGTCATCCTTCCAAGAACGAAGCGAAAGCCTTACACCTTCGAATCTCCCACCGCAGCCAGAGACGGTTTGTTTTATCTAGCCCGCAGTCAGCCGGCTCGCAAGCTCGAGAAGGCAATGCTGTCAGTTCTTCCAGACTTTAGCGGCCACTCCATCGTCGCCCATGTTGTAAAGCTTGTGGACGTTTCGAAGGTGGGTGCCATAGACCGCATAGAACCCGCGTCTTCCCACACGTTCAGGGAGCCAGCCGTGTACGGAGAATCGGATCAAAGACCTATCAGGACCGTCGAAACGCCGTCAACCTGGATCGCTCAGGTTCTGGGCGCGAGAATTATTGGTGGTTTCCAGGTAGTGAAAGGAAATCAGCTCGTGATTTATGAACCGGCCGCAGACCTGAGGAAGGGCTTTGTAGCTGGCGTGTGGCAGTACGTTTCTGCTATCAACAAGAGTCCTGGTCGGGCGATTGTCTGGTTTGAACATGATCGGGTTGTGCGCCTGCCTGAGGCCGTTTTGATCAGCGGCAGATGTAGCCCGAACTATTTCCATTGGTTGATCGAATATTTGACCCGACTAAGACCGGTAATGTGTCGACTCGGAGAATCCCGTCCGCCGCTTCTGATCGACGCAGACATGTACCCGCAAGAGTTTGAGTCACTAAAGGTGGTGGCCGGGGATTGGCCAATACACCTCGTCGGAAAAAGGACGCTGCTTGAGGTCGAGAAATTGCATATCCCTTCGATCCCGACCTTTCATCCAGATTGGATGGATGTGCCATTTTGGGCTGGATCTGCATTAAATCCGGCGTCGTTGAGGTTCCTCCGCGATCGCGTTTATGCGGCTGCCGGCCTGACTGAAGGCAGCGCCTTCACCGCGCGACGAATCTATATCGCACGGCGTCAAGGACGCAATATCCTGAACGCTCCTGATGTCGAAAGGGCGTTGGAATCCATGGGGTTTGAAGTTGTAGACACGGGGCAAATGGGGTTTCTGGATCAGGTGAAGCTCTTCGCGTCTGCCGAGTTGATTGTTGGGGCAATGGGCGCCGGCTTCACAAATGCAATTTTTTGCGACAGCAGGTGCAAGATGGTCGCGATAGGCTCGCCATTCGGAAAGCGGTTTTCGATGCAATCCAATCTTGCATCATTTGCTGGCGCCGACTACCTAGTGGTGGCTGGCGAGCATGAAAAGTACACGCCAGGGGCGGAAGAAAACAATCGTGACCTAAATTTGTTGATGGAGTCCTTCAGCGTGTCGATTGATGATTTGGTCGGAGCGGTTCAGGTCATGACCCGGCGTCTCGAAAAGGGATCTTCACATTTCGCCTAGCGCGGCGCCATGCCCCTGCGCAGTTTGTTCGGCGCTTCCATCAACTCCTGAGTGTCCTGGCCGCGCTTTGCTACGCAGGGTTCCATGGCCAGGCGCTCCAGCAATTTGTCGTAGATGTCGCCCATTAGGCCGGCGGCCGCTTCAAGTCGTTCGACACCTGGTGCCACCGCAGGAATTCGGAATGCATCCGCTTGACCTCCCATAGCAGGGCAGTCACATCGGGGTTCGAGGACTGACTCTTGCGGATGGCTCGGAGGTCGGCATGGGTAAGCAGGGCTCGGAACGGCGTGCTGGAAAATACTGGTCAGGCATCAAGTTCATTCCACCGAAATCGGGGTCATTTCATCGGCGTGGCGACGAGCTTTTCGGATGGGATAGGGATGAGAGAGTCCCGGGCGGCCTCAACTGGCGAGGTCAGCCAGTTGCCGTTTGCACCCTCCGGCCTTTGTGATGGCGCTGATGAGGCTCCAGCGACCGACAACGGCTTCGCGCTCGGGCACCGCTTCGTCGCCCGCGTCATGCTCCACCGGCCGGTGCACGAATACTCCCTGGTAGCGCGGCCACATGTCGTATTTGCCGATAGGAGCAGGCTTCTCGTGCACGCCGAATTACTTGAGCAGTAGCTCGGCGCCTTTCAGGGGCTGGTAGCGGCTGCACATACGGAACCCCATAACTTTCGAGTCTTATCCAAACAACCCGTATCGCGTGTAGCCGGCCCACAGGCAAGCTCCGGCGGACGCGTAAGCAGCCGATGTCTGGGCGAACTCAAAGCACTCTACCGTTCTGGTGTTGGGCAGTTTGGCATCTTCGTCATAGAAAGAGGCTGCGTAGCTATTGGCGCCTTGGAGCCATCCATTCGCCGCCGCACTATGCATATATCTACCGAATGTCAGACTCGCCACGGTGAGCACGATGCCTATAGAAAAGGAGAAGAATGGCAGGGATTCACGGGGAATCTCTTTAACCTGGACCAGGGTGAACACTCCAGCCAACCCAGCGGCGTTCAAGAGGAACAATGTCTTGATAATATCGATGCCCCACATTTCTGTGGTTCGCACAGCGTACTCATAGGCAGCAATTATTTGCCTATGCTTTACAACTCTCGGATCTTCATGATCAGTGCTCATGGCCTACCGTGGTCCTCAATAGCATCATCGTCTGACGCCAGTGTAAGAGGCGGCATTAGAGCTCAGGCATCCACGGCCTGCGCCGCACATTAGTACTCTTTTTGAGTCTAGGAAACATGCGGCCATACGCGCCTGCAAGCAGCCCTATGTAATGGGACACTCGACAGTACTTACGCCATACAAATCAAGTCGTGACGCGAATCTACCCTCATGATGCTGCATCATCGGAGTGTGGCCCGCGTGGGCGTCGGCGGCGGTGGGTTGTGTTGCTGAATTCATGCCCGTGATTGTATCGGGGCGGGCGGGGGCGTGCGGGGCAGGGCGGGATGGTTTTGACGCGGGTTAATAATTTCACCGAGCTCAGTCGCTATCGGTGAGCACGGCCCCCTTTCTTCCCTTAACCGGGACCCTTGAGCGACGGCCAGCGCCAGGTTTCCCGGAAACCCTGGTTCGCCAGTTCGTCCACCAACACTTGCACCTGGGCAGCCGCGGCGAGGTCAAACTCCAGCCGCACGCCAACGCGCTTGTCGCCGGGGGCTTGTGTCAGTTGGGCCATGCCATGGATGTCGGGCAGGAATAGACGGGCGCCCCACGGGGCATCGATCCGGTGCGCGGGGGGAAAACGCCCGGCGATCCGTTGCGCCATCTCCTGGATCAGGAAGCTGCCGGACGAGAACAGCTCGATGATGCCGCGCTCCACGTGCGAATCGAAGTATCGCCATTCGCTTTCGGCCTGCTTATCTTCGCCGTTGCGCAACCCCCAATCCCGCGGATCGTCGTGCCCCTGGGGCATCCAGATGACCTCCTGGCCGTGCCGGGGAAGCACGAAGACCTGCCGACGATCGAGGCTGTATAAGACCTTGTCGCCATCTACCGTGCTGGCAAACGGCACGCACCGCGCCGCTTCCTCCATGGCGATCGTGCCGTCATCTCCCCAGAAATCGTCGAAGTATTCACGGATGAACGCGCGTTCAGATTCGCAATCGGCAAGAATCTGCGCCGGCATCCACACCATCAGCCGTCCGCAGTACGTGCCTTGCCCGAGCCCGGTGACGAAGCGGTCGTAGCCACCGGGCAGGTCGGCGCCCAGCCAGGGTGTCAAGGCATCGACGTCGCCGGGGCGAGCGAGCGACAACTTAGGGGTGATCAGGTAAATGTCGTCAACGGTCATCGGCATGCGCGGTCGGGGATAGGGGGCCACGGGGTGGGGGGAATGCGTGGGTCAAATTATGCAAGGGCTTCACTTTACCGGCACAATCGCACGACGCGGTCCCGTGATGGCCGCGGGAGCAGCAGATGCCGGAATTTCCTTTCGCCGACCCCGTGAATGCGGCCGAGCGCGTGACCATCGCCAGCGGGGCGCACCAGGCGGAGTTCGCCCCGGGCGGCGGTGGGCGGCTGACCCGATTGTCGACGGGGCCGCATGATTGGATTGTGCCGTTGACCGCCACGGAGTGGCCGGCGGGCAAGTGGCCGCGGGCGGGGTCTTACCCGTTGGCGCCGTATTCCAACCGGATTCGCGACGGCGTGTTCACGTTCAATGGCGCGCGCCATGTGCTTCAGTCCGTGCCGGGCCGGCCACAGGCCATTCATGGCTCGGGCCTGTTTCAGCCCTGGCAGGTGCGCAATCACACGGCGGACAGTGTCGACCTGGTGCTGAGCCAGCCGGCGGGCGTGTTGGGCTGGCCCTGGCCGTTTGAGTGCGTGCAGCGCTATCGGCTGGATGCGCGCGGGTTGAGCCTGTCGCTCAGCCTGATCAACCAG
>Ga0256794_1000133_pt1 | contig 20215 bp, 24 predicted proteins | sample MC6MC0945MT_FD_186352 | JGI IMG/M metagenome (GOLD analysis project Ga0256794, IMG submission 186352) | Metatranscriptome of enriched soil aggregate microbial communities from Iowa State University, Ames, United States - MC6-MC0945-MT... | ecosystem: Environmental > Terrestrial > Soil >... | reverse complement strand
GACTCCCCGCATCAGGCTTCGCATTCGGGGCGGTGGTCGCGCCGGGCTGGGAGGTGCCTGGATGTTGCGATTCCGCCTTACCCGTCACGTTCTGATCTTCGGCGGCCTGCGCGGCAGTCATCCCCAACACGGAGAGAATTGCCGCCATTAAAATAGCTTTCATGTTTTGAGCTCGCTCTGTTGCTTGTGGTTCACGCTAACGTTCGCGGCGCCGCCGCCGTTCCGGAGGCGACGTCAATTGCAAGTGTCCTTTGGAGCGGCGGACGCGTTTCGCCCAGACAATTTGTGAGCTGACGGAACAAAGACGAAAGGTTCGCGGTTTTCATATGCGACCAAAGGGTTATCCCATGCATCGCCTTCTCGCTCTCTGCCCTTGCCTGATGGCAACGGCAGCCTTCATCCGAAATGGCGAAAAGCCCGAAATCTGAAACACCCCGCCAATGCCGCTTTCCCCCCTCGACGGCCCAACCGCCGTCATCGACGATGACATCAAGTATGTCGACTGGTCCGCAATCTTCGGTGCAGTCATCGTTTCTTCCGCCAGCACCTTGCTTCTCGGCGTTATCGGCGTCGCGCTTGGGCTCGCGACGGTCTCTCCGTGGAGTTACAGTAACCCTTCCCCGACAGCGATGACGGTCGCAGGCTCGGCGTGGTTTGCGTTGACCGCCCTATACGCCGGCGCAGTCGGTGGGTACATCGTCGGACGGCTGCGAAAGCCTGCCCTCGATACGACGGCGGATGAGCGCTCGAATAGGGATGGCTTGAAAGCGCTTGTCACATGGGGCTTGGGCCTTCTTCTGACCGCAGCACTTACGACTTCGGTCTTAAGTTCGGCAGCAGGCACGGCAGTCACCGCAGCAGGCCGGGCAGCAGCTCCGGCATTATCGGAGACGATCAAAGCGTCTTCCAACAAGGCCGGCGATTTTATCGCCTACTATGTGGACCGCGCCCTTCGTGCTCCGGCTAATGCCGCAAATCCTGGCGCCCCGGCAGCTACGCCCAATGATTCTAAAACGGAAATTGCGCGCATTCTGACGCATAGTTTGGCCTCAGGCAGTAGCATCTCAGATACGGATCGGGGCGACCTCGAGAGGGCTGTCGCACGGCAGACCGGCCTCAGCGAGGCCGATGCCAAGGCGCGCGTCAACCAAATGATCGCCGAGGCAAAAGACGCCTACAACAAGGCTGCAGATGCAGTGAAAGCGGCAGCCGAGAAGGCGCGCAAAATCACCGCTTCCATCACCACCTGGTTTGTCATCGTTTCGCTGCTGGCAGCGATTTTGGCCTGGTACGCCGGCGTCATCGGCGGCCGCCAGCGCGACCAAAAGCTCGTCGTCTGAGGAGGAAATATTACGAGCACCATTCTTCTGATCTTGCTCCTTCTCGCTCTCGTAGGAGCGCTTCCTCGCTGGGGTTACAGCCGGGATTGGGGATACGGCCCGTCGGGTGTTTTGGGCGTTGTCCTGCTGCTGCTCATTCTCATGGCACTGGCTCCCGGTGCCCTTATGATAACCGAAGAGTTAAATCATGAAAAACATTAGCAAAATGTTTGGCGAGTTCGCGAATGGCGTGGCCCGCTTGAGCGGCAAACCGATCGCATTCGTACTAGCGGCCGTCGTGGTGTTGATTTGGGGCGTAACGGGCCCGATCTTTAATTACTCAGATACTTGGCAGCTGGTGATCAACACGGGAACGACGATCGTCACCTTCCTAATGGTGTTTCTCATTCAAAACTCACAAAACCGGGATAACGTCGCGATCCAGGTCAAGCTCGATGAACTGATCAACGCCAGCGAAGCGCAAAACCGCTTCGTGGGTATTGAGCATCTAACGGACGATGAAATCGAAGACTTGCGGCTCAAATGCGAAAGCCGGGCCTGCAACGCGCCAGCGAGCCCGATCGAAGAATCTCGCCATTAGCGAAGTGCAATTGCTTGCGACCAGGTTCGATAACGAACCCGTGAAAGTCGTGAAATTTCCGCAATCGCTTCGAAGCATATTTCAGACTTACAGGCGAAGCTCCGTTTCGATCGATGGCATTATATACCACCCCCGCAGTTTCTTATCACCGTTGCGTCGCGCGGCCTCCGCCATTGCGCGGCATGGCGGAGCGATAGATGCCGTCTCTTGAATGCATTCGCCTTGCGCGCGGCGCGATATCACCTCCGCGCATGTTCTCATGCGACGAGAAAGGAGAAAATACCGCGACGACGTCCGGACGCTTGTGCCTGCTGCGTGAACCGTGGCGACACTGTCTCCTTCGAAACTCGGAATTTTCCGGTCCGATACTGAACTTCCCGTGGCTCGTTCACATTGATCCGTGACGCATCCTGCGGTGCGAGCTATTTGAAATGGCCCAATGCGTTTTCTTCACATTTTTACGGACTGCGCGGACGAACACGCCAGGCGACCAAGGGCCCGAGCAACATGTTCCATTCAGCACGCCACCGTGCCCTCTCCCGCATTCCGGTAAGGGATTGTCTCGTTAAGGCGACAAGCGCGACGACGTTCAGATCAAGCAGATGGTACATCTGCGCTTCATCGAGAATGTCGAACCTGCCGCCGAATCCCGCGCCGGCATTATTGATCAGACGTCGGCGTAGAGTTTGTGTTGAACAGGACGACCGCCATCTTCCTTGGCGCCTCGCGGTCCGAAAGATCCATCGGAACGCACAAGACCTTCGAATTTCTGTTTCAGTGTTGTGAAGTCTCCCCGCCGGCAGGGAGTCGTCATGTGCATCGATGGGACTTCAGTATTCGAGCCGAGCATTAATATCGTATTGCGCCGCCATCGTGTTTTTGGCTGAGAGCTCTAGAGATGCTGGCTGCATGGGAACTGCGCTAACTTTCGCCGCGTTTCGCGCTACACAATAACCACCCCCGGAGCAAAGGCGATGCAGACATTACATGAGCTTTTTGAAGAGACTGTTCGCGACATTTACTACGCCGAGAAGAAGATCCTGAAGGCGCTTCCCAAGATGGCGAAGAAAGCCTCGTCTGAGGATCTTAGTGCCGCCTTCGAAGCCCACCTCGAAGAAACGGAGGGCCAGATCGAGCGTCTGGAGCAGATTTTTGAGATGCTCGGCAAGAACGCGCGGGGCAAGACATGCCCGGCCATCGATGGAATTATCGAGGAAGCTGAAGAAGTTATGAAGGAGGCGGAAACGGATGCCGTTCGCGACGCGGCAATGCTTGCCGCTGCCCAGGCGGTCGAGCATTACGAGATATCGCGCTACGGCACGCTCAAGTCATGGGCTGGAAAGCTCGGCATGACGGATGCCGTGAAGCTCATCGATGAAACGCTGCAGCAGGAAAAAGCGACGGACGTCAAACTGTCCGAGCTTGCTGAGAGCGAAATTAACGTCGAGGCAGAGGACCAGGAAGCCGAGCCGCGCAAGCGGCGCGCGAGCAGCCGCCGCTAAACAAGATTCGATGGGCGCCGTTTAAAGCGGCGCCTTTTCTCGATTTGCTATCGGCGTCGGGTTTTTAGAGCGGAAGTTCGCCGCCCCGATCCGCGGTTGCGGGAAGCAGCCAAGTCACTGCGTTTCTGCCTCGGCGCGGGGGAGCCAACGATAGACCCCAAATATGTTGATCACTAGCAACACGGCATTTTGGATAACCAAAGAGCTTTTCTCCTCAAACCAGCCATCGAGCATCCACGCAGTCGATGCCAGAATGAAGAGCGCGAAGCCGGAAACGGTCAGACGTGCATTCCAATTGGCGGCAACTATCGCGGCAGCCAGGATTGTCATGACTGTCGCTGCGCTGCGCAACATAACGAGTTCGTCCATTGAGATTTCACCATGAAGTTATAAGCAGCCCCTTTTACATGCGCACCTGGCTCAGCCTATGGACCTTAGTTTCCTTGCGGGCAGACCAGCACCGCTCAATCGACGCCATGGCGTGCTGCTCTTTGATTTTGAGCGGCGCATCGCCGAACACTTCAAACCACAAGCCTGTGACGCGCGTGACGCATGGTTTTCGCATTCCCGATCGCGTAGGCATCGTTATCGTTGTCGAAATAGACCCATACGCGTTTGGCGCCGGGCGTTGTAATTCTCTCTGCCCAAATACGCTGTTCGTCGTTCGAGTTGATGATGGCGACGGGAGGACACCTTCAGCTTGCATCGCAAGACGGGCCTGATGTATCTTGGAGGGCCCGGTGCACGTTATCTTCGCGCTGTTTTTCGCGCCGCCCACTGCTCTAGCGTCAGCCTTGGTTTCTTGTGTTTGACTTCAGACGGCATCGCGCTACCTCCGATTACTAACGAAGGAACCGGCCGTTTAAGTTCCGCGCAGGAACCGCGTTCATAGCAACGCATGACGATCTCCTCCTGTGAAAGCTCTCTTTCAAGGCGTTTGCGTAGCTTTTCCAACTAGGCCGGATCAATGCGGCCAGCCATTACCTCTATTACTGCGATATTCGACGTTCCGCTTGCCAAAGACCTTCGCCAGGGGCACGCTCCAAGCTGGTAGGCCGGGCGCAAGCCGGCCTTTTGTTGTTAATCCTGGCCGGTAGAGTCTTTTTGACCTTTGGAGAGGCTGCTATCGCCGGCTTGGCGGCCGGATTAACCGTCGAACCGGAATTCGAGTTTACGCCCGGCTCGCTCTGCTTTTGTTTCGCAGATAGGCTTCCGGCGTAAAGCGAAGCAAGCGCTTTATTTGAGGTTTGACGAACTTTCGCGCAAAAAATCCCGGGCTCGAGATCTCCGTTAGAGGCGTTCCGGTATTCATCGCGAGGCGGTGGAACGAACACCGTGCCCGACCGTTTGCGACTTAACTCGCTCAAATTCTAGCTGAAGGGTGAGGCGTGAAAGCACTCGTCTGGCACGGCAAGGAAGACATCCGATACGACACGGTTTCTGATCCTGAAATCCAGAATCCGCGGGATGCTATTATTAAAGTTACAAGCTGCGCGATTTGCGGTTCTGACTTGCATCTGTTCCATAATTTTATCCCCGCGATGCTGCCTGGTGATATTATGGGCCACGAAATGATGGGGGAGGTTGTCGAGGTTGGCTCGGGCATGGACGGGCGACTGAAAAAAGGCGATCGCATCGTTGTGCCATTCACCATTACCTGCGGCGAGTGTGAACAGTGCAAGCGGGGCAACTATTCCGTCTGCGAGCGGACAAATCGCAAGAAAGACTTCGCCGATAAGGTTTTTGGCCACACGACAGCGGGCCTCTTCGGCTACACGCATCTGACAGGCGGTTATCCAGGCGGGCAGGCGGAATATCTCCGCGTTCCCTTTGCGGATACGACGCACGTCAAGGTTCCGGAAAACCTGTCGGACGAGCAAGTCCTGTTTCTTGGCGATATCTTTCCGACGGGCTGGCAAGCCGCCGAACAGTGCGACATCCAGGAGACGGACACCGTTGCCATTTGGGGCTGCGGCCCGGTTGGGCAAATGGCCATTCGCAGTGCAATCCTGCTCGGCGCGAAGCAAGTCGTTGCGATCGACTGCCTGCCTGAGCGTCTGAGCATGGCAGAAGCCGCTGGAGCAATAACCATCAACTTCCAGGATGACAGCGTTATCGATCGGCTGGACGAGTTGACCGACGGAAAAGGCCCGGAAAAGTGCATCGATGCGACAGGCACGGAAAGTCACGTATCTTTCGCCCAGCCTGACACGATCTACGATCGCGCCAAACAGCTGATGGCGTTGGAAAGTGATCGGCCGCACGTCCTGCGCGAGATGATCTACGTTTGCCGTCCCGCCGGCATCATTTCGATCCCCGGCGTTTATGGCGGGCTCATCGACAAGGTGCCGATTGGGGTGGCGATGAACAAAGGCCTGACGTTGCGCATGGGGCAGACGCATGTCCGCCGCTGGACCGACGATCTTCTAAAGCGCATCAATGACGGGGAGATCGATCCGTCGTTCGTGATCACACATACGGCCAAGCTGAGTGACGGACCTGAGATGTACAATGTGTTTCGCGATAAGCGCGACAGCTGCATCAAAGTCGTTCTCAAACCGTGACTAAGTGGAGTGCAATACTGTGCGCAATCTCATACCGAAGCATCTCGAAGGTGACCCGAAGATTTTGAAAAAAGGTCATGGAAGCCTCAGCGCTGTTGACCGCACGGCGAAAGCGCTTGGTTGGTTCAGCATCGGTTTGGGGCTCGCCGAAATGTTGGCTCCCAGGGCCGTGACGCGGACATTGGGAATGGAAAGCGCCGGCATGAACGCCACGGTTCGTGCGTTTGGCGCCAGAGAAATCGCCGCCGGCGTTCTCACGCTTTCGACAGAAAAGAAGGTAGGGCTGTGGTCCCGCGTCTTGGGCGACGGGTTAGACGTCGCCGTTCTGGCAACAGGATTGGATAGGTTCAATCCACAGCGGAGGAACGTCAAAGTCGCACTGGCGACCGTATTGGGAATAACGGCTCTCGACTTGGCGACGGCGTCAGCATTATCAGCGCGAAGTGCGCGACCGCGACAGCTTCGCGACTACAGCAAGCGGAGCGGATTCCCCCATGGCGTAACGAAGACGGGTGCACGTCAATTCCGCCCAACCGCACAGCACATGCATTGAGATTGCCGGTGGGATCCAAGGTGTGCTTTTCGCACGAGCGCCAGAGTATAAGGAACGCTGTGTTCGCCGTCGCGGTTCGTCCTGACAATCCACATAAGGAGCGCTGCCCATGGCGACGTCGAAACACACCTCCAGCGCACAACGGCCCCTGGCTGTCATCACTGGTGCCTCGACGGGCATCGGCTACGAGCTTGCCAAATGCTGCGCGAAAGAAAACTTTGGTCGCAGAGACCGGCTTCGATGCGATGATGAATGGCGATGGCGATTTAAGCTGCAGTCGGCAATTGCGAACGTCGTACCGTCTGGCGTCCTTGCCGATCAGCATCGGAAAATGACGGCACCGGGTTCAGGCAAGAAGCCGGGCTCGGCCCGCTAAATGCGAGCGGTCAATCTTATGGTCGAGGAAGATCTACTTCCAATGGAAGCCCGGCTCGTCGCGGAGCTTCCGAGCGGCGCGGGTTGGCAGTTCGAACCGAAATGGGACGGCTTTCGGTGTCTCGTCTACAAGAACGGCGCGGAGGTGAAGCTGCAAGCCAAATCAGGAAAGTCGCTCGGGCGTTACTTCCCCGAAATCATCACGGCCATAGCGAGCGCTCCAATCAAACGCTTTACCATTGACGGCGAACTCATCATCGAGATCGATGGCGAGTCATCGTTCGAGGCTTTGCAGATGCGATTGCATCCGGCCGCGAGCCGGATCGCCAAGCTTGCACGTGAGACACCCGCGATGCTTATGGCATTTGATTGCCTGCGAGATAAGAGCGGGTGGCCGATCGTTGATGCAGCTTTGACGAAACGGCGGCAAGCTCTTGAAGACGTGGTGTCCGGCTTTTCCGGCAAGCAAAGGACTGAGCTGACACGGTATACAACCGACCGGCGCCTTGCCTTGCGCTGGCTGAATGGCGGCTTACCGGGAATAGATGGTGTGATCGCCAAGCGCCTCGACTCGCCTTATGTGTCTGCCGAACGCGCCATGCTGAAGGTCAAACGTATTCGAACCGCTGACTGCGTCGTTGGAGGGTTTCGCTATGGCGCCGCGGGAAAGGTCGTTGCATCGCTCCTTCTCGGTCTCTTTGACGAAGCGGGAAAGTTGCATCACGTGGGATTTACCTCGGCGATATCGGGCGCCGAAAAGTCGAAACTCACAGAAGTTCTTGAGAAGCTCATAGCCCCGCCTGGTTTCACCGGTGATGCTCCGGGCGCACCGAGTCGCTGGTCAAATGCACGATCAGCGGAATGGCAGCCGCTCAAGCCAAAGCTTGTCGCGGAAGTCGCGTACGATCACGTGACGGGGCATCGATTTCGTCATGGCACCCGATTTATTCGATGGCGACCAGACAAGTCGGCAAGGCAGTGCACCTTCGAACAGATCGCGTCGAAGTGAGTAGCTGGTAACGCTAACGCCACATACCTCTGAATTCGCGGGATCGAGGAACAAGCAGGAGAGAGCAGCGTCGGCGAAAGCCCTACCTGATAGAAGTTGACCCCATTTAATACATCGCCAGGGTAACAAATGAGCTTATGTACGATCGGGCTCACAGTCATGACCGGCACTTCTAGCCGCGTGCGCGGCATTCAAATTTTGGAAAACTTGCCCGCAGGCTGGCACGTCGCACGAGAAATGTAGTAATTCAGGTGCCCATTTCGCGCTTTCGAACTGTGACGCTATTATGCAGCCGATAACGAGCGTATTTTCCGCAAGCCGAATAGGGGGAATTTGATGGCAGTTAGCCCCTTGCACGACTGAGCAGACGGTGAATACGAGTTCGAGTATGACGCGAATTCTCCATCAGCCTTTTGATTCGCAACGCGCTCCCGCAAATGAAGTTCCGCAGACGCTACCTAGCACCGTAGTTCGAAAAGCGCTTAGGCGGCGATGGCGGGACGGCCCGGCGAGCAAGAGTTTGCGCATCTCAGCGAAATCGTCGCGACCTGAAAATAATCTAAAGCGTTTCGGCATTTCGTATTCCAACGATCACACCTCGATATGAGGATAGGTCTCGCAAAGGCGCTCCTTCTGGCGTTCAATTTCGAATGAGCACCAGGACAAACTTCAAAAGAGCCTCCCCTCGGATCGACTTCGTCATCACCTTGATGTTGGAATACCTATCCAGAACCTGGTTCGATACAGCGCAGCCAGCTGCGTTTGCCACGGGCTGCCGTCATCGAACGCTGCTGCACATCCACATAAAGTTGGACGCCAAGCTTGCCGAGCGCCCAACACGCAATCCCGTTTGCTTACCGATCATGGGCGCATCTTGATGACGCTGAGTCGGCCATCACCCTCCAGCTTGGCCAATCGAACTTCGTCATAAACAAGAGCTTCCTTCTCCCTTAGCTGGGATCGAAGGTCATCCTCCGAAATCATCTCGCGCTCAAGATTCGCCGCGTTGAGCTTGCCGTTCTCGATAAGGGTTAAGGGCGGCGCTGCAAGGATGGGTCGCAGCTTCGGAAAACGATAGCGTAGCCAATCGATAATGAATTCCCAGGCAACGATCGTCAGGACTAGAATAAGACCTTCCGTCACCGAGCCGTATTCCTTGCCCAGGCCGTTTTGCGCCGCGTCGGCGATAAGAACGATGACGAGCAAGTCCGCCGGACCGAAACTTCCTGCTTGTCTGCGCGATACGAATCTCAAAATGGCGAATAGGCCGAGGTACATTATCGTTCCACGGACAACGATTTCCGCGATTCCAATGGACGGCATAAATACTGAACCCCAATTAACCGACATACCTCTACCTCACCGTTTTTGGACACCTCATATCCAACGCGCGCGAAACCGCGGTAGTTCGGAAGGCCGCCGAACCATCGGCATCTCTTCTGCGGTTTTGATAGCGACATCTGGTTGGCCTTACCGGGAATCTAAACCTTTGTCCGAAGGTTCTGCTGCAAGAGGACGATAGAATGCCTGAGCTTTCCCTTACCCCGGATTATGTTGCGAGGCTCATCGTGAAGATGCGCGGCGTTCAAGGCCGCGAGAACACGACTGATCCACAAAGCGGATCAAATGCTCCCGACGACAACGTAATCGAGGCGCTTCGTAATCGAGGCGCTTCAGGACTCCACCCGGCGATCTCTCCCGCGAGGGAATACGCGAAGAGATCCGCGGACTTTCTGCAAGTGAGCAAGCAGAACTGGTCGGGTTGCTGTGGACCGGGCGTGGTGACGCCGAACCCGAAGATTGGGAGAACGCTATCGAATTGGCGGGCAACAGGCGCGAAACACCAACGGCGCACGACCTGATGTCAGAGCCGCTCGTCCTGACTTTTGGGCGGACGGCCTTGGAGAAGCTCGGAATTGGAATGCCGCTGGGAACTGATGCGTCGCTGTAAAAATATGACGAGCAGCAACAGATGCGATGGTTGTGGCTTAGAACAGGCGTGTTGGCAAGCTGCGTAATCTTGATCGCGCTTGCGTTGCTGCAGATCTTCGGAATTCAGCTGCTGCCGTTACATGGACCTCGTTGAGAAACCCCGTTCCGGCTAGCAGCCGGCGCGTAGGGATGCGTTTAGCCGGCGATGCAAAAGCGCCAAAGTGGCCGCTTCTGCCGCGGACAATTGGCCCAGACGCTGTGTTAGCTCCTTTTCGATCTTTGACTTCATAACTTGCGCGAGTTGGCCATCGAAGTAGCACTGCAAAACTTCCGGATGCACATAGCATTTGCGGCAGATTGTCGGCGTGTTGCCGAGTCGCGCCGCGACGGTTTCGATCGCGCGGCGCACGTTGCGCTTAGCGGCTGCTTCACTATCGACGGCTTCGTACTCGGACAGCGCGACGGCGGCCAGAACTGTCCCGGCCCAGGTGCGGAAGTCCTTGGCTGATATATCGTCGCCGGCAATCTCACGAATGTAAGCGTTGACATCTTCCGATGTCACGGCATGTAAACCGTCTGCATCTTCATACTGGAAGAGGTGTTGCCCAGGCAAATCTTGGCAATCACGTACGATGCGCGCAATCCGGCGATCGGAGACGGCGAGCCGCCAGACTTTGCCCGTCTTGCCGCGAAATTTGAACCGCATCTCACTCTTTGAGATCGTCACATGGCGGTCCTGTAGCGTCGTCAATCCGAAGCTGCCGTTGGTGCGGGCATATTCCTTGTTACCGACGCGGATGAGCGTTTGCTCGAGAAGCATCACGATGGTCGCCAGCACCTTCTCTCGGTCCAGCCGTTTACGACGCATATGCTGGCGTAGTCGTTTGCGAAGACGCGGCAGCGCCTTCGCGAAGGCCGTCATTTTGTTATACTTCGTTTCGTCGCGACTCTTCTGCCATTCGGGATGATAGCGGTATTGCTTGCGTCCGCGTGCATCGCGTCCGGTCGCCTGGATGTGGCCGACGGCGGTTGGGCAGATCCACACGTCCGACCATGCTGGCGGTATCGCCAAGCTCTTGATCCGGGCTTTGGTTCGGACATCAGTGACCCTTGCGCCCGAGGGTAAAACATAGACAATTCTCTTGCCTGCGCGCTTACGCGCAATGCCTGGATCGCCGTCATTGACGTATCTGAGGTCGGCATCTTCGGCGTCATCGATGTTCGCCGTCGACGCAACGCGGTCCGAATTCGCACGCATGAAAGATCCCGAGCTTCAAATTTTGCCCGCATGGGTTGATGCGGACAACAAAACGCGCCGGCTGGGATCGCAGTTCCGCCACGGCTTAGACCTGCTCAATTTGCCATGATCATGTTGGGAGAGGGTCTTTCTCGGGCGACGACAACCTGGCAGCAAGATCGCGCTGTGTGCAGCTTTCGCCAATTCCGAAACGAGATCGCGAGAAGCAAGAGCCGATGGAGCGGACGAGTTGGCCAAGCTTCTGCTTCTGATTTTTTCCGCTCATGCGAACTCGTTCGAAAACCGCAATCCTTTATTTCGCCCGAAAAAATCCAACCGATAAAAGACCTTTTGCAAACTGGCGCTTGTGGTGTCCAAATTTGTCCGTGGGCTATGATAACAAATTGAAAATACTATTTAAAAATGTCCTTACACAGCCAAAAATGGCCAAAAAAATGTCCATTGGACACCAACAGGGACAAACGCATTTCGCATGATTTTCGCTGAACAAACCCCGCCCTTCGGAAATGGTTTCCACTCCACGCGGATGAAGGTGTGGTCGGCAGGAGCGTCATCGGCTACCCGGTAATCTACGCAATGCGCACATTCCATTCGGCCATACTTAACCGCGACGCGTCGAGAACAGTTTTCCTAGGACAAAGGCTGCGAAACCGGTGACAGCCATTGCTTCGAGCGGGTTAGCCTTGGCATAGTTGGTGATCTTGTCGACGTACGGCTTTGCCTGGTTGAGGTACGGCTTGGCGCTATCAGAAAACTCGTTCGCCTTGTCGACCAGCTGCTTCTTGTTCTGTTCCAGGATATCGGTGGTGTCCATGGGCGGTGCTCCTTTGCTTTCGAACCCCGCTCAAGTCATGTTTGTTCCCAAACTCCGGTGGCATGCAAAGTGCGTACGAGGCGGCGGAACCAATGCCCGGATAAGGCGCGCAGCTTGACGATGAGACTTGCACCGCCCTGCTCGCGTCAGGATGTCCGTGGCAGGCGAGAGATGCCGATTACCCTTTACGTATCGTTTAACAAAAAAGCGGGAGCAATGAAGCTCCCGCCGGAGTTTTTCTCTTATTGGCTGGCGCCACTCGGATTTGTGCCGCTGGAGCTTGTGCCGCTTGCGCCCGAACTCGTGCCGGAACTCGCTGAGCCTTTGACATTGCCATTGTTACAGCCGGTCATGAACTCCGTTTGCGGGATCGAACCGTCGCTATCGGTATCGACGCTCTTGAAATTCGTGACGTACGTCTGAGCCTGGCTTTGCGACAAGGTCGAACCCTTTGTGGGGTTTGCCTGGTTCCACAACGTTTCACATTCCGCCTGAGAGAGCTTCATATTTGAACCCGCAGGTTCTGCTGCGAGGGTGGGCCCACTAAACAGAGCGATGCAGGCTAGGGCACTACCATAGACGGCCGCGGTGCGTAACATGTGTTTCCTCCATTTTTAACACCGATGGTAATCGAACTATTGTTGGGCTCGGCAGTTCCACGAATGAGAGGCGTTCTTTGATGGGCGGATTCGCGCGCGATCTGCAGCGCGCGCATGCGTCTCAAACGAGATGTTCGCCTGGAGCGAAACATGTTTGGCAGACCGTCTTTCCGCATCGTCAACAACGACCCTCCACGGTTTTGGAATATCAGCCGTCTACTGAGTTTCTGCTGCTCTGTAAGCGATCCCCCTACCGCGAGCCAAAGGTCACTCATCCCGGCCGGCTACCCTTGCTCACAAATCATAACAGGCTTGGGAGACGACGGCAGATTCCTGCACAATCGATGACGCCCATCCAAGCGGCGAGCGGGTCGGAACCGCGTTTTTGCTCCTGCAATCATCGCAGCAATAGCAAGTCGAATGTGCAAACAACGTTTTGACGCTGATGGAAGTGGCCGCCAAAGACGAAAACATTACCGTTTGAGTAGCTATAACCTGAGCGGCATGTTCATCGCGGCAACACCTTTTTCACGCCCTCGATGAGGTCGGACATCCGTACCGGCTTCGTGAAGATGCCGTCGTATCGTTCAGTTTCGCGTGTGCCCGGGCATATTCCGGCCCAAAAGCCAAGCACGCCTGAGAGGCTGCCAGGATCTACCCGTCCGAAGTTGCGGCGAAGCAGTCAGTGGCCTGGATCGGCGTGGCGTTCGCCCCCACTGTCATTGTCGCGGGTCGCCCCGCCAAATTTTCCGTTCGCCCAGAAGACGGCGAAGCCAGTCGGGGGCCACCGTTACCGTCGCCAGCCCGCGTCGAAGGCTGGCTTCGATGAGGCGGCTGCGCTTGCTATGCATTATGAGACGATGCCTTTGCGCTGTGCGGCAGGCCAAGCCGCAAAAAGCGTCTCAGTTGTCACCGTCTCGACCTGCTGGCCGAACCGGTTCAGATAGATATCCATCATGGCGTCATGCGTTTCATTGGCCGAGCTGCACAAGGCATCCGTCACAAGGATCACGCGAAAGCCCCAGTCAATGGCTCCCAGAACGGTGCTCAGCACGCACACGTCGGTCTCGCCGCCGGTGATGATCAGCGTATCGATGTCGCCGTTCTTGAGATCGAGGTGAAGGGTGGTACCGGTCCAGGGGGAATAGACGTATTTATCGAACACGCGGGCCGGCGGAACAAACTTCGCAAGTTCCGGCACAAGGTCGACCTGATCAGGTCCCATGCGTTCGATCGTCATCATGTGCCAGCGCTCGTAGTAGTGTTTCCACATGCCCGCACCGGCCCCAGGCTCCCTGGCTGGTAAGAAACGCGTAAATATGGTGTGTGTCGGCCGCACATCGGAGATCGTGATGATGTTCGGGAGCACGCGCGGTAGCCAAGGCATTTGCCATGCAGTTGCGCCAGCGAACATACGCTGCATGTCGACGCAGAGATGGACCGTATTCTCAGCCACCGGGCCGAAGCGGAGCGCATTGCTTTTTGTCATAGCCGCACCCTAACATTTTCGGCCGCCCACTAGTTCCTGTGGGTAGCGCCCGCGGGTCGACCCGAAATGCGGGTTAGCGCCTTATGGTCCGAGCGCCCCATGACGAGTCGGAGGATGCGGATGACTGTCGACGTATTGATTATTGGCGGAGGCCCGGCAGGGCTTAGCGCCGCGCAGGTCCTGGGACGATGCCACAGGCGGGTTCTGATCTGTGATGAAGGAAAGCAAAGGAACCTGCGCTCGCAGGCGATTCATGGACTCTTAGGCCATGAAGGTACGTCTCCTTTGAATTTTCTCGCCCGCGCGCACTCCGAGCTTGCCCGGTATCCGACCCTACAGCTTCGCAGGACGCGGGTGATCGACGTCGTGCCCACTGAAGGCGGCTTTGCGTTTCAGTGCGAGGACCGCAGGCAGGGAATGGCTTCAAAGCTTCTCATCGCCAGCGGAATCGTCGACGAATTGCCTGCGGTCGCCGGCGTTGAGGCGCTTTATGGTATTTCGGTTCATCATTGCCTCTACTGTGATGGCTTCGAATATAGGGGCAAGGCTGTGGCCGCTTACGGCAAAGGCGACAAGGGAGCAGAACTTGGCATCGTCATGCAGCATTGGGTGTCCGACGTCGTTGTGTGCAGCGACGGTACCGAAATCAGCAGAGAGCTTCAGGGCAGGCTCGAGAAGCGCGGCATAGGCATGCGAATGGGAACGATCGCACGATTACGAGGGGAGCGGGGCCAGCTGTCGCAAATCGAGTTTGCGAGCGGACCGCCACTCCTGCGGGACGGCCTTTTCTTTGCCACTGGATGCAAGCAGGCATCCGATCTCTCGAACCGTCTCGGTTGCAAGCGAGATGAAAAGGGCGGCGTCTTTAGTCGCGCGGGGACGGAAGAGAGTTCGGTGCCCGGCGTTTATATAGCGGGGGATGCATCGCGCGACGTTCTCATGGTCTCGGTCGCCATCGCGGAAGGGGCGAAGGCGGCTGTCACGATTAACAAGGCATTGCTCGCCCGTGACGGGTTCTGGGATTAGCCAGACAGCTGTCCTGCCCTGCGACACAAGAACTTTTAACAAGTCGCGATACGAAAAGATTTCCGGACGCCTGGGCGCGGAATCGCCGCCAAGCGCGGCTACGAGCAGGAAAGCTGACAGTGTGTACTTGAAAATATTCAACGTGCGCTGCCGCACCGCCCAAGCCAGGCGCCTTCCCTTATCGCCACGCTCATCGGGGCGATCGCAAGTCCGTGAGGAGGTGCGTCTGTTCTACGAAGTTTGAGCAGGAGGCGGGCTGGGGTCAAACAATCAGAAGCGGATCGGCCTCCACCCCCGCCTTGCGCCGCAGACTATTTTCCCGTCGAATTGTCCTTCGAGGGTGTGCGGTCCGACGTGCCTTCAGGCGTCTGACCCGCGTCCGTTCCAGTGTTCCCTTGCGAACTTGCATTTGGGGTGCGATCAGGAGAGGGATTGCCAGGCGTCCGATCGGAGGTTTTACCCTTGCTGCCGGGTTCGTTGTTCGTCGAGGCGCCGGATTGATGTGTCGTCGATGAGCCTCCTGCGAGAACCAGAGATGGGCTGCCGGTGAGCGCCAGCGCGCTGGTGGCGATAGTGAAAATAGCTTTCTTCGATAACATGTCGACCTCGTTTTTTCTGTTCGGAACCTCAAGCAATACGGCGGACCGCGTTCAACGTTCCTTTTTTTCGTGACGTTCATCTTGAGCGGCTGAGCAGGGGGAAAAGGATCGCGGTGGCAATCCCGTTTTCGGAGCGAGTCGACTCTTTCATCGCTCCAGGCCGGTTGCCCAGCCGGAGCATTGGCTGAGCCCTCACTGGCGCGTTGCCTTGGTCCGCCTCGGAGGAGATTGGCCCTGAAATTTTTCGCACCTCCCGCTCACCAATTAAGTGGGCAACGTGGTTGTCCTTTTGGTATCCGAGGCTGTTGGAAGCGGTGGCCTCGGATCAACCTCTCGCGGGCGGTATCGAGAGACCAGAGCGCAACGTCGTTGATTTGATGGCCCAGCTGCGCGTCACCGTTGAGGAAAAAGGAAAGGGTGAGGCAGCAGGTAAATCAACGCCGACGTGGCCAAAGAAGTCGGTGTAGCTGGAGCAGGGGTCACTTCGTAATTGGAAGAGCTTGGCGTAACATCGATGGCGTCGGTTACGGGCTTTTTTCGGTGAAGCCGAGTTCGATCCCGCAGGCGAGCTCGTTCGCATTACACTTGATGCGCTATCCGCCGGCGACCCACTTCTTGTTCTCGACATTGCAAAGCTCATCCCGGACGGTACGCGCCAGAGGAAGGTGCTTTCGATCGACGCCGACGTTCTTTACGCAGTTTTGGAGTACTCCGCGAAAGTGGCGATCGCCTCGAATAACGTCTTCGGCGAAGCTCTGCGCGCGTGTCTGAAAAAGAAGGGTCGGCCGTTGGTCTGAAGAAGGCCTTCGCGCAGAGCGCGCGGCGGACGCCGGCGATGATCCCGAGCTTGCGAAGAAGAGAACAGACGGGAAAAGACGGTGGACATTCATCCTAATGGCCAAGGAACCAGATGTCCGTTTTCCAGGTTCAGGTATTTAACTGTTTCGGGCGCGATGTGATGGCTGTTGCCCTAAGATCCCATATTAATCGCTGTATCAAACACGGGTCGTTGATCCTTGAGCTTCCGCGCGGGGAGCAACTGGCTGCGGGCGATGGTTCAGGGCTGCTGATCATTATACGGCTAAAGGATAATCGGGCCGTCGCTGAGCTTCTTCTGAATCCCGAGTTGGCGCTCGGTGAACTTTACACTGACGGTCGCTTAATCGTGTCTGGCGGCTCGGTGTATGATTTTCTCGACTTGCTCGGCCGCAATATACCCGGGTTGCTACCGCCTCAAATCGGTCGCTGGCGGCACGCAATCAGAACGGGATTTGATCGGTGGCGGCGCGGTAACTCTGAGAGGATCGCGAGACGCAACGTCCACCATCATTATGATATCGATGATCGCATCTATTCTTTGTTCCTTGACCCAGACAGGCAATATTCCTGCGCATATTTTGAATCGGAGCGGCAAAATCTCGAACACGCGCAACTCGCGAAGAAACGACACCTTGCCGCGAAATTGCTTGTGTCTGAGAATTCCAGGGTGCTTGACATCGGCTGTGGATGGGGAGGCTTGGCGCTCTACCTTGCGGAACTTTGCGGCGTCGACGTCACAGGAGTGACCCTATCGCCCGAACAGCTCAAAGTGGCGGAGCGGCGCGCCCAAGAAAAGGACCTCAATCTGCGCGTCCACTTCCGGCTCGAGGACTACCGTGCCGTGACCGAAACCTTTGACCGCATCGTCTCGGTCGGCATGTTCGAACACGTGGGTTTCCGCAATTACGAGACTTTCTTCGGCATGATCAGCCGAAGTCTCAAACCGGACGGCATCGCCTTGCTCCACTCGATCGGGCGTCTGGACGGGCAAAGCGCGACCAACCCATGGATTGCAAAACACATATTCCCGGGGGGGTACATGCCTTCGCTGGCGGAAGTCCTTCCCGCTGTTGAGAATTCGGGCCTCATCGTGACCGATATCGAGATCCTGAGGTTGCATTATGCCGATACGCTCGCAGCGTGGCGTAGCCGTTTCCTCAGTCATCGCGCAGAAGCTGCGGCTGTTCTCGGCGAAAGATTCTGCCGTATGTGGGAATTCTATCTGGCGGGTAGCGAAGTTGGTTTTCGTTACGGCGGACTGATGGTTTTCCAAATGCAACTTGCCAAGAAAATTGACACGGTCCCGCGCACGAGGAACTACATCGCCGAAGAAGAATCGCGCCTACGCAAGCTGGAGCAGGCCGGCGCGAAGCGAGGGGTTGCGGTGCGGTTAGTTCATTCCCGATGATGGCCCATGCGCGGTCAAATAGAAATTTCAGGGCTCTTCAAAAGGCTGAGCATCATCTCCACCAGAATGGCCGGATTCGCAGGCTTCTCGAGATACGGAATATTTCGAAGTGGCCCCTCGAGCTCGCCCTTTCGGTATCCGCTGTAAATGATGAAGGGGATGCCGCGTTCTTTGAGACGAGCGTAGAGAAACGAACTATCGCCGTCAGGAAGCGCGTGATCGAGGATCGCTCCCGCGAGGCCGTCATACTCTACGATAATCATCGCGTGACGAAGTGTGTTTGTGGTCGTCAGTTCAGCGCCGGTGTGTTCGAAAGCCCTTGAAATATCCATGACAATAAGAGGTTCATCCTCAACGATGAGGATCGACCGCCCCGTGAGTATTGGGCGTTGCATTGGAAAGTAGCCTTTAGCGCGGCTAAGCGCGACTGCCAGAGGCAGGGCGGCCCTGAAAGGGGCCGCTGATGTCCCAAGCGTCGATCAATCCTCGTACGCGCAGCAATCGTAAATGATCGACTGGGAAAGGCCAAAGCCGGGTAGCGGTCCCGAACTTGGTGCTGCGTATGGATAGAGTCTACCATGTGCAGCCCCAGGAGTCCTAAAATTTTGGCTTTCCGGTGGACCTTTCGCGACAGTTGCGGCGGCTGGCTCCGAACGGTGTGAAGCATCGGCACCTTTGGCGGAACCGACGCAACCCACTCTCCGTTGATGTGCAGGAATGAAGTCATATGATCTTTCCGCAAAGGAGCACCCGCCGCGATGGCGGATTGCTCCTTGTTGGTCCCAATAAACACCAGAGTATCGCGATGAAGGTCGGTCAGTCCGCCCGACGCGCCCGCGCGCGAGACGTATCGAAAAAATCGAGTTTCGAAGAGGCGATCGAGCATGTCGAGGCGATTTGCGCGCTTCCGCCCTCGCCCATTCCTAGCCGAGCGCCGACGGGCATCTGATGCGCCGATATTGCGACTGCCGGTTCGACGCGAGCTCTTAAGCCGCTTGAAACAGGCGGGGTGTTGCAGCTTTCGCCGGTTTCCTTTTTGGCGGCCGTCTTCTTGGCTGCCCATTTATCGGCAGCGATGAATTCTCTGGGGACCTTCTGCGGAATACCTGCCTTTCGGCGAACGCTGGATTGTGTCCTGCCGCCTCCATGAACCAGTGTTCTTGCGCGGATTTTGAGGCCATGGGCAACCTTCGCCTTCGATTCATCGACAAACGCCAAACGCGAAGATTTCGTTCCGTGGTGTGCTCCCACCGATGTCGATCAGCGCGAACGCCAAAGGCCGCAAATTAGCAAAGGGCCGTATCATGGGAACAAGGCCGCCTATCCCTGGTTGGACTCGTATTCGTATTGCGTGAGGCGCAGCATGACCGGGAATGTCATTTGGGTCGATTTTAAAGCCCGCGACAAGCTCTATGACGTGACAGTGATCGAGCGCTTTGCAAGGATCACTAGAGAGACGAGCCAGCAGCGGCCTCACGGTGACGAGTTCGATGTCATAGCGCCTTTGCGAAGGCCAATGCTGGTTGATGGGCGTTGAGGCTCGATCAGGACGACCTACAAGGATGTGGGTTGGACCCCACAACCTTAGACCAAGCACACGCTTTTATCGGAGCACGTGAATGATAGCCAAGGGACCACGAGTCCATAAAGATGAGGACCGTTCGCACCAGCCTCGTCAAGAGACGACTCCCTCATCGCGAGAGCGTCAAACCACGGCCGTTGAAGACCATGTGAAAAAGCGGGAAAAGCTTTCCGACAAGGCTAGTGGAAAGACCAAATGTCCCGGACGCTGAAATGGCGCTTGCAACCCAAGCGATCTCTTTCATCGCAATGTGAACCGTTACCGATCCCAGATAAAGGTCCGCTACTTCTCTCAGGTTGCTCTTTGAACGAATGCCGCACTGTTCGAAATCAGCTTCGATGAATTAGATGCTCAGACAAGCGTTTGGGATGTTTCCCATATTTTTACAGCCGCTTTGCAAATTTGCGGAAAGATCGTCTTTAGATCTGAGAGGCAAGCTCTAATTGCGAAATGGAGCGCATTCGGTCGGCGAGGCAATTTTCGATCTACCTACCTGATCATTGCTCGTGACGTTTAGAGTGCGTCGCCTGTACACGGTCCGCGTCGACGAGCCGGATCCGAAATTCAGTCATATGCTGCTTGAACAGTTTGGCGGCGCCAACGGCAACTCGCGGCCGCAATGCAGTATTCCGTTCAGGGAGCTGGCACGCTCGCCCGTCTGCATCTTGCACCCATGAAGTTCGGCCGCGACGCCGCGGAAGCCGACCCCCTGATTGCCATCGCCGGTGGGGGCGGCGTCAATCTCTTCAACTCGATGGGCAACGCT
>Ga0256794_1000121_pt1 | contig 21414 bp, 21 predicted proteins | sample MC6MC0945MT_FD_186352 | JGI IMG/M metagenome (GOLD analysis project Ga0256794, IMG submission 186352) | Metatranscriptome of enriched soil aggregate microbial communities from Iowa State University, Ames, United States - MC6-MC0945-MT... | ecosystem: Environmental > Terrestrial > Soil >... | reverse complement strand
TATGCAAAAATGCACCCGTTTTCGAATTTCAACAGGAGCGGTTCATGCAGACTACGTGGCGGGCGATGGCGGGGGTGATTGCAGGGGTGGCCTTGGCGGGGCTTGCCGGCTGCGGGAAGAAGAATGAGTACCCCGAGAGCATTCGCCTCGTGACGTATAGCTCGTGCGTGGAAGGCTTCAAGAAAAGCGCGGGTGCGCGGCCGGACGTGGACACGCGCTCCGCCACGTATTGCCGCTGCGTGCTGGACGGCTTGCAGAAGACGGTGGCGCTCAAGGACTACACCGCCTATGACCGCATGCTGGTCACCAACGAAAAAGGCCCGGAGCGTGACCGCATCGAAGCGCTGGTTAACGGCGTCGTCAACATGTGCGTGGCGGAACAGATCAAGAAGTAGGGTGGCCTTGGCGAGGCCGGCCGTCCCTCAGGTGCATTGCCATAGATGCCCGCTGACTCGGCAGCCAGCGCACCAGAACGTGTAGTTGCAGCCGCCGCTGCCCCATAGCCATTTGCCGCCATCGGCTTGCGGCAATCCGGAATCCAGCTGCATGACGAAGTGCATGTCTTGCTGGCAGTCGGGGCAGGCGGGATAGTCGGCGGACTGCACCCAGCTTGGCGCGCCGCCCACGCGGCTCAGGTTTTGCCTGCCGTTCGATTGCCCCCAATCCTGCCAGGCCCAACGGGATGGGGCGGTGAATAGCTGAACGTCGGCGTCCAACAGCGGTTCGGCAACATAGTCCGGGGGCGACGGCGCTTCTTGCCGCTGACTCGGGTGGGCATGGGGCGCGCCTTCCGCATCATGGCGATAGAACATCGCGCCATCGCTCTGCCACCCTTGGCATGACAGGCACGTGGCGAAATCCAGCGGAGTGGCGCTTTCAATGCTGGCCACGGCCGGATCAACCAGGGCAAGCAAGCGATGCAATGGCGCGTGGCAATGTCCGCAGGTGCTGGCCAGTTGACCGCCCATGCGCGCCTGGGTGACCGGCGTGGCGCTCGCGTTCCAGGTGGGATGCGCCTTTTGCACGTCACGCCGCCATGCAGGCTGATCGGCCAGGATGAGTTTGCGGTGGCTGGCGCTGAATCCGATATGCAGGGGCCGCTCTGAGTGCAGGGCGCGTATGCCGCCATCCTGCAACGCGTAGCCGGCAAGGTGCAGCCATGTCTGGGCCAGCGCGTCGGGGGTGGGGAACAGGTGCGACCACGCTTGCTGCACAGCCTGGGGCCGGCGCGACCGCAGCAACGCAATCGCGCGCGTGCGGCCCAGCGTGCCGTCGCTGACATCGTCTTCCAAGGTGGCGCACCAATCCGCCGACGTCGTGGCGTCGAGCGCGCGCCACGCCTGATCCGCCAAATACTCGGGGCCACCTTCGCCGGCGTGCACGGCATGCAGATAGGCGTTCCAGTCGCTGGCGAAGACGTCGGGGTATTGCAAGGCGGCGGAATCCAGGACTTCGCAAAGCATGTCTGACCGGGCGCCTTGTAGGGCGCGTCGCCAGGCGGCGTTGACGGTTGCGAGGTAGCTGTCGTCGTCCATCAGGTCCAGCGCGGCGTCGATGAACGTCGCGTGCTTCAGGTTGCGGTCCAAGGCTTGCACCACCAGGTCGCCCAACGCCTTCGGATCGTGCGCGCGCAGTTGCAGCGTTTGCGCCATGGGGTCGTTGGCCTTCCAACCCAGGCGTTCGAAGGTGTCCAGAATGTCGGTGGCGGTTTGCATGAGCGGGGTCTGCATGAACTGGGTTTGCACGAGCGGGCGTTGCATGCAGGGGCTTTGCATGACGGGCCCTGAATATTTTCAGGCGAGAGAATATCCGATCGTGTCTGGCGCACGCTAAAACGGGCGCCGCGACGATACCTGTCACAGTGGATTTCGAAACCGGCGTAGCCTTAACACGCGGTAACGCTTCGTCCTGATTGCGTTAAACCTGATCCCTAGAATGCGTGGCGTAGGCATGTGCCGTGCATTGAGAAGGTCTAACGTGAAAAAGCAAATCGTCTCTACTCTTTTGGTTGCCGTGATTGCAGCAAGCAGCGGTTTGGCCTATGCGCAACCCGATCGTGGTCCTGGCGGCCCCGGTGGTCCGGGTGGGCCTGGCAACAGCCATGGCAATGGCCCCGGCAACGCACCGGGCAAAGGACCAAACAACGCACCGGGCAAAGGACCAAACAACGGACCGGGCCACGGGCCGGGTCACGACGCCGGCCGTGGCCCGGGGCCGAATCACGGCCATGGCTACGACCGCCCCGATCCCGCTCCGGCGCGCTGGTCCAAAGGCGAACGCGTGCCGCAGCCGTATCGTGGCCCGCAATACGTCATCAATGATTGGCGCGGCTACCACCTGAAGCAGCCGCCGCGCGGCTATCAGTGGATCAGCGTAGGCGCCGACTACTTCCTGATCGGCGTGGCGACAGGAATCGTGCTGGAATCCGTGTTTGATCGTTGATTGCGCTGCCGCGAGCGCGCGCGCAAGTGCTGCGGGCGTCCGGCTTGCCGGACGCCCCGATTCCGACGGCTCGGGCGGGGCTTGCCTAACGCCCCAGCTTCATCGACACATCTGTATGTGTCCCGCGGTCAAGATCCGCGCCCAGCGGCTGATCCCAATCGGGCAGGCTGAGCAGTTCTTTGCTGACTTCGCCAGCTTCGATGCGGCGGGCGATGTCGTCCAGCAGCAGCGTGCGCGTAGCGAAACCCTTGCCTTGCAGATCGCGGGCAAAGAGGCGGTAGGTCAGGTTGGGTTCCACGCCTTTCATGACGCCCAGGTCCAGGATGCGGCCTTGTTCATTGCGCATCAGCAAGTGGCCTGGCCGCGCGTAGATGCGGTAGATGCGCCACGGAGATGAGATGGCGGCATGGCTGCGTTGCGGGTCGCGGCGCGGCTCGCCGCTGGCGGGCGGCGGGGAGGCTGACGGAAGCAGCTTGACGCAGGCGTTGGCGAATTTAGCGATCGACCTTCTGATCGCGCTCACGCCGGTTCTGCGATGAGAAGAACGTGCGCGGGGCAGGTGATACGCGAGAGGCGAGTGTTGCGATGATGCATGGCCATACTCCTGTATGGCGATACGGCGAGGTGACGCACGTTCAAGCACCATTGCGCGAGCATACGCCTTTTATTGTTCGGGTATACGCTTACGCAGCGTTGGTTACGTAATAAGTAAACCCGAAGCAAATCTGAGAAAACCCCGCTGCGTGCCGCGGATTGCTTGGTTTTGCCGTTAATTAAGCCCCGTCAGCCGCGAAAATAATACATGCGTGGTAATTGGAAACGCCGATTGACTTTAAGAACCTCTGCACCCATAGTGGATTAGAAGCTTTTCGAGCATCGTGATTTTCGTCCGGTCTTGCTCCCCTAGGGGCGCTACATTGTTCGCAGTCCTTTCCTTGACAGGCTCACCTTCGCGGGCGGTGCCCGCTATTAAAAGGAATGAGATTATGGAAACCGGAATCGTAAAGTGGTTTAACGATGCGAAAGGATTTGGCTTCATCATGCCCGAGAACGGCGGCAAGGATTTATTTGCGCACTTCTCGGAAATTGTCAGCGATGGCCATAAGGTCCTGATGGAAAACCAACGCGTCAGTTACGTGACCGCGCAAGGTGCCAAAGGCCCCCACGCCACGCAAATCCGCGCTTTGTGAATGAAGGCCCATTGGGGCCTTTTTAACAAATAGGGGGTTTCATGTTTCACAACAATATGGTCTACAAGGGCTATCGGCTTACCGCCAGTGTTTCCCGGATTACAGTCGGGGGCAGCAGCCGGCCCGCCTTCACCGCAACCGTCGCGGTGGAGTTGGCAGCAGATCAGGACAAGCTCAATGAACATCACGCCGTACCGTTGTTCGAATCGGGCGGCTTTGTTTCCAGTCCGGGCATGGCGGTAGACGCCGCGATCAATCATGGTCGTCTTGTCGTCGACGCGCATGCCAGGCCTTCTTGAAATGCCGCAGCTTGACGCTGCATGCCTGCCAGACAGGGCCGCCCGCTTGGGCGGCCTTCTTGTTGGCGAGTGTCGAGGAGAGTTTCATGATGAATTCAGACGACAGGGCCACATCTTCGCCCGGCAACGGCGACGCGAATGCAACGATCGGCGCTTGGGCGCCGCCGTTTCCGTTTGAACAACTGGATGCCGTTCAGCAGCGCACGCTCGCCGAGCTGGGGGTTGCAGTGCTGAACCTATGGAGCGATTTGTCGTCCGACACGCGTCAGCGATTCGTGAGCCGGCTGGCGATGCCGGCTGATCCGGACGTGCCGGCGCTTCAGGCCCGCATTACGCGCTTTGTGGCGGATGCCACGGCGTTGCGCGCCAGACTGGCAACGCCGCTGCGGCCAGGCGTGTCCCGCGCCGGGCGTGATGATGAAGACTTCGTCGACCGCGCCAAGTTGGCCTACAAACTGGACGGCGGCGTCTCCGAGCCCGCGCACTACAGTCACATCAACGAGTTCGAGGGCAAGCGCGTTGTGGTCTTGCGCAACAAACGCGGCGTGCTGGCGGTGTATGAAGATGTTGGAGGTCTGGCGACGCGGCTGGCGCATTGGCCGGTGTCATGGGTGTGAAAAGAAGTGTGCATGTGGCGTCGTGTTTGAACGCCTGGACGCCGATGTAAAGTCTTTGGAAGCCAATCATTTTCCTTAAGGACAAGACGGTGCCTGAAATCCCTGAGACGTCGATCCTGTTGTTTTCCTACGGCACCTTGCAAGACAAGGCTGTGCAACTGGCTAACTTCGGCCGTGAACTTACCGGCCGCCCCGATGCCATGACTGGCTATGTCCAGCATTGGGTCGACATCACTGACCCCGAGGTCTTGAAGACCAGCGGGAAGGCTCAGCACCCGATTGTCTACGCCAGCTACGACCCCAAGGACGAAGTGCGCGGCACGGTGTTCGAGGTCACTCAACAAGAGCTGCACGCGGCCGACACCTACGAGGTATCCGACTACAAGCGTGTGTCGGTGTTGTTGAAGTCCGGCGTACACGCCTGGGTCTATATCCAGGCCTGATAGCGGGCGGTTCAGGCTAGCGAGACGCGCGCAAGTTTGCACGCGTCTTTTTTTTGCATTAAATTTGATAAAAATTCTCATTTACATTTTATTCACGCTATTCGCTAGGAGGCATGTTGGCCGCAGAATCTGGGGTGCAGCAGCAGATGCATCTGCTGTACCGCGACCATCATTCCTGGCTGTTCAGCTGGCTTCGCAAGCGCATGGGGTGCTCCCATCATGCGGCGGACGTTGCGCAGGACACTTTTGAGCGTTTGCTGGCGTCGCGCGATGCGTTGCTCGGGCAATGCCTGCCTATCCACGAACCCCGCGCCTATCTCACGACCACCGCCAAGCGGCTGCTCGTGGATCGCGCGCGGCGGGAACACCTGGAACGCACGTATCTGGCGGAATTGGAGCTGATGGCGCAAACGATGCCGCAGTATCCTTCGCCCGAACAATTGCTGATCGCCGTTCAGGCGTTAGACCATATCTGTCAGGTGCTGGAAGGCGTGTCGCCCAAGGCGCGGGCGGCCTTCCTGCTGCATTATCTGGACGGGCAGACGCAAGCTGCGGTGGCCCAGCAATTAAGCGTATCCACCAAGATGGTGCAGAAGTACCTGGTGCAGGTGCTTCTGCATTGCAATCGGCTGCTGGCCTGAAGCATGCGTTTTTTGCGCTGACCGTGACTGCAACCGATAACGAATCGATGGCCGCCCTGGCGGCGCACTGGATGGTGCAGATGTCCTCGGACGTCGAGGAGACGCGCCGCCGTGCGCGTCAGGAATTCGACGCCTGGAAGCGTGCCGACCCCCGGCATGCGGCGGCCGCCGCGAACATGGAGCGTCTGCTTGGCCAGGTGCACGCCGTGCGCGATACCGGTACGTCGGGCGCAGGCAATGCCGCGCTGGCGTCGGTGCTGGCCGGGCAAGGCAAGCGCCGACGCGTCAAGTACTACGCCGCTGGCCTGGCGCTGGCCTGTGTGCTGGCGGTGCCCGCCTGGCTGGTCATGCAGGCGTATCCACCGTCCTATCTGATGGCGGATGTGCGCGCCGGAACCGGGCAATGGAAGACGCAGACGTTGTCGGACGGCACGCGCATCACGCTCAATAGCGCAAGCGCCGTCAACCTGCGTTATGACGCATCACGCCGCGCGATCGAGTTGCTGCAGGGAGAGATTCTGGTGGACGTGGCCAAGGATGCGTCCCGGCCTTTCCTGATCGAAACGCGCGATGGCAGCATGCGTGCGTTGGGCACGCGCTTTGTGGTCAGCCGCGAAGCGTCTTCCACCGTGTTGAGCGTGCTGGAGTCCAGGGTGACGGTGCAAACCGCCCAACAGCGCGAGGCCAAGAGCGCCGATTCGACGTTGGTGCAAGCGGGGCAATCCGTACGCATTGTTCCCCATAGCGTTGGCCCGGTGACGCAGATCGACGCGCGCAGCTTGGAAAGCGTTTGGATGCAGCACCGCTTGTTTGCCGATGACCGGCCGCTGACGGAAGTGCTGGATACCTTGAGCCGTTATCGCAGCGGCCATATCGACTATGACGCGGCGTCGATAGGTCACATCCGTATTTCCGCCGTGCTGCCGCTGGACGACACCGACCGCGCCTTGCAGTTGTTGGCGGCGAACCTGCCCGGCTTGCGCATCCGGACATACACGCCGTTGCTGGTCAGGGTGGACATGCCGGCCGTCCCGTAGCACGGGGGGCATGAAAAAAATTTTGTCGTGGTGGTTCCAGTTCGGAATTCTCGCTCGTCAAACAAAGAGAACACACGAACAGGACTCGACAACATGGCTTTCCCCCGCCGCGACGGCGCGCGCCCGCGTACTCGGACCCTCTCTTTTTCCTTGGCTCGCCATCTGCCGTTGGCGGTTGCCGCCGCGTTGGCCGTTATGGAGCCGCTATCGGCGCAAGCCCAGCCGGCCGCCGTGCAGGCGGTGCAGTACGACATCCCGGCGGGGCCGCTGGCGCCCGCGCTAACCCGCTACGCCCAGCAGTCCGGCGCTGAAATCGTGGTTGATGTACGAGCGTTGTCGGGCGTGAGCACCCAAGGGCTGCGCGGCAGCTATAGCGTGGGCGAGGGCTTTGACATCCTGCTGCGCGGCAGCGGTTTCCGCGCCAGCAAGACGACGGTCGGCTACGTGCTGGTGCCCACGCCCGCCAACGGCGAGGGCGGCGTCACCACCCTGGATTCGGTGACCGTTGACGGACACGGCGTGCGCAGCGCCACGACTGAAGGTTCGGGGTCTTATGCGGCGCGGGCCGTGACGCTGACCAAGGACGCGCAGTCGTTGCGCGAGATTCCGCAATCAGTTTCGGTCATGACACGCCAGCAGATGGACGACCAGGGTTTGACCACGGTGGCCGAGGCGCTTAGTTACGTGACCGGCATGACGCCGTCCGACTACGAAGGCACCGAAAAATTCAGTGCGCGCGGGTTTTCGACCAGCACTCAGTACGACGGCCTGCCGCAACAGGACTTCAGCACCCACATGGACCTTGCCATCTATGACCGTGTGGAGATCCTGCGAGGGCCGTCCGGCCTGCTGACGGGAACGGGCGAGCCGGGTGGCGTCGTCAACTATGTGCGTAAACGCCCGCAAGACGCCGGCCATTTCTCGGCGTCGGCCTCGGCGGGGTCCTGGAACCATCGCCGCTTGGAGGCGGATGGCGGCGGCCCCTTGAACGAGGCCGGCACATTGCGCGGCCGCCTGGTGGGCGCCTATGCGGACGAGGACAAGTTCTACGACTACGGCCGCACCGAGCCCCGCACGCTGTATGGCGTGTTGGAATACGACTTCACGCCCAACACAACACTGGGTTTGACGGCCACATACAACGAGCGCCGCTTCCGAAACTTCAACGGCCTGCCGTTGTACGAGGACGGTTCGCTGCCGGATCGTGACGACTATGTCGGCCCCGACAAGATGTCCAAGTCCGAGACCTACGACATCGGCACCGACCTGACTCACCGGTTCGGCCGCGGCTGGGAGCTGAAGGCCGCCTACATGCATCGGGACACGCGCTATCGCGGTTATTCGGCCTTTGTCAGCAGCCCGCTGAATGTGGATACGGGCCGCAGCGGCATGTCGGTGGGCCGCATCGCCAACGATTTCAAGTGGGATCAAGGCGATATCCATGTCTCGGGTCCGGTGCGCGCGCTGGGCCGCGATCACATCCTGACGCTGGGCTACAACTACGCGCGCTACGACGCCACTACCGGCAGCCGCTTTACCACCTTGGCAGACTGGGACCCGCTGAACGACCATGACTTCGGCGCGATCTATGACCAGCCCGTGATCAACAAGAACAACTCCATTACGACGCAGTCGGGCATTTATGCCACCGGCCGTTTCAAGCTGGCCGACCCGCTTACCCTGGTGGTGGGCGGGCGCTGGACGGACTATTCGCTGAAAAGCCGGGCCGTGTCGCCCGTGGGGTCGGACTACACCCATAGCGCGGCGGACGTCAGCAATGAGTTCACGCCATTTGGCGGCGTGATCTGGGACGTCAGCAAGCAGGTGTCGGTCTACGCCAGCTATGCAGACATCTTCGTACCGCAATCGCAACAGGATTACACCGGCCAGACGCTCAAGCCGCGTGTGGGATGGCAGACGGAAGCAGGCGTGAAGGGTGAATTTTTTGAGGGCCGCCTGAATGCATCGCTGGCCATCTTCCGCATCCGTGACCAGAACCGCGCCATGACGGACGAATTGCACATCGGTTGCGGCGGCACAGCGACGGGTTCTTGCTACCGATCGGCCGGCAAAGTGCAAAGCCAGGGCTGGGAGGCCGAAGTCAGCGGCAGCCCGTTGCCCGGGTGGGATGTGTCGGCGGGCTATACATACACCAACGCCAAGTACTTGCAGGATTCGAACGCGGCCAACGTCGGCCAGCGGTTTGGTTCGGACGTGTTGCCCAAGCACCTGTTCAAGTTGTGGACGCAATACCGCTTCAACCGCGAGGACTTGGGTGGCGCGCTGGTTGGCTGGCGCGCCGGGGTGGGGGTGCAGGCGCAAAGCGACGTGTACACGTCGTCAATGCGGCAGGGCGGATACCTGACGGCATCGGCCCGCATCGGCTACCAGATCAACAAGCATTGGGACGCGGCGTTGTCGGTCAATAACCTGTTCAACCGCGAGTACCTGCGCACGCCGGGCTACGGCATTTTCTACAACATCTACGGGGCGCCCCGCAATGCGATGTTGACGGTGCGCTACGCCATGTGATCCGGGGGCGGCCCCCGTTCGACGCAAGATGCCTAACGGTCCTGGGGCGCCACGCCTTCCAGGCTGCGCCGCAGCGACGCATGCGCCGCCTGATCCACCGGCCGGTGTTTGCGTTCGGTGCTGGCGGGATATTTTTCCAGACAGTTTCCGCCCTTGCGGTCTTGCGAAGGGCGGATCGGGCGCGGCGTGAAGCCGCCGCCACAGTTCGGGCAGACGTTGCCCAGCACCTCGTCCACGCAGCGTGCGCAGAATGTGCATTCAAAGCTACAGATGCGCGCGTGGGTAGCATCCGGGGGCAGGGCGGTGTCGCAGTGTTCGCAGGTGGGGCGCAGGGCGAGCATGAGGCATCCTTCACGTCGATTGGGCAACCCGCAGCGTAGAGCCTTTGACGTTTTTTCGCCACGTCCGATCCAGACACAAAAAGGAATGAAAACGGTCAGCCGCGTTGCATCTGGACGCGGCCGCCGCCTGTACACTCGGATCACCTTTTCGGGCACAGGGGATGCTTGATGGCCGGCAGCAGTTTCTTCGCATTGTTCGACGACATCGCCACGATTCTGGACGACGTCTCTGTTATGACTAAAGTGGCGGCCAAGAAGACGGCCGGCGTGTTGGGCGACGACCTGGCGCTGAATGCGCAGCAGGTGACCGGCGTGCCCGTCAACCGCGAGCTGCCCGTGGTGTGGGCGGTGGCCAAGGGATCGTTCATTAACAAGCTGATCCTGGTGCCGGCGGCGCTTTTGATCAGCGCGTTTGCGCCGTGGGCGATCACGCCCTTGCTGATGCTGGGCGGCGCGTTCCTGTGCTTTGAAGGCGTGGAAAAACTGGCGCACAAATTCCTGCCGCATGGTGAATCGGCCGAGGGCAATCACGCCGCGCGCGCCGAGGCCTTGCAGGACGCCTCGGTGGACATGGTGGCGTTCGAACGCAGCAAGATCAAAGGCGCGGTGCGCACGGACTTCATCCTGTCGGCAGAAATCATCGTCATCAGCCTGGGGGCGGTGGCCGGCGCGGACTTCCCGCGCCAAGTCGCCGTGCTGTCGATCATTGCGATTGCGATGACGGTGGGCGTGTATGGGCTGGTGGCCGGCATCGTCAAGCTGGACGACCTGGGGCTCTACCTGAGCCAGAAGCGCTCGCAGGGCGTGGCCTGGCTGGGCAAGCGCATCGTGGGGGCGGCGCCTTATCTGATGAAGACCTTGTCGGTCGTAGGCACCGCCGCCATGTTCATGGTGGGCGGCGCCATCCTGACCCACGGCATCGCGCCGGTGCATGCCGCCATCGAGCACGCCGCCGCCGCGGTGGGCGGGGGCAGCGTGGTGCAAGCGTTGACGTCCACCGTGCTCAACGCCTTGTTTGGCATCGTGGCGGGCGCCGTGGTGCTGGGCGTGGTCAGCGTGGTCAAGCGGCTGTTCAAGAAGCGCTGACACTTCGGGCGCTGACACTTCAGGCGGCCATCCTTTCCGGGTGGCCTTGCCGTTCATCCCTTTGTCTGCATCCGGTTGGCGCGTGCCGCCAGCCTAGGGAATCCCCTGCCTTGTTGCGTCGAAACCGCTGCGCCTAAAATTGGCGCCAATTTATGTGATTATTGTTTCGACCACCGGCATCCGCCCTGCGTCCGCCCACGCGGCCACGGCAAAGAGGAAATCATGCAGTCCAACGCAGCTATCGCTCTTCAACCCGACGCCGCCCTGGCGCGCGCCATGTACGACCTGGGCCACAGCACGGTCTTCGCCGCCCGCACCGATCCGCGCTTTTCCTATTGCATGTACGTGCCGCCGCACATCGACACCGCCCGCCACCCGATGGAGCTGGTCGTGATCATGCACGGCACCGGCCGCGCTTTTGTGGAATACCGCGACGCGTTCGCTGAATTTGCGCGCTGGAACGATTGCATCGTGCTGTGCCCGCTGTTCCCCGTGGGCCCGCTGGGCGACGGCAACCGCGACGGCTTCAAGCAGCTGCGCGAAGGCGACATCCGCTATGACCACATCCTGCTGGACATGGTCGCCGAGGTAGGCGAGAAGTTTGGCTTGCAGTTCAAAAAGTTTGGCTTGTTCGGCTATTCCGGCGGCGGCCAGTTCGTGAACCGCTTTGCCTACTTGCACCCCGAAAGCCTGTGGGCCGTGTCGATCGGCGCGCCGGGTTCGGTGACTTTGCTGGACCCGAGCCAGGACTGGTGGGTGGGCGTGCGCGATGCCGAAACCCGTTTCGGCAAGGGCGTGGACATTGAAGCCCTCAAGCAAGTGGCCGTGCACATGATTGTGGGCAAGGCCGACCTGGAAACCTGGGAAATCACCCACCGCGAAGGCGGCAAGTTCTTCATGCCGGGCGCCAATGACGCCGGCAAAACGCGCCCCGAACGCCTGGAGTCGCTGCGCCGTTCGTTCGAAGCGGCAGGCGTGAAGGCGGTGCTGGATGTCGTGGATAACGTGCCGCACGACGGTCTGAAATGCGTGGGCCAGGTGCAGGACTTCCTGGCGGACGCGTTGCGCAAGTTGCGACATGCGAAAAATTGATATCGCTGAAGGCGGACGCCACGCGTTGCCGTGCGTCTGCGTTCAGGAATAGGAGAGGGCCATGCTGCGTTTTGCGCTATCCCGAATTGTCATGGCCGTGCCGACGCTGCTGATTGTGGCGGTGGCGGTGTTCGTGATGATCCGGCTGATTCCGGGCGATCCCGCCCAACTGCTGCTGGGCGACCTGGCCACGCCGGCCGCGCTGGCCGACCTGCGTGCGCGCCTGGGGCTGGACCAGACCTGGCTGACCCAGTTCGGCATCTGGTTCGGCAACATGCTGCACGGCGATCTGGGGTCGTCCATCAACACCGGCCAGCCCGTGCTGCCGCTGGTGTGGGACCGCTTCCTGATCAGCGGGCGCGTGGTGCTGGTGGCGGTGCTGTTCGCCGCGCTGGTCGCCGTGCCGGCCGGCATGATCGCCGCCTGGAAGCAGAACAAATGGCCCGACCTGTTCTTGGTCGGCTCGGCCACGCTGCTGGTGTCCATCCCGACCTTCTGGCTGGGTTTGCTGCTGCTGATCTTTTTCGGCCTGAAGCTGCAATGGCTGCCGGTAGTGGGTTACGTGTCGATCGGTGAAGACTGGAAGGCGGGCTTGCTGTATCTGGCCATGCCGATCCTGACGCTGTTCCTGCATGAAATCGGCGTGCTGATGCGCATGGCGCGCGCCAGCACGCTGGAAGTGCTGCGGCTGGACTACATCACCCATGCGCGCGCCAAAGGCCTGTCCGAATCCGCCGTGCTGATGCGCCACGCGTTTCGCAACGCTTTCGGCCCGACCTGGACGCTGATCGGCCTGGTGCTGGGCAACTTGCTGGGCGGTATCGCGGTGGTGGAAACCGTGTTCACGATTCCCGGGCTGGGGCGCTTGCTGGTGGATTCGATCTTCGCCCGCGACTATCCCGTCATCCAGGGCTGCCTGCTGTTCGTGGGCGTGGTCTATGTGATCGTGAACCTGCTGATCGACCTGTGCTATCCCATCTTCGACCCGAGAGTGACCGCCGAATGAAAAAGCGAATCGCAGCTAACGCGCTCCTGGGCGGCCTGATCGTGGGAGCGATGCTCATCGCGGCGATCATGGGCGCCTTCTGGACGCCGCATGACCCGCTCAAGATCAACTTCATCGCGCGCTTGAAGCCGCCAGGCGGAGACTTCCTGCTGGGCACCGACGAGTTCGGCCGCGACGAGTTGTCGCGGCTGTTGGCGGGGGCGTCCAGCAGCGTCTGGATCAGCCTGTTGACGGTGACGTTCGCCATCGTCGCCGGCACCGCCATCGGCACGCTCACCGGCTTTGTGCGCGGTTGGACCGACCGCATCATCATGGCGTTCAACAACGCGCTGCTGGCGTTTCCCGGCCTGCTGCTGGCCTTGGGCCTGCTGGCGGTGGTGGGCGCCAACAAGTACGGCATCATCCTGGCGCTGGGCCTGGCCTACACGCCGTCGGTGACGCGCATCGTGCGGGGCACGGTGCTGTCCTTGCGCGAAAAAGAGTTCATCGAATCGTCCCGCGTCCTGGGCAATTCCGAGCTCTACACCATGTTCCGGCACGTGCTGCCCAACTGCGTGGCGCCGCTCACGGTGTTGGCCACGTCGATGTTCGGCTGGGTGATCCTGGCGGAAAGCGCGCTCTCGTTCCTGGGCCTGGGCGTGCCGCCACCCGCACCGACGTGGGGCAACATGTTGGCCGCCGCGCGGCCGTTCATGGCGCAGGCGTCGTACCTATCCATTCTTCCCGGCCTGGCCATTGCGCTCGCGCTGCTGGGGATCAACCTGCTGGGCGACGCGGTCCGAGACCGACTCGATCCCCGCATGAGGGGCGTGCAATGAGCGCACTGGTATCCGTATCGAACCTGAGCCTGACGGTGGGCGCAGGCGGCCGCGAGATCGTCAGCGGCGTGTCGTTTGACGTGGCGCCGGGCGAAATGGTCGGCATCGTGGGCGAGTCCGGCAGCGGCAAGACGCAGGCCGCCCGCGCCATCATGGGCCTGACCCCAGCACCGCTGGTGGTCGCGGGCGGGGCCATTCTGTTTGAAGGCGTCGACGTGACGAAGGCCGAGCCGGCCGTGCTGCGCAAGCTGCGCGGCGCGCGCATCGGCATGGTGTTCCAGGAACCCATGACGTCGTTGAACCCCTCCATGCCAATCGGCCGCCAGCTGGACGAAGGCCTGAAGCTGCACCGTAGGGACTTGTCCACCGCCCAGCGCCGCGAACGCATTCTTGAGATGCTGCGCCGCGTGGGCATCCGCGATCCGAAGGGAGCGATGGACGCCTGGCCGCACGAGTTCTCGGGCGGCATGCGACAGCGCATGATGCTGGCCTCGGTGATGCTGCTGGAACCGGCGCTGTTGATTGCCGATGAACCCACCACCGCGCTCGACGCCGTCGTGCAGCGCGACGTGCTGGAACTGATGGTGGACCTGACGCGCGAACACCACACGGCCGTGCTGATGATCAGCCACGACTTGCCGATGGTGGCGCGCTACACCGAGCGCATGGTGGTGATGCAGCATGGCAAGGTGCTGGAAACCGGCACCACCGCCGGCATTCTGGAACGGCCGCAGCATCCCTACACGCGCAAGCTGCTGGATGCGATGCCGCGTCGCCTGCCCGCCCGCAGGCTGACGCAGGACGCGCCCATTGTCGAGGTCAAGAATCTGGTGGTGGACTACGCCGGCCATCAGCGCCTGTTTTCGCGCACCGGCGCCAAGCGCGCGTTGAACGGTATCGATCTGCACGTGAAGCCGCGCGAGGTGGTGGCGGTGGTGGGGGGATCGGGTTCGGGCAAAACCACGCTGGGCCGCGCGATTGCCGGCCTGCTGGCGCCCACGTCCGGCCAGATTCTGTTCCGTGGCCAGCCGGTCAGCCGCCGTTCGGCTGCATGGCGCGATTACCGCCTGAATTGCCAGATGGTGTTCCAGGACCCGTACTCGTCGCTGGACCCGCGCATGACGATCGGCCAGCTCGTGGGCGAAGGCCTGCGGATGATCGACGACATGTCAACGGCGGACAAGCGCCGCCGCGTGGACGAGGTGCTGGCGGAAGTGGGTCTGGGCTCGGAATACGCCAAGCGTTTTCCGCATGAGATGTCTGGTGGGCAGCGTCAGCGCGTGGCGATTGCGCGCGCCATCGTGCGCCGGCCGGCGTTCGTGATTGCCGATGAGCCGGTGTCCGCCCTGGACGTGACCGTGCGGGCGCAGGTGCTGGACCTGTTCGCTGACTTGCAGGAACGGCACGGCTTTTCGTGCCTGTTCATCAGCCACGACCTGGGCGTGGTGGAGCAAGTGGCTGACCGGGTCGTGGTGATGCGCGACGGCGGCATCGTCGAGCAAGGGTCGCGCGACGCGGTGTTCGACCGCCCGCAAGAGGACTACACGCGCAGCCTGTTGTCGGCGATTCCGGCCTTGGAATCCACAGAAACCGGAGGCGTGCGCTTGCGGTGGCGTTTGGACGGCATGGAACCCCTGCGCGCCACGGCATGAGGGCAGGGGGGGAACCCCCTGCATTCGGCGCAGGAAGTTATGCCTAAAATACGCGCTTTGGAATTGATTGATGGGAGTGGTCCATGCCGAAACCGGCAGCGACGCAACCTGGCTTGGTTGACCGCATTGCCCATGATATTCAGTCGGGCGTGTATGGTCCCGGCGCCTGGTTGAAACAGATCGACCTGCAAGAGCGCTACGACGCCAAGCGTCTGGACGTCAGGCGGGCGCTAGACCAGCTGGCCGCCAAGCGGCTGATTGCGCACATCCCGAACCGGGGCTATCACGTGTACGCGATGGACCCGGATCAGCATTTGCAGATCCGGGATATCCGCATCCTGCTTGAAACGGGCGCGGCGGCTGACCTGATGCCCAACGTCACGGCGGCCAAGGTCCGTGCGCTGCGCACGCTGGCGGAACGCTTTGCCAAGCTGCTGCAAGACGGCACCTTGCTTGAGCAATACGAGGTCAATTTGGCCTTTCATGCAAGCATGTACGACCTGTGCGGCAACCGCGAGCTGGCGGCGCTGATCCAGGAAATGCGTGCGCGCGGCCCGGCGGCCCCGGCCAAGGAATGGGTGACCCGGTCGCGCATCGAGATTTCGGCGCGCGAACACTTCGACATGGTCGATGCGCTGGAAGCGCGCGATGTGAAGCAGCTGCAAAAAATCATCGCGCAACACGTCGGGCAAGACATTTCCTGACATTGACGTTCTGACCTCGCCATTCGAATCACTCGCGCGGCGGCCTTCTGCAAAGAGGCCGCCGCGATGCATTTGGGCGTCGGTTTCAGGGATACCCCGTATGGCGGCTAGCGGTGGAGCAGCCATAATTAGCAGCTTATTTTGGCGCCAATATATGCGTGAAATCTGCGCCGCACGCCGGGGAGTCTTTACATGCACCACCACTTTGTTCCCAGAGCGCTTGCGCTCTCCCTGGCGCTTGCCGCCGTCGCCGCGCCCGTTCATGCCGCCGTGTTGACGGTGGCCCAACCGGCCGACATCCGCTCGACCAACCCCGGCGTCAACCGCGACAACACGACCGACGGCGTGGTGCTCAATATCGTCGAAGGCTTGGTCGGCTACCGCGAGAACGGTACCGTCGGCCCCTTGCTGGCCAAGTCGGTTGCCCTGTCGGACGACGGCCTGACCTATACCTTCACCCTGCGCGACGGCGTGAAGTTCCACAACGGCGCCACGCTGACGTCCGCCGATGTGCTGTGGAACTGGCAGCGCTACATGGACCCGAAAACCGATTGGCGTTGCCGCAGCGACTTCGATGGCCGCAATGGCCTGAAGGTGACCGATGTGTCGGCGCCGGACGCCAAGACCGTGGTGATGAAGGTGGACCGCAAGTCGGCGGTATTCCTGGATTCGCTGGCGCGCACCGACTGCGGCATGACGGCCATCATCGCCAAGGACTCGGTCGCGGCGGACGGTTCGTGGATCAAGCCGATTGGCACAGGCCCGTACCAGTTCAAGGACTGGAAGCGCGGCGAATACACGCTGCTGTCGGCATTCAAGGATTACGTGTCTCCTGAAGGCGACAAGCCGGACGGTTACGTAGGCTCGAAGCGCCCGCTGGTGGACGAGGTGAAGTTCCTGGTGGTGCCGGACCCGTCGACGTCCAAGGCCGGCCTGATGTCGGGCGCCATCGACGCCAGCCAGATCACCAACACGGATGTGGGCGAACTGAAAAGCGCCAAGAACCTGACCGTCTTTAGCCCGCATGACGCCGTCAAGCATGTGCTGTTGTTCCAGACGCAAGACCCGGTGCTGAAGAACGTGAAGGTGCGCCAGGCCATCGCCGCGGCATTGGACATCCCGCAAGTGGTGGCCGCTGCGTCCGAAGGCCTGGGCCAACTGAACAACTCCGCCGTCCACGCGGGCTCGGCCTATTACAAGGACGCCGAAAAGCGCGGCTACAAGTACGATCCGGCGCGCGCGCAGCAGTTGCTGAAGGAAGCCGGCTACAAGGGCGAACCCATCGTCATCTACGCAAACAAGCGCGCGCATGTGCCGAGCTACCAGGTCGCCGTGATTGCGCAGGCGATGATGCAGTCGGTGGGCATCAACGCGAAGATCGAAGTGCTGGAGTGGGCGACGCAGCTGGACCGCTACAACACTGGCAAGTACCAGATCAGCTCGTTCTCTTTCTCGTCCCGCCTGGACCCGTCGCTGAGCTTTGAACAGTTTTCTGGCGACAAGGAAAAGCAGCCGCGCAAGGTCTGGGATGATCCCGCCGCGCAGAAGCTGATCGATGAAAGCTTCCTGGAGTCAGACCCGGTGAAGCGTCAGGCGCTGTTTGATCAACTGCACGCGTTGATGCTGGAACAGGCGCCGATGCTGATGCTGTACAACGGCGCAGACGCGTGGGCGAGTAATAAGCGAGTGAAGGGGTTTTCAGTGTGGGAGGGGAAGCCGAGAGTTTGGGAGACTGAAGTTCGGTAGGGGTTTTGCTGTTGGTTTTTTTATTGACGCCTGTGGGGTCGGTGGCCTGGGGGGCGCGGGTCAACGATTGCGGTCCGGGGCCTTCGCTCCGGACTACCCCTTCGTCATCCTCGTACGCCTTCGGCTCCCTACGGATTCCCTCGGGCTTATCGACGCCCCGCGCCCCCCAGGCCACCGACCCCACAGGCTGCGTCAGTTGAATGCGACGTCAGCGGGGGCGAGTGGTTTTCTTAGGGTTCTACTCGCCGGCGGAGGGGTGGGAATGATCTTGCGGGGCCCGCTCCATGCCGGCCGCGCGGGCGGCCTTATGGAGCTTACGCGCGCCGGTGCGTCGTCGCGGTGTGCGCTTCGCGTGTGGCTACGTTGATTGGGTGTTTTTGCGTGGGTCTGGTAATCGTCGGGTGTCTTCGCGAAAGCGACTACCGCGCAACCGCCCACCGCCGCGTAAGCCGAGTAAGGCCGCCCGCGCGGCCGGCACTCGGCGGGCCCCGCAGCACTCGTCACTAAGGCACTCCCTAGCAGCGCAACGGACCAAGGCGGCGGCAGCCCGTCGGCGCGGTGGCCCTGACTGCGCGCAACCTCGATGCGCCCGAGGGAATCCGAAGGGAGCCGAAGGCGTACGAGGATGACGAAGGGGACGTCCGGAGCGAAGGCTCCGGACCGCAATCGTGGGCGCGCGCAGTCAGGGCCACTGCGCCGATGGGCGGCCTACACCGTCCACCCCCGTCAATAGCAAACCACTACCCCCCAACCCGCTCCACTTCCCACGCCCGCGGCTTCTTCACCGCCCACGGCTGATAGCCCTTTACGTCGCTCCGATACGCTCCAATATCCAGCCCGTTATAAAGCGGAATACTCGGCACGTCCGCCAGGAACAGCTTATGCAGCTGATCAAACGACGCCTGCCGCTTCGCATGATCCGTATCGACGGACGCCGCTTCCACCAGCTTCAACGCTTCCGCGCTATCCCAGACTTTGCGCGGCTGCTTGGTCTTGTCGCCCGTCACCATCTCGTAATTCAGCGCCGCGTCCAGGCGGGCGGAATAGGGGAACGTCATCATCTGGTACGTGCCCGCGTTATAGCGGTCCAGTTGTGTCGCCCATTCCACCACCGACAACTGCGCATTGATGCCCACCGATTGCAGCATCGCCTGCACAATCACCGCCGAGTTATACGACTGCGGGTAGCGCTTCGTCGTCAGGATCGTCAGCGCCTGGCCCTTGTAGCCCGCTTCCTTCAGCAGCGCCTGCGTGCGGGCGGGGTCGTACTCCCAGCCTTGTTTCTGCGCGGCGTCATGGTAGGGCGACACCAGCGGCACGATGGAATTGTTGGGCTGCGCCAGGCCTTCGGTGACGGCCGCAGCCAGCTGCTTGTAATCGATGGCGTGGGCCAAGGCCTGGCGCATCTTCGGGCTCGACAACACCGGGTCTTTCGTTTGCAGCAACAGCGCCGTCATGCTCATCACCGGGGCATAGGCCACCTTCACGTTTGGCGTGCCTTGCAACACCGGCACGTCGTTGTTCGAGACGTCTTCGATGATGTCGATATTGCCGCGCTGCAACGCCGCCTTGGCGGTGGAGTCGTCCGGCACGATCATGAAGCGCACTTCATCCACCAGCGGACGCTTGGACCCGGTGTAGCCGTCGCGCTTGCCGTCCAGGTTGGAGTAGCCCGCGTACTTCGTCAGGCGAATGTACTCGCCGCGTTTCCACTCGGCCAGCTCAAACGGGCCGGTGCCGATGGGTTTGATCCACGCGCCGTCCGCGCCCACGGAATCCTTGGACAGAATGCCCGTGCCGCCGCAATCCGTGCGCGCCAACGACGCCAGGAACAGGCTGCTGGGTTTTTCCAGGTGATAGACGACCGTGTGCGCATCGGGTGCTTCCACGCCGGTGACCTTGACCGTGCCGCGGCCGTCGAACTCGCTCGCGCAGCGCCAGCCGGAGTTGGCGGCGGTGTAGTGTTGCCACGTCCACAGGACGTCGGCGGAGGTCATCGGCTTGCCGTTGTGGAACTTGATGCCGTCGCGCAGCGTGAATGTGTAGGTCTTGCCGTCTGCGCTGATGTCAATCGACTTGGCAAGCAGCGGGCGCACTTCGGCGTCTTCGCCATAGGCGACCAAGCCTTCCACGATGTGCAGCACCACCGCGTCGCTGTTGCTGTCGCGGTTGACGCCGGGCTCGGTCGAGCGGATGTCGGCGGTAAGCGAAATGCGCAGCGGCGGGGCCGATTGCGCATAAGCCGCGCCGGCCATGCCGGCAAGCGCCAGCGCAACCGCGGCGCTCAATTGATGGACTTTCATTGATACTTCCTTGGGTTGCGCGGACGCGGCGCCGATCAGGCGGCGGTCAGCAGTTCAGGTTCGGCAGTCAGGCTGTAGCGCGTGAACGTGCGGTTAAGCGCCGGCAGCGGCGCTACTTCCATCAAGCCGGCGGCGGGTTCCATGACGACCATAGCGACCGTGGCCGACAGATTGTCGTGGCTGCCGGGACGCGGCGGGCGGCAGACGGAATAGGGGGCGCCGAAGTCATCGAACAGGGCGTGCTTCAAGTCCTCGCGCGTCAGCTGCGTTTTCTCGTTCAGCAGGCGGCGCACGCGCCAGTCGCGGTAGGCGCTTTCCGGCGTGCTGGCCCGCCCGGTGTCGCGCAGCTTGCCCAACGCCACTTCACTGACCCAGTGGTTGGCGTGCACGATCAGGTCGTCGTTGCCCGGGTAGATCGGGAAGGCTTCGTCGGTGGTGCACTCGTAGTCCACGCCGAAGCCCGCGGCCATGCCCAGCATGATGTTGTTCGAGCAGGACTTGGGCGTCGTGGCGACCGCTTTGATGGCCAGTGCGAAATGCTGCTGCTCAAGCACCTTGCGGCGAATCAGCGACAGCGGCACGCCCAGTTGGCGGAAGTCGCGGTCAGACTCCAGGTAGTTGGCGGTGATGGACACGCCCGCGCTGTTCAACCCGCTGCGAGCCAGGCCGCCGGCTTCCACAAACGTCAGGATGTCCGGGCCGTTGTCGTTGCGCACGCGCAGCACGATGGCGGTTTCGGCGCACTCGGCGCGCCAGTCCCAGTTCTGGCCATGGATCAGGTTGCCGTTGGCGGAGCGCGTGGGCAGGATCAACGCGCCTGTGCAGCCGTCGCCAGGTTCCAGTTCGGCGGCCTTTTTCTTTTCGGCGCGGGCCTTGGCGACGACTTCGGTGCGGGCGTTCACCATCACAATGTCTTCGAACGGCACGTCGGCGCCGGCCGCGATGCCGCGCATTTCTTCCAGATAGTGCGGCGCGAAGTTCTCGATCTCGCGGGCGAAGTGGGCGATCAGCTGGGTGCGCGCCATGGCGTCGTAGCCCAGGTCGACCAGCGTCTGGCCGTACATGGCCGCGCTTTTGCGCACGCGGTCGGCGGCTTGCTGGCCATAGGAGCGGCCACGGGCTTCGGGCGTGCCGGAAACCGATACGAAGGGGAATTGGGTGATCTGGGTCATGGACGGTAAGCGGCGACGCGCGCCGTGTAGTCGGAGGGAAATCGATATTGCAAAAATGTTAGCTTATTTTGGCGCCAATATTGCTCAGGGTTTACCCAATGACGGCCCTAGCCTGCCGGTAACGCACGCGCCGCCAAGTCGCAGCCAGTCGTGAACTCGGCACCCGCCGCCCGGAAGCGTTCCAGCAATTGCTCCACTTTCTGCAGCCGCGCCGCCCGGCCCACGCCGTGGTCGGCGCGCGGATGCAGGGTCAGGCAGGCGTAGCCGTCGGCGGCCAGCAACGCGTCGCCCTG
>Ga0256794_1000113_pt1 | contig 22285 bp, 26 predicted proteins | sample MC6MC0945MT_FD_186352 | JGI IMG/M metagenome (GOLD analysis project Ga0256794, IMG submission 186352) | Metatranscriptome of enriched soil aggregate microbial communities from Iowa State University, Ames, United States - MC6-MC0945-MT... | ecosystem: Environmental > Terrestrial > Soil >... | reverse complement strand
GAATTATTACAACTTTACAAAAAGTACGGCTACTTACACCGATCTTACTGGAGCAACAAGTATGAATAATGGTGTTGCTTGGGATACAGATGCTTTTGGTCCCATTAATGCTCCCTTTCCAATATATATTTTTGGTCAGACATTCAATAACTTTTCGTACGACGATGATTTTTTTGTTCTAGAGGATACGGCATTTTCTTCTGCTGCTTACTTCTATCCTGTTGATGGGTACATTATGGACAGAAATTTTTCCTTAACAGGAACGTCTCTTACTCCTATTTCATATAAAGTAGAGGGAACAGCAGGTAACAGAATATTAAAATTTGAAGTTAAAAACGCAGGTTTGGAGGGTGAAGCCGAGACTAGCAGCACATCTACTGTGTATTTAAACTTTCAGGTTTGGTATTACGAAGCAGACAAAAGCATCGAATACCGTTATGGTAGTAATAATGTAACGAATATGGCTATTTATAACGAAGACGGCACATCATCTGTATTTTTTGGCTATATGGATAATACAAGTATGAAAGTTGGTTATATAGATGGAACTAATAACAAATACAACGTATACCGAATCGGCAAATCCAAACGCACTACCAATAAACCTAAACGCATTGCCTGCTGTAAACACCGTTTATCGTTTTGCACTAAATCCGTTAGCAGTTAATGATCAAGAAAAAATTGAATTTTCAATGTTCCCAAACCCAGCAACCGATGTATTAAACCTTACCTTCCCAGAAGCAGTAAACAAACCATATTCTGTTTATGATTTAATGGGGCGTGAAGTTTTAAAAGGATCTTTGAACAATACTACTGAAGCACAACTTAATGTGAGTACGCTGCAAAAAGGTTCGTACGTATTGCGTATTGCTGGTACTACACAAAAATTTGTAAAGAAATAATCCACAATAGTTTTTTTGTTAAATTATGAACTTATTTAATTCATAAGTTTCTGACTAATTAAGAGGTTGCAAGTATTTGATTGCAACCTTTCTTATATTACAATATCTTGTATTTGAAGGCAAGAACTTACTTACACTAATTACGATGCATAGCAAATGGATTTAATCATCGAACTTTATCTATATTTGATCCATTAAAATCAACCCGTGCAAACAACCGCCCTCCTACTCCTTTGCATTCTTATAACTGCTATTATTGTGATTCGCCATCAATCAGCAAAAAAGAAATATGAGCATCCTACCTATCTTCAGCATCTTGAAACAATAAAAATGTTTATTGGAGAGGTAAACAGTTTTAACGACTATGTTACCTGGGTAGCGCGAGACGGCATTAAAAGCCGATATGCATTGGCAGGGCGATATTTTAATGCTTCGGCGAGCTCAGCAACCATGTTTCAATAGTTCGGCACTTCGATACTTCGGTCAACTCAGCAACCACGGGGTATAATAGGTATATTTGGCTTCGGGATCTCCATTACAGTAAGAGATCTATTTAGGTTTTTCTGTTCTTTTATGACTAAAAGAACCAAAAGTCTTTTCTTTTTGATCTTGCCTCAGCTCAAAAACGGTTGAACTTTTCCTTGCTCACTAGCTGATCGAATCGTCGCTCTGCTCCCCGATCACCTTACGTTCACGTCGTCTGTTCAACTATCGTTTTTTTGCTAATGGCGCTTTGAATTCGTGTGGATTGAAATATTTTGTTTTTGATTTCAAAAGGTAACTAGGGAAGTGTTGAGTTCAATACTTCGATCCTTCGATAGTTCGATAAACTCAGCAACCATACTTCGACACTTCGGCGGGCTCAGTCACCACGGGCTCAGCAACAGCAGGTGCAGTATTTGATCGAACAGAAAAAGATCGATCCGAACGAGATCCTATTGCTGTCGTTCACCAAAAAAACCGTAGAAGAGCTGAACCACCGACTGCAAAAGATAAACCTAAATACCAGAGCCACCACCTTTCACAAGCTGGGATACGACCTTATTAAAACGTACTATGAAGCCGTACCGGTTGTTACCAATGAAAATACGCTGAGCAGTGTGGTTACAACGTATTTACAGGAAGATTTGTTTAACGATACCGATTCCCTGCAAGCCTACATACAGTATGTTGCCTGCTATATGAACATTCCGGAAGATTACGACCACTACGGGTCACTGGGCGAAAAGACCGATACCGAAAAAGGCATTGACTTTGTGACGCTGAAGGAGAAATGCGAGCCTTTGAATATGGTAGCGAACGCCATACACGACACACTAAAGGGCGAACGGGTAAAGAGTGTGGAGGAACTGATGATTGCCAACTACCTTTATTTGAACGGGATTGACTATGAGTATGAAAAACGATATCCGTATGGCACGGAGGTGTACCGCCCCGATTTTTACCTGACGGAATACAACCTTTACTTAGAGCATTTTGGTGTGGACGAGCACAACCGTGCCAAATGGCTGACTGCTTTTAACGAGGAAAAGTATGTTGCGGAGATGGAGCTGAAAAGACAGACGCACGAAACGTACAACACCCGTTTACTGGAAACATATAGTTACTACAACCGTGACAATGTTTTACTGGAAAGGCTGGAAGAACTGCTGGAAGCGGAACAGGTGGTATTTAAGCCGAGGGATGTGCAGGAGATTTATACCAGGATATCTGAAAACGATGCGAACTTTGGCAAGGAACTGAACAAGCTATTTTACTCTTTCAAACACGCCATAAGTAACCGTGTTAAATGAGGTATCCTTGATAATAAACTTATCCCTTTCAAAAGAATAAAACTCCACATCAAATACATCAGGTTCCCCTTCGTATTCCCTGGTCTGTGTCATAATCTTTTGATCTTTGGAAAGTACCCAAGTAAAAGGATCTACAGAAGAATCATATAAATATGTGGAGGTGCCAGTTCCATCTTTTTTGTACTCATCAATAAATCCATAATTCGGATCTACCGGTACCAGACTATCCAGGCTTGGTCCCCCATAAGTAGTTTTCCATTTCCCAATTAACAATTCGGATCTGTTTAGATTTTCTGTCTGAGGTTCATTATCCTCTTTATTACATGAAACTATAAGACATAACCCCATTAAACTTGCAATAATAGTCTTAAAATACATAGTTGTTATATTTTTACTTTAATTAACGATTTAGCCGTTTGAACTATTGTGTTAAATAATACTGTTGGAAATAAGTTAATGAAGATAATTTATTTCTGTTATCTAATCCAAATTTTTTCGTGAATTGCCCCTTGTTCTGTTTGTATATTTAAGATATATATCCCAGAAGAGACACCGCTTACATTAAGCTCCCTGCTTGTATTTCTGTAAATTTTCACATGCTTACCACTGATGTCCAACAATCGGATATCTTTGATTTCAAAATTACCCTGATAACTAACATTGATAATATCTTTTGCGGGATTAGGAAATATCTTAAAGTTTGCTTTAAGAACATCTTTTGCGTTTGACAGCGGGGTAAAATGAAACTGCAGTTCATCAAGCGTGAGGAAATGAGCCAATTCACAGCTGGTACCCCCTGAGCCATATCCTTTTGATTCAAACCATATACTTACAGAATCTGGTACTACCGCATTATTGGGGTAATTTACAGACAAGGAAAAAGGTTGGTACATATCGGACTTGGTATAAGTCAGAGAATCATGAGTTAACTGTTGTGGAGCACCTGCTACATTTTGATAGGTAACGATATGCAGTAAGGCATTCTTTTTGAACGTATCATTCGCAATAAAAGAATCGACCTGATATTTGTAAAAACCCGTAACACCATAAATTTTATTATTTAACTTTACTTTGGGTATTTTAGTATAAGTATATTCTGAACTGCCTAGAGCCATTATACCTTTTGAACCGGCGTACCACATATGGACAATGGCGGCATACGTTCCGCTGTACGCATCGGTAGTACGCATAATTCCGTGTACCCTTGCCGACCAAGCATCTACTATCTGATTATCGGGAACACTACCAGCCATAAAAACAGTTTCGGCATTTAGCAACAGGTATGGATGGCAGTTTAAGCCAGTTGAAGAAGCAGAAAGGTTAGTAAAAGTGGTAGTACCAGACCAGTTCTCAAACCCGAGATTGTAATTTTGACCGTATAAAACTGCGGTAGAACAGATAACAATTAGATATAGGAAAACACTTCTCATACTAAAAATATTATAACCATTAATTTGTTAAAATTAATATTTATTTTAATTATTAATACAATTTGTTACAAATTAATAAAAATAAATATAATTACTTACGATCTTGATAAGAAGAATATAACAAAATAACTTTTTCTTTAGGATGATTGAGCCATAATTGAATCAGCAGTTACTCCTCTTTTTATTTATTATACTGAATTGTTGATGTGTAAGTGCTATTGCTAGATCTATCATCTACCATTATTTTTGCAGGATAACCAGCTGAGTTATATGTATATGATACGAGTTGAGAAAATGTTGTATTTTTTTTTAAATCCTTATAATTAATCTTAACGGCATTATTTAATTTATATATGAAATGATTATTTAAAATATAAACAAATATCCAATGTTGTGTTTTTACATTTCTAAATATCCCGTTTTTACTGTCGTATTCAAACGTATATTCTTCATCAGAATTTGTTATTTTTTTTAGATTTCCATTTACATCGTAGACTGCATCTGTACCATCATAATTTATTAAATCTCCTTTTTCATCTATTGTTATAACATCTGCATCATTTTTTTCAACACCGTTACTATCTGTGTATGATATTTTTGCACTGACCTTATTATTTTGATAAGTAAATATATAATCTTGAGTTGATTCAAAGTCTGAAGAGACCTGTTTTTCCCTTACTGAAATTAATTCATCACCTTCGTAAGTTAATGATGTTACGACAGAAACAATTTCTGAATCGACGCTTTTCATTTCGATTAGACGATTTTCAGTATCGTACTTAAAAGTAAAAATATAGTCGGGATGGTTTATTTTTACAGGCAGATATTCACTTTCTGAACTTTTAGGAATTTCGTAGTCATCATTTTTACAACTACTAAAACTAATAATCACGAATAGCAATAAATAAACACTTATTTTCATTTATTTTTAATTTAAACTACATTAACGTTAATTCTCTATTTTTATTATTACTTAAATAACACTTAGATAAGTAATTATTGAACGTGTTATATATTTTAAGTTGTATTCTTTACTTAAACATAAAGCGATCAATTAAAAATTTTATAAAAATGAAGAAAATTACTTTATTATAAGGCTTGCTTTTAGCAACCTTAACACTTGTAATCTTGTATCAGGAAACTTTCTTATTTGAATTTAATTTATTCTCTATATTATTACAATCGTAATGTGTTGTATCCTTTAAGCTTAATTACAAAAACAAATTTGGATTTTTTTGTAATTCTTAAATAAAAAATCAAGTGTTTAGCAGTCAAATATTTATAGGTATTATTTTAGAGAAATAATAAACACACAATTATTTATAAATAAAAATTTTATTTTTTTGGCATACGTTTTGTAAAGTCCAAGATAATTATAAACATTTTAACAATAACAATAGCTCTACAATTATGAAAAGAATTTTCTTTTTTATTGCTTTAGGAACAAGTATCCTTACAAGCTGTGGGTCAGACGACAACACAAGTATCCCGACTACCCCTACTAATCCTTCAAAAGAACAAGTTACAGCCAAATGGAAAATGGTAAAAGGAGAAGTTTATCAGAATGGTACCTTATTCTATGAAGAAAATCTTAAAGGCGAAAACTGTGAGTACAGTTACTATGATTTAAAATCGAACGGTACCAAAGCAGAAGTTTTTTATGATGCAGAAGATGATTGTGACCTGGATATTACGGAAGGTATCTGGACTTACAATCAAAGCAAAAAGCAGATAACACTTACCGATTCTGAAGACGGATATACCATGGTAATGGAAGTAGTTACTTTAAGTGCTACCGAGGCCAAATTTAAGCTGGTTAAAGACGGAGATGAAGAGATTCCTACATCGACAGAGATTTACGTATATTTGAAAAAATAACACATCTATTGTAGAATAAAAAAGACCGGAAATTTTTTCCGGCTTTTTTATTACAGTAAAGGTTCATCAATAATCATCAATCTGCAATTAAACCATACAGATAACAAAACTTCTTGTTTAATATAGCTCTTTCAACACAAAATGGTTACTGCGAAAGCCTTGCGCTTTTATTTAATGGTCATAATAAAATCAACAAGACTTTTTAAACTTAACTTATTTACACTTACCAAGAGTTCCTGATTTAGGATCATATCGTTATGCAGTATGAGTTGATTAACCGTATTAACATTTAACTGCATAATTTCATCAGTCAAAGGTTCGACACTCATTCTTAAAAACTTTTTTTTTCAACAGCAGTATTATCATAAAGGCTTTGATAATTAGTCATTATCTTTTGCAGTTTCAAACCATACTCCAGCAATAAAATTTCATTTTCCATGATCTTTTTATTTAAAGTTAGAAAAAAGCAGGAAAATAAACAATTAATATAATTCATTTTTAATACACTATCTGTTGTGTGTATTATTAATTAAGAGCTACTGAAAAGCGATATATAATTTTAAATGGACTATGGCAAGTACTATTATAAAGTTAAACAATCTATTTCTTCACTTCAGTTCCAAATTTCCGCACTTTAAAAAAATTTAATCATTATCAATTATTGCTGGTTTTACTTTTGCTTCCATAATCGTCAAATAAAAAAAGATCCGATGAAGCATTTGATAGCTAAAAAATCCTTCCTTTTAATCCTGTTTGTAATGGTCGGTGTTCTTACACAGAGCTGTAAAAACACTTCAAACGAGGCAGAACAACAACCTGATGCGGTATATGCAGAGATACTGACTTTGAAACCAGAAGACGCAATAATTGATCAATCATTTCCTGCAAATTTACAAGGGAAGGACAACGTTCAACTACGTCCGCAAATCAGCGGATACATAGACAAAATTTATGTAGATGAGGGAGCTTATGTAAATGCCGGACAACCTTTGTTCCGCATTAATGCTAGCCTATATAATGAACAGAAAAACACTGCATTGGCATCATTAGCAATGGCTAAATCTCAATTAGCAACTGCTGAATTGGAACTAGATAAGTATAAAGTTTTGACTGACAATAAGGTAGTTGCCGATTTTCAATATCAAAAAGCGAAAACAAATTATGATAATGCTAAAGCTGCCGTAAAGCAACAACAAACCTTAGTGGCTTCTGCAGATGTTAACCTTGGCTTTGCTATAATAAAAGCACCCCTAAGCGGTTATATAGGAAGAATTCCCAATCGGTTGGGAGCCCTTGTCGGCCCCAATGATGCCCAACCTTTGACTACCCTATCGCAAGTTACAGAAATATATGTGTATTTTTCGTTACCGGAAAATGAAATTTTAAAAATTAATAGTTCCCGGCCTGGCGCCAACTTACCAGATAAATTAAAGAGCTTTAAGGACGTAGGCTTACTATTGGCTGATGGAAGTACTTACAATCAGGTAGGAAAAATAGATATGATGGACGGACAGTTTGATGCGACAACAGGTTCGGTTATGCTTCGCGCATCTTTTCCCAACCCGGAGCGTTTATTACGAACAGGAAACACCGGAAGAATTATTTTAAAATCTACAGTACAAAACGTCTATAAAATACCGCTATTGGCAACTTATGAAGTACAAGACAAATTGTTTGTTGGTCTGTTAGATAAAGACAACAAGGTACAACGTGTTGAATTGAAAGATTATACGAAGTCTGGTGATTTTTATATCGTGCAATCTGGCTTTAATTCCGGGAACCGCATAGTAGCCAATGAACTGGCTTCTATTCCTGAGAATGCAGTAGTAAGCAGAAAGTCAAATCGTAAAATTCATTAAGATGTTAAGCAGAATTATTAAAAGACCCGTACTGGCTACGGTAATCTCCGTCATATTGGTGCTTTTGGGTATTATAGGCTTGTTACGAATTCCAATGACCAAGTTTCCCGAAATTGCACCACCAACGGTTTTCGTATCGGGTACCTATCCGGGAGCCAATGCTGAAAGTGTTATACGTTCGGTGGTTACCCCTTTAGAGCAAGCCATTAACGGTGTGGAAAACATGCAGTATATGACTTCCAGCGCCGCCAATGACGGAAGTTTCTCTATAACCGTAATTTTTAAACAGGGTGTGGATCCCGATCAGGCAGCCGTAAATGTACAAAACCGCGTAGCTCAGATAAACGCACAATTGCCGCAGGAAGTGATCCGACTTGGATTGACGACCACCAAGCAGCAGACGAGTTACTTGATGATAGTAAATGTGAACAGTGAAAAACCTGAAAAATATGATGAAGGTTTTTTGAGCAATTATGCCAACATCAATCTCCTACCAGAATTGAAACGCATTCCTGGTGTAGGAAATGTGAGTATGTTTGGTGGAAAAGAATATTCGGTTCGGGTCTGGCTTAAACCTAACAAATTATCTTCTTACGGCTTGGTTCCCTCTGATGTAGAAACGGCAATACAGCAATACAGCTTTGAGGCCTCGCCGGGAACACTGGGTGAAGAGAGTGACGCAACATTGCAATACACCCTGCGCTACAAAGGCAAGTTGAACAAACCCGAAGAATTTGAAAAAATAATTCTTCGTTCCAAAACCGATGGTTCAATATTACGATTGGGAGATGTTGCCCGTATTGAGTTCGGACTGTCTAATTATTCCAGCGATACTTACACAGATGGAAAGCCTTCCATTGTATTTGCGGTTATTCAGGCAAGTGGCTCCAATGCAAATAGTATTGCCCTAGAAGTGGACAAATCATTAAAGGAGTTTCAGAAAAATGCGCCTAACGGTATCAGATACGAAATGATTCAGAACATGAAAGATCGTTTGGATACCTCTGTCTCACAGATGAAGAGTACGTTAATAGAAGCTTTCTTTCTGGTGTTTATCGTGGTACTGATTTTCCTCCAGGATTTGCGTTCCACCATAATTCCGGCAATAGCGGTACCCGTATCTATTGTCGGCACGCTTTTTTTTATCTACATGATCGGATTTTCGGTCAACGTTTTAACCTTATTCGCGTTGGTGCTCGCTATCGGTATCGTAGTTGATGATGCGATTGTAGTTGTAGAAGCAGTGCATGCTAAAATGCAGCAAACAGGTGAAGCAGCAAAAGAAGCCACTATTTCTGCCATGAGCGAAATCAGCGGGGCGATCATTTCTATTACCCTGGTTATGGCAGCCGTGTTTCTTCCGGTTGGATTTATGGAAGGTCCGGCAGGTATATTTTACAAGCAGTTCTCTTATACGTTAGCTATCGCTATCCTGATATCAGCTGTGAATGCTTTAACATTAAGCCCTGCCCTATGTGCCTTACTGTTGAAAAAACACCACACTACTGATAACGGCAAAAAGAAGAAATTTATACAACGTTTCAGTGATGCTTTCAACACAAGCTTTGAAGGGCTGACGGAAAAGTATATAGGTGCTGTACGTTTTTTGGGAAAGAAGAAAATAATAGCTATGGGCGCTTTGCTGGTAGTTTCTGTGGGAGCTATCCTACTAATGAACAATGCGCCTAAAGGATTTGTTCCGGAGGAAGATGATAACAACCTGAGCTTTGTTGTGAATCTGCAGGCTGGTACGAACCTGCAGTTTATAACTGCTGAAATGGAGAAGGCAACAAAAATTGTTATGGCACTGCCGGAAGTAAAAAGCATCAGCACCGTTTCCGGGTTCAGTATGTTTACTTCCGGTGCTGCTCCCAATGGCGCTATGGGTTTCATCACCCTTAAAAAGCCGAAAGACCGCGGCGCAGTATCAGATATTAATGAAGTGATGCATAAAATTGAACGTGCAATGAAAGGGAAGGTCAAAGGCGAATTTCTGATCTTTCGCAACCCGGCGGTAGAAGGTTTCGGTAATGCCGGTGGTGTGGAATTTGTACTACAAGACCGAATGTCAGGAAATATTAACGACTTTGAGGCAGTCAGTAAAAAAATAGTCAACAGTTTGAACAAGCGCGCTGAAATTGGCAATGCATTTACTAGTTTTAGAAGCGATTTTCCACAATATGACGTGCAACTTAACGAAGATAAAGCACAACAACTGGGATTGACACCAAAAGAAGTGATGGATGGATTACAATTGTACCTGACCGGTTCGCAAACAACTGATTTTATCCGTTTTGGGCAGTTGTATCGGGTGAATGTTCGCTCTGAAGCGGATTTAAGGAAAAATGAAGGTTCGCTAGATAATATTATGATCCGTAACAATCTAAACCAGATGGTACCCATTTCCACTTTAGTTACCTTAAAAAAAGTTTTTGGTCCGCAAGACATCAGCCGTTACAATTTATACAACAGTATTCGGGTAAACGTTAATGCCGCAGGTGATGCCAGTACGGGAAAAGTAATGAGTGTGATTGACGAAGTATTGAAAGAAGAATTACCAAAGGGCTATAGCTATGAATATAGCGGATTGGCATTGCAGGAGCGTAATTCCGGTTCGCAGATGGTGTTCATTTTTGGTTTAAGTATTTTGTTCGTGTACTTTTTGTTAGCGGCTCAATACGAAAGTTATCTTTTGCCACTTGCAGTACTATTGTCATTACCAACAGGTATTTTGGGCGTATTCATAGCTACCGGTTTCGCAGGGTTGGACAATAATATTTATGTGCAGATCGCACTGATAATGCTTGTTGGTTTATTGGCCAAAAATGCTATTTTGATCGTGGAATTTGCCATTCAACAGCGCAGAGCAGGTTTGTCGGTTTTCGAAGCAGGTATTGCAGGAGCCAGAATGCGTCTGCGTCCCATTCTGATGACTTCGTTTGCTTTTATAGCAGGTTTGATTCCACTTATGTTTGCGCAAGGCGGAACAGCGATAGGCAATAAATCGATCAGTATCAGTGCTGCCGGAGGAATGCTGAGCGGTGTTGTATTAGGTGTATTGATTATTCCTGTTTTGTACATGATCTTCCAAAACCTGCAGGAGAAAATTTCGGGTAATAAAAATGCATAAAAGATGAAAAAAATAATGATAAAAAATACAGGCGTCATACTTGCTTTGATTTTATTGACACAGTCTTGTAAGGTAACCAGAGATTATGCGCGCCCTGAATTAAACGTTCCGACTGCATATGATGTCGACTATTCGAAAAATGAAAACAGCATTAAACAAATACCCTCTTATCATCAGTACTTTAACGATGAAAAGCTCATTGGTTTAATGGATAAAGTAATGGAGAACAATCCCGATTTGAATATTGCAGCTGAAAATATTTTAGCTACAGAAGCTCTGTTGAAAAGCGTTAGACTCAATTATCTCCCCGAACTCAATCTGCAAGTAAATGCAGGGGTTCAACGATTGTCCCAAAACAGCATGATGGGCTCTTTTTCCAGTACTCAAATATTTGAAGAATACAATTTTGCTCCATCGGTTTCGTGGGATTTTGATTTTTGGGGCAAACTGAAAAGACAAAGAGAAGAAGCGTTTTCTAATTATTTAAGCCAGTTAGAAAACCGCAGGGCATTGCGCGTACAATTGGTTGCGCAAACAGCACAGGCATACTACAATTTGCTTTCTCTGGACGAACAATTACGCATTACGCAAGAGGTAGAAAAAAACATGCAGGAAACATTAAACATGCTGCAAGTACAGTATTCGGTAGGAGATATAACTTCAATTGCCATTAAACAATCAGAAGCTCAATTGGCAGAAACACGTGCACTAATACCCGAGATAAAGGCCAGTATTAAAGCGCAGGAAAACGCGCTGCAGACATTAGCGGGGAGCTATCCGACAACAGTAGAACGTTTGCAATCTTTTACAAATGCAGTTTTTAAAATATCTTTAGAAGCAGGTATTCCTTTGGATTTGATGCAGAACCGACCTGATGTGAAACAGCAGGAACTTTTGTTACAGGCTGCAAGTGCACGTGTTGGCATTGCTAAGACCGAATTTTATCCAAGTTTGAAAATTACAGGACAAGGAGGGTTGAATGCTATAAAGGCGAGTAATTGGTTCTCCATTCCGGCTTCACTTTTCGGGAATGCTGCGGCTGGGATAACCCAACCAATTTTCAACAAAAGAAATATAAAATCGTCGTATGAACAAGCTTTACATCAACGAGAAGCAGCAGTTCATGAGTTCAGAAAGTATGTGTTAAATGCGGTGGAAGAAGTGAGCACCTGTTTGAGAAATATAGAACAGAACAAAGAGCAGGTTAAACAAGTTAACAACAGAAAAGCTGCAATGGATAAAGCCATTACCGATGCACAGATACTTTTTAAATACGGTGAAGCTAATTATCTGGAAGTGCTTACCGTACAGCAAGCCTATTTTCAGACAGAATTAGCGCATGCTTTGACTATTCAGAAAGAAATTAATGTGTACATTGCTTTATATAAATCAATGGGTGGAAATTAAATGAATTATAAAAATATTTCTTTGGTTAATCAACAGTGGAAACCCATTTTCCATTGGAGCGGTGTGGTGGTTTCAATTGCTTTAGCCAACCTAATTCAGTACCTGCTAAATCCGAAAAGTGATTGGTGGGATTTTTACAGCGACGCAAATTGGACCGAGGTATTAGCAACCATTGCTGGAGCTATTCTTATGTACGCCATCCTTTTTTGGATCATTGCATTGCTTTCGAGCTTGGTAAACAAACACTTAATGTTCAGGGATAACATTTCTATACACTTCTTTGCAACTACTACCGTTGTTATTGGATGTATGTTTATTTTACTATATCTTGAGAATATTGCCTATGATTTAATCTGGCCGGAATCTTCGGGTACTAATGCGGAAATTGAAGAGAGCGTACGGCAGTACCTGGTAGTAAATTTGGTGGTTGCTGCATTCGTCAACAGTTTTTACCATTCTTTTTTCTTTTTTGAAAAATGGAAAGCGAAGGTAATAGAAAGTAATCAATTGGAAATTAATGCATTGCAATTAAAAGAAAATGCGCTGCAATCGGAGTTGGAAGTGTTGAGATTACAGTTGGATCCGCATTTTCTGTTCAATAATTTCAGTATCCTTACTCAGCTTATCGAAACCGATTCCTCTGGTGCAAAAGTGTTTTTGTCTAACCTTTCACGAGTGTACCGATATATTTTAACCACAGGAAAAAAAGATGTGGTAACATTAGAGGAAGAGTTGAAATTTGTTGAAATGTACTTTCATTTGCTGAAGATCCGTCACAGGCAAAGCATTTATCTGGATGTGAATGTAGTTGAACCAGACAAAAGCAAAGGTATTCCCCCGGTGACTTTACAATTATTGTTAGAGAATGCCATAAAGCATAATATTTCAACCGTGAAAAGACCTTTAAAATTGTCTATAGATAGCTGCGAAGACGGAACAATTATAGTAAAAAACAATTTGCAGCCTATTAATATCAATTATAAGGGTACCGGGATGGGATTGAAAAACATCAAAGAAAGATATCAGCTGCTACATGGAAAGTCACCAGAGATCATTAAAATGCAAAGTACTTTTGAAGTGAAATTACCTTTGTTAAATTTATAATTATTGTTATGAATTACCTAATCATTGAAGATGAACTGCACAATGCAGAACTATTACAAAGCATTGTGGAGAAATTCGACAATACCGCAAATTTACTGGGAATACTACCCAGCATTCAGGAAAGCGTGGAGTGGCTGAATACTCATCCGCGTCCCGATGTTATTTTTATGGATATACGCCTGGCGGACGGATTGTCATTTGAAATTTACAAGCAGATAAATATTCAGTCGCCCGTTATTTTTACAACAGCTTACGATGAATATGCTTTGCAGGCATTTAAGGTCTATGGAGCAGCGTATCTCCTTAAACCAATTCTACAAGAAGAGTTAGAGGATGCTTTGGAAAAAATAAATGGCTTTAGTTCAATGCTAACTGCCGACGATGTGAACGGTATTTTGACAATGTTGTGCACACAGCAGAAAAAATACAAAAGTCGTTTTCTTTTGCATTATCGCGAAACCTATAAAGTAATCGCTGTTGATACTATTGATTATATTTTTTTAGAAAATAAAATTGTTTACTTTAAATTATTAGACAGCTCTTCTATTATGGTACCATACACTTTGGAAGAGTTGGAGGAACAACTTGATTCCGAAATTTTTTTCCGTGTAAACAGACAATATATTTTACATATAAACAGTATGGAAAGCATACACAAGTATTTTAATGATAAAACAAAAATCATTTTAAAACGTGACCGCAATGCAGAGGTAATTGTTAGTCGAATAAAAATGCCACAATTTAAGCTGTGGTTGGACAGGTAAAAAAAATTAATTTGAGCTTAATAAAATTTAGCATTTAATGGAATTTTTTAACACAGACAGTTTAATCATCCGCAAATTTGAAGCAGATGATGCAGCAGGACTATTCGATTACTTAAAACAACCGACTGTAAACTGCTTTCAGGATGACAAACTAAATACTTTGAAAGAAGCTGAAACTGTAGTACAAAGAAGAAGCGGACAAGAATCGCAATTAGCCGTGTGCTGCAAAGAAGATAATCAGATTATCGGAAATCTTTTTGCAGAAGAGGAAGCTGACACCTATAATGTAGGTTGGAACTTCAATGAAAAAATTTGGAGGAAAAGGGTTTGCTACAGAAGCTGCAATAGGATTATTCGATTACTTGTTCAACAAAAAGTCAGCAATACGCATTTACTGTTTTGTGGAAGACAACAATGTACCGTCACAAAAACTATGTAATCGCCTTGGTATGCGACAAGAAGGTTTATTTATAGAATACATTGTAAAAAATGTAGATGGAACTCCGAAGTATGAAAACACAATGCAGTTTGCTATTTTAAAGAAAGAGTGGAATAATTTAATCAGGCAACAATAAAATTGCAATGGTGCTCATTATTAAGTAAAAACAAAACCGATCAACACAAATGACTGATACGAACGCAGACGTAATAGCAGCGGTGCGGTTTATCCTGTCAAAATCGAAAGCAAGCTGCGTTAAAGAAATTGATATGCCTGCTATGAAACATATGAAAATTTAAAATCAAATATAAAAATGAAGATAATATCAGTAAGACAAAATCCAGAATATAAAGAAATAGCAATAAAATATTTTCAAGAAAGCTGGTCTGAAATTTCACCTGTTATTTATGAAGATTGTATCTCAAACAGTATTAATGCTAAACAATCTTTACCGCAATGGTACATATTAGAAAAAGACGGAGAAATAATTGGTTGTGCAGGATTAATAACAAACGACTTTATAAGCAGAATGGATTTATATCCTTGGATTTGCGCAATATATATTGAAGAAAAACATAGAGGAAACGCTTATGGTGCATTGCTTATAGAAAAGGCTAAAGAAGATACGAAAGCGTTCGGATTTAGATACTTGAATTTATGTACTGACCATATTGGCTATTATGAAAAATACGGATTTGAGTATATAGGTCAAGGTTACCATCCTTGGGAAGAAGAATCAAGAATTTATCAAATCGAGGTATAAAACGGCATAATGTAAGGGTTTATCTCATCGTTATTTATTTGTTTCTAGTGGTTTCGATGATTTCTTCGCAGTTGGCAATAGCTGGCGGAAAGTGCTTAATTCGCATTTTGTGCTTCTGTAAAATTTATATTTTAGTAGAAAGTTTCGGCTTGGGTGTCGCACCGTTTAAAATCTCTAATCCTTTAGCTTTTAACCTTAAAAAAGAACTGTACTAACAAATGAATATTGACCATATATTAGATAAAATACAGCTGCTTTCTACAGCATCAAAACTTGAACTTAAGAAGAATATTACTGAGAAAAGCTATACTAAGAACCATATCATCATTAGAGCAGGCAAGGTTGAAAAAAGTATCTACTTTATAAAAAAAGGAATAGCACGAACTTTTGCTAATATCGGTGATGACGAAATTACATTCTCTTTTGGGAAAGAAGGTGATACAATTGCTTCGTTGAAAAGCTATACAGGTAACCAGAGAGGATATGAAAATATAGAACTTCTGGAAGACAGTGAACTTTATGAAATTAACTCAGAATGTCTTCACCGCCTTTTTAATGAAAATATTGAACTATCTAACTGGGGTAGAAAATTCGCCGAAAATGAACTTCTAAAAGCTGAAGAAAGACATATTTCAAGACAGTTTGGTACTGCAACCGAACGGTACACAACTCTTTTAAAAAACTACCCCGACCTTATTCAAAGAGCTCCTCTAGGGCATATAGCCTCATATCTAGGAATTACACAGGTAAGTTTAAGCCGCATAAGAACAAATATAAAATAGAATTCACTTTTTATCATTTGTATAATTATTCTGCGCCCCATATGCAGAACTTTGTAAAAAGTTTAAAAAAAATGAATGTCATTATAAGAAAAGCAGAAGAAAAAGACAGCGAAAAAATTTGGTCTTTAATGGAGCAATTAGCTGTTTTTGAAAAATACATTGACCGTTTTGCCATTACACCCGAAATAGTGAAAGAAAGTGGTTTTCGAAAAAATCCGCCGGATTTCTATTGCATTGTTGCAGATGACAACGGTAAAATTGCCGGAATGCTGGTTTACTATTTTTTACCTTATACTGCGCAAAACAGACCGGCTATTTATATGAAAGAACTATTTGTAGATGAAAATTACAGGGGGCATAAAATTGGCGAACGCCTGATGGATGCCTTACGAACAGAAGCTGAAATGACTAATTGCAATGTAATAAAATGGACAGTTGCACCTTGGAACAAAGCGGGACAAAAATTCTACGAACGATTGGGAGCAACAGAAAATAATGAGTGGCTTAACTATGAATGGAAAATGTAATTATGAGCAAGATTGAAGTAACAAAAACGGGAAAAGAAGAGACTCTGCAATTGCAAAAAATTGGCAGAGAAACTTTTTATGAAACATTTTCTAGGAGCAATACCGAAGAAAATATGAAAAGCTATTTAGAAAGCGGGTTTTCTACTGATAAATTAACTGCCGAACTAAACAGCAAAACCTCTGAATTTTATTTCGCCAAACTTGACAACAAAGTAATCGGTTATTTAAAACTCAATTTTGGGCAATCGCAAACCGAACTAAAGGACGAAAAAGCCCTTGAAATTGAAAGAATTTATGTGCTTAAAGAATTCCATGGAAAAAAAATAGGGCAGATTCTATACGATAAAGCCCTAGAAGTTGCCAAAAATAGGAAAGCCGATTATGTATGGTTAGGAGTTTGGGAAGAAAACCCTAGAGCCATAAGCTTTTACATGAAAAATGGTTTTGTTGAATTTGACAAACACATTTTTGTTCTAGGTGATGACGAGCAAACTGATATTCTGATGAAATTAGAGTTGACGAAAAACTAAAAAATAGCAGCGTTTGGAAACAGCACGCAGAAAGTCTTAATTCAAGTTTTGTACATTAGTATAAAAATTGTATTTTATTTGAAGGCTTCGGCTGTGAAATGCCTACTATTTCCCAAGCGTTACTTTTTCCAAATCAACTCCAAGTTTTTCAAATTCTATTTCTCCTGCAGATGTGATGTAATAATTTTTGTCACCGTTATTTTCTTTAGCCAGCCAACCGTTTCCTACAAACTGTTCCAATAAAAGGCTACCCCATTTTCCACCTACCTGTTCATAACAAACTTTTACTATTTTTTTTGAAGATATCATATTTATATTTTTAAGTATTATATATTAAGTATGTGGTACGTATAAGCCTTTATATTAATAGAACACCACCATATAAAAATAATATAACGTTTAGTTTATAAATTTATTACTTTTTGTTAATTTAGAACACATTGACAGCACAATTATAAAAGCCACTACGTTAGGATGAAAATAGATTTGAATATTTTTGAGAAAAAAGAAGTCGAGAGAATAATTAAAACGGATAAAGCAAAGTACATACTTTTAACTGTATGGGAGCTTTTGCTAATGGGATGCGTTGTGTATATACAATATTTTTTAAGAGCTAAAGAAACAGCTTACTCAGACACAGAGACATTTTTACTGGGTACACTTCCCAGCCTGTTTGGTGCTGCCGCATTTGTTTCGGTATTATTTATTTATCACAAAATATACACTATGCTGTCTGGAAGATACAAATTAAGACATAGCATCATTTTTTCGTTTGTATTTACTTTTTTTGGATTTTTACTATGGGAAATTATACGGATGGGACTTTACCCATTTGATAAATATGATATTTTGATGACTTTTGCCGGATGTGTGATCTCAGTTGTATTGATTACTGTACTGTTTGGCAGGGATCTTGAAAAATAAAAGATTAAAGCACGGATTTAACCGTGCTTGTGAGAATACTGTAAGTTTCTCATAGCTTAAATATTATAAAAATCTTTGCATCAAAATTTCCAAAGCTATAATAAGCAATCGAACAATACAGGAATTAGTTGGATTGTGTTTTCAGTTATTTTAAGCTTATGATATTTTAATAAAGAGCATCCACCATAGCAAAATCTTTTATTTGGGTAAGCCATTTTCTTCTATCACTTTCCTTTAGTTCTTCGAGAGGTCCGATAAAACTCTCCCGAATAGAGGATATTCCGCAATATTCCAAAATTCCTTTTTTTAATTGAACAAGTCCGCTTGACTTATAAACTTCCTCATAAGTATCGATGGATAAATCTCCTGCCGTTGTAATGATTCTTCCAGTTCTGCCCTTCAACAAGCCTTCAGTACCTTCCTTTTTATTGCTTTTAAAAGTGATGCCGGGAAGAAACGCCCTGTCAAAAAATCCTTTCATGACTGCCGGCATGCCCAACCACCACAAGGGATGTATCCATACCTGATGCTCACTCCATTGGAGATATTCTAATGCTTTTATTAAATCTGGTTCCAGTTCCATTCTTTGTTTATAACCAAATTGCAAATTAGGATTAAAGTCCAATTCTCCAATTGCAATATATCGTACTTCTGAACCAGCATTTATTGCAGATTGAATATATGAATCTGCAATAACACTGTTAAAACTGTCTTTATTGGGATGCCCATTGATAACTACTATTTTTTTCATTGTTATAGATTTAAAATTTGTTTGAATAATTCAATTTGTATTGCGTAAAAATTATCGGACAAGGAACAAGTGAAAAAATCGAACGCATGTACAGCACCTTTTATTTCCAAAAGATTGACCGAAACATCTGCTTTTTGTAATTTCTGGGCATATATTTTACCTTCATCTTTTAGCGGATCTAGCTCACAAACAATAATAGTGGCATTTGGGAGCTTAGTGAAATTTTCAGCTAATAAGGGAACCGCATATTTTGGCGGTTGGACTATTGTATCATGCAAATAATGTTTCCACATAAATTCTGCCGCCTTTTTGGTTTGCATGGGCGCATTTGCCAATTCGTTCATCGATGATGTTTGCAAAAGGTGGCTCATTGGAGGATACAATAAGTACTGATGTTGAATTTCTACTTCTTTTCGGTCTCTTGCCAATTGCGTTACAGATGCAGCAATTGTTGCTCCGGCACTGCTACCACCAATGATGATGTTATTTCTGTTCCCTCCTATTTCATCAGCAAATTCAGACAACCATAATAATGCATCATATCCGTCTTCCATTCCTGCCGGAAATGGATGTTCCGGAGCCAACCGGTAATCTACCGAAACAATGAGAAGATTAACCTGTAAAGCTAACCGAAAGAATAGAAAATCGTATTGTTCAGGAGTGCCATATATAAACGCCCCTCCGTGAAAATATAATAATACAGGTACATTCTGTTTTTCTTTCGGCTTATAAATTCTCAACGGAATTGTCCTGGATTTATCAGAAGACGGAATCTGAATATTCTCAACATCCAACTGTTTTGGAATATTAAGAGGTTCTTCATTTAATGATGCATTTCTTTCTTCCTCTCTGATTTTTGCAGGATTATTTGATAAAAGGTTTTCGTAATCTATTTGATTAAAAGCACTATTTGATATGGTTTTCCAAAGATCTGAATCGATCTTTTTTATTATACTTTTCATACTGTACTAATTTAAAGTTTTACCACTACTTTTCCCACCGTACGACCCGTTTCGATTTGCAGATGTGCCTTTGCTATTTCATCAAATCCGAATACATGAGAAACATGAGGTTTCAATACTGCTGCTTTCAAAAGAGAGGCAATATATTCCATATCAGAAGAATCTGAGTAAACTGCCATAAAATAACAGGCATGTAAATTTTTTGTCTTTGCACTAATTTCATCGTCATTTGTATGCCCGGAATTCAGGGCAACGATAGTTCCGAAAGGCTTTAAAACATGTACTGATTTTTGAAAATTATCACCTCCGACAGATTCCAAAACAAAATCAATATTTCTAAGAATTTCTTCAAAACGAGTCGTTCTATAATCAATATGTCTGTTTGCTCCCAACTTCAACACAAAATCTCGATTAGATGCCGATGAAGTAGCAATAACATAAGCTCCGATATGCTTTGCAATCTGCACGGCGAAATGGCCTACACCACCCGATGCTGCATGGATGAGTACTTTATCTGTTGGTCTCAGTTTTCCATAACGGTTAAAAGCCTGTAAAGCAGTAAGAGCTGCCATTGTAGCAGCAGCAGCTTCTACGTGACTAATGTTATTAGGCTTTAGAGCTATATGTTTGGCAGATGCTACTACATATTCTGCATAGGCTTTACCGTGTCCGATGAAATTTATCATTCCAAACACTTCATCTCCGATATGAAATCGTGTAACTTTATTGCCAACCTCTACGATTTCTCCTGAGACATCCCATCCTAAAATTAAAGGGTTAAAATGAGCCAAATCTTCTGCCAATGGTGCTTTTCTGTTACGAACTTTGATGTCTACCGGATTAATGCCAATCGCTATAACTTTTATAAGTACTTCATTTTCGTTTATTTCAGGTATTTCAATATCTTGATGAACAAGATTTTCAACCCCTCCAAATGCTTTCAGTATTACTGCTTTCATATCTTCAACTATTAATGCAGCAAAAATAGACTGAATTATAAAGAGATTACAGGTACATTTCAAGCCTATTCGAGTATCTTTGCGTTATGGCAAAAGAAAACATCCATCATTCATTTGAAGTTTATTATGAAAAGGTAGACTGTTGTCCCCTTAAGGATCGTCAATTCAATTTTTTTGAATTTGTTTATGTATTATCCGGAAAAGGGATGCACGGAATTAATGGCAACCAACTTCCTTTTGAAGCAGGAAATCTTTTTTTAATCACGCCCAATGATTATCACTCTTTTGATTTGGATGAAATTTGTGAGTTTATGGTGGTACGTTTTGCTCCATCTTACGTAAAAAGTTATAGTTGGCAAAGTATAGACCATATTGAATGCCTTTTGTATTATGCCTCTCATTTCTCAGGTTCGATTATAAGTAATGAGTCCGATAAGTTAATGGTTGGAAATTTAATGCAGAATTTAAAGCACACCGCCGAACACAATCCTACCTATAGCGAAGATTTAATGCGCCATCTGGTTAATGCCATCATTGTTATTGCTGCCCGAAATATTTCACTTATTAAACCCGGGGCTATTTCTCCAAATGCAGACAACCGAATATTACAGATAATTGACTACATTCAGGAAAACATACGTAGGCCTGAGCTGCTTAAAATTGGTATTATTGCCCAGAAATTCGCGTTTTCTGACACCTATCTAGGCAGTTATTTCCGTAAACAATGCAATGAATCAATACAGCAGTATATTTCTTCGTACCGAATTCGGTTGATAGAACATAGATTACGTTTCAGCGATAAAAGAGTTCATGAAATAGCTGACGAATTTGGATTTGCAGATGAAAGCCATATTAATAAATTTTTTAAGCGACATAAAGGAACCAGTCTAAGAGAGTTTCGCAATCTTCTACAGGATGGAAAAACAGTAACTAAAAAATCTTATTTGTAAACAAAGACTGCATCATTAAATATAATAGTCTCATCGCCAATAATTGAATTTATTTCCCTATTTTTCATGAAATTAGCGGAGTTTTTTTACATAAAGTTGGGGAAAGGTCTAGAGCAACAACCCAAAACAAACATTGATAGAATTTGAAGATTAACGATATAGAATACAAATCCATAGAACCTGACAAATCGTTATCTGACTTTGTGGAGAGTTTTTGGATGTTCCATAACCCTAACTGTACAGACAAGCAAGTTGTAATTTTACCTGACGGAAGAATTGATGTGTTTTTTTCACAATCAGCAACTGAACCTTTTCATATTACACTTTTAGGAATAGGAACAAATTACGAACAATCTATTATTAAAGCACAAACAACAACCTTTGCCATAAGTTTTAAACCATTTGCAACAGAGGACCTATTGAAACAAAAT
>Ga0256794_1000108_pt1 | contig 22932 bp, 21 predicted proteins | sample MC6MC0945MT_FD_186352 | JGI IMG/M metagenome (GOLD analysis project Ga0256794, IMG submission 186352) | Metatranscriptome of enriched soil aggregate microbial communities from Iowa State University, Ames, United States - MC6-MC0945-MT... | ecosystem: Environmental > Terrestrial > Soil >... | reverse complement strand
CGATATCTGGGTGATAAATCATAGCGATGAGTGGTTGGTACGCAGATTTCTGCGACGCATTGTTCGTTCAAAAAATATAAAAATGTACTTAAAACCGGTCTTTTTGCAGAAAGAGTTTAAAAAATTTTATGCAACAAAAGACCATCATTTAAAGTATTTGAGTGACGGTTACATTAAAGGGCTCGATATTATCGAAAAAATACCGCTTATAGAACAGGTAAGCTCTTTTGTTGAGAAATATGCAGACAAAAGAAACTACGAAAATTTTACCGAGAACGAATTCTTTATTCAAAAAACATTTGACTACTACTATACACGCAAAAAAAGAATTACACCCGTTTTAAAGCACAAATCGTTAACAGGCTATTCATATCCGCGCATAGAAACCTATTTTTTTAACAACCGCGAAGCGTTTATAAATTCGCGCATGCTTTTGCAGGAAGCGTTTACAAACAATTGGCTTACCAGACATTATGTAGATACTAGCCATCTTTGCCATAATTGCAGCAGCGGTTTCCTTAATTACAGGGAAATATGTCCTAAATGCAGCCACCATAACCTTAAGGCAAGTAACCTGATTCATCATTTTAGATGTGCTTATGTGGGGGTAGAAAAAGATTTTATCTTTAAAGATAAAATGGTATGTCCAAAATGCTCGTCAGAATTACGAAATGTAGGTGTAGATTATGACAGGCCCGGTAAAATATTCAACTGCAAAAATAAAAAATGCCAGCACGAGTTTCAAGATGCACCCGTGGGTGTACACTGTGTAGATTGTGAAACCGAACAGGCTCCGCACGAATTGGTTGTCCGTAAAATTTACGAATACGAAATTACTGCACAAGGTATGCAGATAGGCCTGCACTTATAATATGGCAAATTTCTGGGATACCTATTTTTACATGTGGCACCGCCTGGATTGGGGAACTGTCATGCGGTGGGGCTGGTATATATTTCTGCTCGATATTCCTCGTTTCTTCATTGTAGAAGGGGTTGCACTATTGTACAGCAGAACCAAACGAAACCGTACCAAAGGTGCTTGGGAAAGTGCACAACAAGCTTTGTTACAAGAAAATCCGCTGGTAACCGTTTTGGTTCCGGGGCATAACGAGGGTAAGCATTTGTACAAGCTTATTCAGTCAATGAAAAAGCAAACGTATAAAAACATAGAATTAATCGTTGTTGACGATGGTTCTACAGACAATACCTCTATAATTGCCCGTTCGTTTGAGCGTACAGGTGATATCACCAGATTTATTTCTGCAGAAGAAAGAGGGGGTAAGGCTTCGGCAGCAAACCTCGGGCTTCGATATTCCAAAGGGAAATATATTGTGCATCTCGATGCCGATTCTTCTTTGGAAGCCGATGCGGTCGAAAAAATACTCATTCCCTTTTACAGGTACAAGAATGTAGGTGCCGTAGGCGGTAATCTGGTGGTTCGTAATCGGGAGCAGTCGCTTACAACAACAATGCAGTATCTGGAATATTTGCAATCTATAAACGTAGCCCGAATCGTTTTGTCGCAACTCCGCATCTACAAAATTATTTCGGGTGCTTTCGGTGCTTTTCCCAAACATGTTTTAGATCGTGTAGGCGGGTGGGACATAGGTCCGGGGCTCGACGGAGATATTACGGTAAAAATACGCAAGATTAACTATCGTATTGTGTTTGAAGAAGAGGCGGTCTGTAAAACCCATGTACCCTCAACATGGAAAGCCTTAACTAAACAAAGGTTGCGCTGGTCACGGTCATTGATCCGTTTCAGAATAAGGAAACATAGAGACATTTGGATGCCCAACAAAAATTTCAGGTTTTCTAATTTCTTTGCCTTCTTCGAAAATATTTTTTTCGGATTGGTGCTCGATGCGCTTTGGGTATTTTACATGATAAAGATTTTGGTGGTCGATCCGCATTTTTTGCTGGTTTGGTTTCCTTTCAAGTATTCTATATATCTGCTGCTGGCATTCGGACAGTTTTTCTATTCGCTTGCCATAAGTAAAAACAGATATCAGGTATGGTCTAAAATCATTTACGTGCCGCTGTACCCTATTTACATGGGATACTATATGCGTATCGTTCGAACCATTGCTTATATTGATGAACTGCTTTTCTTCGATTCGTATAAAGATACCTGGAATCCGCAAAAAACCTCTGCCAAAGCTAGGGAACATGACATGTAGCGTAAAAAAAATAAAAATTCACAAATAAAAGATAAAAATTCAAAGATAACGGTATTATAACTGCCAGTAACTTTGCACAACATAAAACACTCTTCATTAAAATAACAACAAATAGTAAATATGATTGAAAATAAATTGAAATTGGGCTTTTTAGCGGCTTCGCTGTTAATTACGGTAGCAGGCTGTTCAAGTGACGACAACGTAGACGCAACTGCTTCGCAGGAAGAAAGTGGTGTGCTAAGTAATTCAGAAATGAAACTTACCTACGGCAGCAAGTTACTTGGAAATTACATGTCTTTAAAAAATTCTAGAATTACGTTTAACAGATTTTCAGATGCATCACAATCTCAGGCGGTAGCACAGGCTCTTAAAACGGTAAACAGCTACCAGCCCGATTTAACAAATGCGGTGGCGTTAACAGGTAACCAGTGGTATACCATTAATTCTGGTGATAAATATTATATTCCTGAAAATACAACTTTTACGGGAGGGATTAATTTCAACGGTGCGGGTACACTTATTATTTTGGGTAATTTAGGTGGATCTAACTGGGTAAATGTACCTAACGGAGGCGTGGTAGATGTTGCTCCTTCAGGAAATATCCAGTCTACTGCAAATTTTCACCTGAATGCGGGTTCAATACTTAATAATTATGGTAACGTAAAATATACTACGCAAACGGTAGATGGTACGGTGAACAACTACAGTGAAATGGTTTTCACGCAGGCGTTAAGCTTAAACGGCAGCTCGGTTGTTAATAACAACTGCAGTATGGTATTCAATGGTTTTACACAATTAAATGCGGCACTTAACAATGGTGGGTTTGCCGATTTTAAAGCAGGTTTCCATATTAACGGTTCGGGTAACCTTGTTTTGGCTACAGGCTCGCTTACCGATATCACGGGTGGAAACATCACGGTAGATGGTAAAATAAAAAATACTTCAAACGGTTTTGCACGTATCGATATTTCAAATGCTGCAACCATAGGTAATATGAATGCTACACCGGCTTTCGAAGGAAAAATCGATATCAATACCACAGCAACTGTAAACAGCAATAAAATAAACAGCGATGTTACTTTAAATGCCAATACGTTTATCGCTGCAAACAACTGTACTCCGCAACGTGGTTTAGCTGCTTGTGACGACAGTGTGTTACAGTTTACATTGGCTGCAACAGTTCAAAGTCCAACGGTTAACGGAGCAGTATTAAGTGCAACCGATGTTAAGGTTGTAAACGGTAATGCGTATGTATCATATCATACAAACGACGAGGTTTATGGCGATGCTGCAAACGGTTCGGTTCGTATCTTTAATGTTCAGAATCAGCAGGCACCTTCGTTAACGGCACAGGCCGATTTCAATAATGCAGAATTCAACGGAATCGATGTTAGTGGCAGTAAAGTTTATGCAGTAGGTGGTAATAAGGCAGGTTCTCGTTTAATGACCACACCTTTAACTGCTGGTGCATTCAATACAAACGATTTATCTGTATTTACAACATATAAGCTTCCAAGTATAACCGGTAAAAACAGTTTTGTTCACAACAATATGCTGTGGCTGGTAGCAGGTGCAAACAATGGTGGTTTCTTTAAATTAGATCCGGCCAATGGTTTTGCAGTAACAGATCAGTTCTACAGTCAGGGTGCAAGAGCAAAATATGTGGCTCAGAACGGAACGTATCAGGCATTCTTCGCAGTAGAAGGCAGCGGTGCTTATTTAAGAATCGCTAATATCGATGGTACAAATCCGCAGGAATACCGTTACCCAAACTTGGCGCAAACCGTACAAGATGGTAAAAACGTAATAACTATGGACGATGAGTATGTATATGTAGCGTTAAGCGATAAAGGTGTGGCTAAATTCTCGTTACAGAACGGTAGTTTGGTAAGCCATTTTGTACCGAACGATTATCGTGTAAACGGTTCAAAAGCATTTAAACAAAACGGTTACACAAACGGTGTGGCAGTTAACGATTGTTATTTATATTTGGCAAACGGTGCAGATGGTGTTATCGTATTGAACAAAAATTCGTTCAACGTGGTAGGTCACTTCAGCCTGGCTGAATCTGCTAACTACATCTATGCAGACAACGGATTGCTTTTTGTAGCAACCGGTCGTAATGGTTTAAATATCATCAAAATAAATTAAAATATTCTAGAAGTTATTTTACTAAAAAAGGTTTAATCATTATGATTAGACCTTTTTTTATTTTCAATCAAAACAAGTTGACTATTACTATCAATACACAAACACATCTTGTCTAAATAGCTATCGGATCAACAGTTAAACGATTCTACAATTCAACCAGAACAAACACCCATCACCACACATCCCGCATCCATCACCTAAACACAGATAAAATTATTTACATGAATTTATGTGTTATTACCACGGATAAACGATTCAATAAATAAACAAATAAACAATTCAACCAGAACAAACACCCATCACCATACATCCCGCATCCATCACCTAAACACAGATTAAATGGTTCACAAGAATTTATGTGTTATTACCACGGATAAACGATTCAACAAATAAACAATTCAACCAGAACAAACACCCATCACCACACATCCCGCATCCATCACCTAAACACAGATTAAATGATTTACACGAATTTATGTATTATACCACGGTTAAACAAAGCAGCACCTAAACACATCTTGTCTCAATAGCCATCGGATCAACAGTTAAACGATTCTACAAATTCAACCAGAACAAACACCCATCACCACACATCCCGCATCCATCACCTAAACACAGATAAAATGATTCACAAGAATTTATGTGTTATTACCACGGATAAACGATTTAACAAATAAACAATTCAACCAGAACAAAGACTAAACACCCATCACCATACATCCCGCATCCATCACCTAAACACAGATTAAATGATTTACACGAATTTATGTGTTGTTACCACTGTTAAACGATTCAACAAATAATCAAATAAACACCTCAACGAGAACAAGCATCCAGCACCAAACATCAACCAAAATGTATACATCAGGCATAATAACCGCCACACCCCCAGCTATTTGATAAAATTCAAAATTTATAACACTTTTTAGCAGCCTAAAACCATTAAATCTTCTAAATTTGCAGCATATCTGTTATAGCATAAAAATGTTATTTTTATGATTGTTTAGCAGTAATTTGTTACAAAATTTTAAATATTATATATGATGAGACTATTCCTTTGTTTAATTGCAAGTATTTACGCAGCAACCTCGTTTGCAGCAGGTGGTTCGGTTTTAGGTGAACGTTCTGTAAAGTTTAAAAAAGAAGGAGCTACGCTTTCTTATAAACAGTCAGTGAAAGTGTATAATAATACAGATCAAACAACTTTACCTTTAAACATTCCAAGTTATTTATTTAAAAAATCTTTAAAAAATCCACAGTTTAATTTAGGATCTACCTATATGTGGAAAAGTGCTTTTGAATCAACTGTTAACGATACGCTTCTTAGTCAGTTAAATAAGTATGGAATAGATACGTTGTTGCTATCGCCTGGAACCAACGGAATTAAAATTACCGACTTTCTAACCAAGGCACAAAATCAGAGCATACACGTTTCACGCTTGTTAAGTGAGAATTCTTATGCAAAAGATGCCAACGGGGTGCAAAAATTAATAGCAAAAATGCAGACTTTGCAGTATGATTTTCCAGGACTTCATTTAAATATAGAACCGCACACCTTTGCAGATTATAAGACAAATATACCGTTTTATACCGCACGCATGGACAGTATTTATGATGTGGCAAAACAATGGTGCGACCCGCGAAATATGAAGTTAAGTGTTAGTATTCCAATGCATCTGCCTATACAGAATGCAACTTTTCTTGCCAATAATAACATCACGGCATACATAATGGCGTACGAAAATACCGATCAGCAAAAATTATTGACACGCACACAGCTGTTAAGAACTACCTTGGGAAATAATTATGTATGGGTAATAAGGGTAAGCGATTTTGCTACACAGCAGGATTTGCTTGATGCTGTTGCTTACTTAAATGCAAACGGAGTTTCCAGAGTAGCACTCTATGACTTTTCTACCATTAGCAGTATGTTCTGATAAAATCGAGAGATATAAAAATAATTAAAGGTTACACTGTTGTGTAGCCTTTTTTATTAGATGTAATAAGTGATAAATTATAACATATTGTGATAATTTAGCCTGTCAACTTAAACAATTCAACAAACTTGTCACGATGGTCATCATGATCAGCTGTCAACAATACATCAAACAACCAGCATCAAACACCCATCTACATTATCAAAATGTAAAAAAAACCCCAAATATTTTTTTTTAAAGTTAAAATGAGTACATTTACTGCTCATTAGAAAAAAGTATGTTAGATTCGTTAATAACCTCAAAAACACGTATTAAGCTCTTGGTAAAGTTTTTTGTAACTTCTGCCAATTCAGGGCACTTACGTGGTTTGGCGACAGAGTTTAACGAATCAACAAATGCCATTCGTAAAGAATTAAATCATCTGTCAGATGCAGGTTATTTGGAAAAAAAAGAGGTAAGTAATAAAATTGACTATAAGGCAAATACATCACATCCTATGTACAGGTTGTTACAGCAGGTAGTTCATAAATATTTGGGATTGGACACCATTGTAGAAACAATTTTAGAACGAATGGGTAATGTCAGTCATATAGAGTTAATAGGGGATTACGCAAAGGGAATTGACAGCGGTATTATAGAGGTGAATGTAGTAGGGGAGATTAATACAGACTATACACAAAATATAATACCAAAAATAAGCGAGGTAACCAGCCGAAAGGTAGTATTTCATTACAATAAACAGCTGTCGCCGGAGGGTATTGTATTGTTTGGTAATGCATAATATATTTGTCAATAATAAATAATTTGATGAAAAAGGAGTTTATATCTTTTAGCGAAGAATTAGATAAAATAAGGAATTTGGATATCCTTTCGTTTAAAAAACTTTATAATAAAAAATTAAATATTTTTATCACCACTGGTTCTGAGAAAGACAAGGATGAAATGTTACAGATGCAAAAAAGTTTTAACAAGTTTTTTATTTCAAAAAAATAAACTTAATTATTTTTGCACGCAAATAATCGATAAATTAATATTTAGTATTTCAGGGCAGTATTTAAATCAAACCGGATTTTTGGTTTCTGAGCTACGGTTGCGATTTTTAATCATCTTACTATGGTTAATGATTTTAGATCACAGATCTTGCGGTTGCTCAGCTTGTCGAAGCACCGAATTGCGGTCACTGAGCTTGTCGAAGTGTAAACATAATTATAAAAGAAAAAGAGATATAATTCAGTACAATAATTACACCTTTTAACTTTATAACAATATAACAACAATATATGAAAGGAATAATCTTAGCCGGTGGGTCTGGTACCCGTTTACATCCATTAACATTAGCAGTTAGCAAACAGCTTATGCCGGTTTATGATAAACCTATGATATATTACCCATTGTCTACTTTAATGCTTGCGGGAATTAACGAGATATTAATTATTTCAACGCCGCACGATTTACCGCATTTCAAAAAATTATTGGGCGACGGTTCACAGATCGGTTGCCGTTTTGAATATGCCGAACAACCGGAGCCAAATGGTTTGGCACAAGCATTTGTTATTGGTGAAGATTTTATTGGCACGGATAAAGTAGCCTTAATATTGGGCGATAACATCTTCTATGGCAGCGGCATGAGTAAGCTGTTGCAAGACTGTACCAAAGAAGAAGGAGGCGTAGTATTTGCATACCCGGTTAACGATCCGGAACGTTATGGGGTAGTGGAGTTCGATAATGAAAATAATGTATTGTCTATTGAGGAGAAACCCGCTCAGCCAAAATCTAATTATGCGGTCCCAGGTTTGTATTTTTACGATAATTCGGTAGTGAAAATTGCCAAGAGCGTTCAACCCTCACCTCGAGGGGAATATGAAATTACCGACGTTAACAAAGAATATTTAAAACAAGGCAGATTGCGTGTAGGTGTTTTTGATCGGGGTACGGCCTGGTTAGATACAGGAACATTCGCATCATTAATGCAGGCAGGTCAGTTTGTTCAGGTGATTGAAGAACGCCAGGGAATGAAGATTGGTGCTATAGAAGAAGTTGCCTACCGTATGGGGTACATCAATAAAGAACAATTAATAATAGCAGCCGAACCGCTAAAGAAAAGTGGATATGGGGAGTATTTATTAAATTTAAAATAATTAAATGAAGAAGATTTTAATTACCGGAGGAGCAGGTTTTATAGGCTCTAATCTAACGGAATATTTTTTAAACAAAGGCTATTTTGTTCGTTGTTTGGATAATTTCTCTACGGGATACAAACACAATATTGAAGAGTTTTTATCTAATTCGAATTACGAATTATTAGAAGGTGATATCCGTGATTTGGAGATGTGTAAGAAAGCAGTGAATGGTGTTGATTATGTTTTGCATCAGGCAGCTTTAGGGTCAGTACCTCGTTCGGTAAATGACCCGATCACTTCCAACGAAGTAAATGTTTCCGGTTTTTTAAATATGTTGGTAGCGGCTAGGAATGCAGGTGTTAAGCGTATGGTATATGCAGCGAGTTCCTCCACTTATGGCGATTCTGAAAACCTACCTAAAGTTGAAGATATAATAGGAAAACCTTTATCGCCTTATGCGGTTACCAAATATGTAAACGAATTGTATGCCGATGTTTTTGCCAAAACTTATGGTATGGAAATTATCGGTTTACGTTATTTCAATGTGTTTGGGCGTCGCCAAAATACGCGTGGAGCGTATGCAGCAGTAATTCCATTGTTTACAAAACTATTAATACAGCACGAAAGCCCTACCATTAATGGCACAGGCGAAAATTCACGTGATTTTACCTACATTGATAATGTGATTCAGATGAATGAACGGGCGATGCTTGCAGATACTCCTGAAGCGGTAAATACGGTTTACAACACGGCGGTAGGCGATAGAACAAACCTAAATCAGCTGGTAGAATATGTTAAAGAGTTTTTAACAGAATATGATGCTGAAATTTCAACTATTGATATAAAATACGGACCAAACCGTGTTGGCGATATTCCACATTCATTAGCATCGGTTGATAAAGCCAAAGAATTATTAGGCTATCAACCAACCCATGTTATTCGTGAAGGTCTTAAAGAAGCTGTTCGCTGGTATTGGGAGCATAAAGAAATGCTTTAAGTGGAAAAATGTAAGTTACAAATACTATAAAATATTAAAAAATTTAAAATTAGAATTTTAAAATGAATACAGATCATAAAATTGCAGTCATTGGATTAGGCTACGTAGGTTTGCCTTTGGCACGTTTGTTTGCTACAAAATACCCTGTTGTAGGATTCGATATTAATACCGCTCGTATAAAAAAATTGAACGACGGAATCGATGATACGTTGGAAGTATCGACAGACTTATTAAAATCAGTTTTGAAAACGAATAATTCAAACGAAATAGGATTGTTTAACAGTGCCGATTTAATGGATATCCAGTCAGCAAACGTTTATGTGGTAACGGTACCAACACCAGTAGATAAAAATAACCGACCTGATTTAACACCCTTATATAAATCTTCTGAAACTGTTGGTAAGGTTTTGAAAAAAGGAGACATCGTTATTTACGAATCTACGGTTTATCCTGGGGTAACCGAAGAAGAATGTATCCCGGTATTAGAACGCGTTTCGGGTTTAAAATTCAATGAAGATTTCTTTGCAGGGTATTCACCAGAGCGAATCAATCCGGGTGACAAAGAGCATACCGTAGAAAAAATATTGAAAGTGACCTCAGGTTCCACGCCTGAAATTGGTAAAGTTGTGGACGATTTGTATAAATCTGTTATTACGGCAGGTACACATTTGGCACCTACCATCAAAGTAGCTGAAGCTGCAAAGGTTATTGAAAATTCTCAACGTGACATTAATATTGCCTTTGTAAACGAACTAGCTAAGATTTTCAATTTGTTGGAAATTGATACTCATGCGGTATTGGAAGCTGCCGGAACCAAATGGAATTTCTTGCCGTTCAAACCAGGTCTTGTGGGAGGTCATTGTATTGGTGTTGATCCCTACTATTTGGCGCAAAAAGCGCAGGAGAAAGGCTACCACCCAGAAATTATTTTGGCAGGTCGCCGATTGAATGACTCAATGGGCGAGTATGTGGCTTCTCAGGTTGTAAAATGTATGATTAAAAAAGACATTAACGTAAACGGTGCCAATGTGTTGAATTTGGGCATCACCTTCAAAGAAAACTGCCCCGACGTACGTAACACCAAAGCGGTGGATGTAATAACCAGTTTGGAAGATTATGGTGTCAAGGTAACCACGTTCGATCCTTGGGCAAACCCTGAAGAGGTAATGCATGAATACGGATTGACAAGTTCTCAACAACTTTTCGATTCAGCGATTCAACAAATTAACGATTCAACGCAAAAGTACGATGCGATTATCCTAACCGTTGCCCACAAAGAGTTTTTAGATTTAGATTTGAATCAATTCTTAAAAGAAAAAGGAGTGGTTTATGACGTAAAGGGAATTTTAAAAGGGTGTGATAGTAGATTGTAAAAAGTATATTGGTAATTGTGATAAAGAAATTTTTAGATAAAGTGAAAAGTACTGATGGCAAAATTTTGCTTGAAAACTTTCTTTCCCTATCAGCTCTCCAAATTATAGGGATGCTATTACCATTAATTACATTACCATATGTTTTACGCGTTATAGGATTTGAAAAGTATGGAATAATAGTCATTTCTGCTGCTCTCGTAACTTATTTTACCTCATTAACAGATTTTAGTTTTAAAATAACAGCAGTTAGAGACGTGGCTGTTTTTAAACATAGTAAAGTAAGGTTAAATTATATATATAGTAAGGTAGTAACAATAAAGCTATTGTTTTTATTATTTTCGTGGACTATTATAAGTTTGATAGTTTATTTTTATTCTCCTTTTTTTGAAAATAGATTAATCCATTTTTATTCTAGTTTAATGTTATTAGGATATGTTTTGTTTCCAGAATGGTTTTTTCAAGGAATTGAAAAGATGCGTTATATTACCTATTTAAATTTAGGTGTAAAATTATTTTTTACAATATGTATATTTATTTTTATTAAAAATGAAGAGGACTATTGGATCTATCCTTTGCTAAATAGTTTAGGTTTTATAGGTGCGGGATTAATAGGACAATATATACTAATTAAAAGGTACAGATTAAAATTTGTATGGTTGCCTGTTAAAATAATTCTTAGAACTGTTAGAGATAATTTTCCTATTTTCGTGAACCAATTTTTACCAACTTTATATAATAATACAAGCACATTTTTATTAGGTATATTTAGTTCAGATAAACTTGTAGGTATATATCAGGCTATACTAACATTAGTAAATTTAGGGGTGTCACTTATTGAAATTATATCTAGAGTTTTTTTTCCTTTCTTAAATAGAAAAAAAGAGGCTTTTACTAGTTTTAAGAAATTAATGGTTATAACAGTAAGCATTATAGTTTTAGGTCTTTTATCATTTAATAGAATTATTTTTTGGTATTTAGGGCTTGACTATGAGTATGCATTCCAAATTCTAATTATACTTGCCCTAGGTTTATTTGGGTATATGTTGTATAATATATATGGTTTAAATTATTTTATTGTTCATAGGCAAGATAAGTTAGTAATGAAAAACACAATTATATCTTCGATAATTGGTCTGATTTTAGCTTTTCCACTTATTCATTTTTTTGGAATTATTGGTGCAGCGTTAAATTTAACTATTTCGAGAGGATTTATGGGAGGAAGTTTGTTTGTTAAATATTTATTAAGAAATCGATGTTAAAGAGAGTTATAAATAAAATAGTTTTAGTTACTTCAACATACTATGTGAAAGTGTTTTTTAAGATTGACAGTTCTACAGGGACTAAGTTTAATAAGATACCTTATTATAAGAAACATTTGAAAGCAAACATTAAGATAGGTAAGAATACAGTTATTAATTCTAGTAATAATGGATATCATGTTAATATGTTTAGTAAATGTAAATTATATGCAGATAAACAAAATTCTGAAATTATTATAGGAAGTAATTGCCGAATCCATGGTACATGTATTCATGCTTTTAAAAGAATTTCAATTGGAGACAATTGCTTGATAGCAGCTAACACTCAGATAATAGATGCAAATGGTCATCAAAATTGTTTTGATGATCCGGAGCAAAGATTGATTAGAAAAGATGAAGGAAGAGAAATTATCATAGAAAATAATGTTTGGATAGGAGTGGGATGTATTATTTTAGGAGGAAGTAAAATAGGTAGCGGTACTATAGTAGCGGCAGGTTCTGTTGTTCGAGGAGAATTAGATTCAAATTCTGTTTATTCAGGGAATCCAATTAAGAAAATTAAAAGTTTTTAAAATGATTATAGCTATACACCATAGAAAAGGAAGTTTCTCAGATCGCTGGATAAAATATTGTGAAGAAAATTTAATCAATTATAAAATTGTAAATGCATTTGATAACGATATTATAGAAAAAGTTAAAGAATGTGATATTTTTATGTGGCACCATCATCATGGAAATTTTAAGGATGTATTGGTAGCTAAGAATATTTTGTATGCTTTAGAACACGCTGGTGTTAAAGTTTTTCCAGACTTTAATACTGCTTGGCATTTCGATAATAAAGTGGCTCAAAAGTATTTATTTGAAGCCATGGACATACCTTTCGTTCCATCCTATGTTTTTTATGATAAAAAAGAAGCATTATTATGGATAGAAAACACAACATTTCCTAAAGTTTTTAAACTTAAAGGAGGAGCCGGTGCAGCTAACGTAAAATTAGTTAAAAGTAAATCACAAGCTATAAAATTAGTAAATAAAGCTTTTGGTAAGGGATTCCCTCAATTTGATCGTTGGCAACATTTAAAAGATAGATATGAAAAATATAAGAGAGGAAAAGATAGTTTAGTCGGAGTTGTAAAAGCAATAGTTAGATTGTTTGTGAATATAGAATTTTCAAGATTACAAAATAATGATAAAGGTTATATTTATTTTCAAGATTTTATTCCTAATAATAATTATGATTTACGTATAATAGTTGTTAATGGAAAAGCCTTTGCTTTAAAGCGTATGGTTCGTGAAAATGATTTTAGAGCATCAGGAAGTGGTAGTTTAATTTATGAAAGAAAAGCTATAGACGAACGATGTATCAAAACCGCTTTTGATACAAATAAACAAATAAAAGCTCAGTCTATAGCATTTGATTTTATTTTTGATCAACACAATAGCCCCTTGGTTGTTGAAATTAGTTATGGTTATGCAATATCTGCTTATGACAAGTGTGAAGGTTATTGGGACGAAGACTTAAACTTTATAGAAAAACAATTTATTCCTCAAAATTGGATGATTGATAATATTGTTGAATCTCTTAAAACAAAAAACTAAGTGTTTATATTTCAGCTAATATTAGGTATAATTATTGTTTTATTTGAGTTCAGAAGAAAAAAAGCAATGTTTATTGACCTCATGACAATCTGTAACTTGGTTTTCTTCATTTGTTATGTAATTGCTCCAATTAGTGGATATTATATGTACGAGAATTTCAATTCATATTCTGTGATGAGGTATACATATAAGGGGATTTTATATGGACAATTATCTTATTACGTAACAGGATTATGTGTTCTTGTAGGCTATTTATTATTTATGTTATCATATTCTGCGAGTAAAAGTTCATCAACTGTTAAAGTTTTTAAACATCTTTTTGCAAATCATGTTTCTCCGATTAGAATATTTATTTTTGCTATTATTTTATTAATCATAGCGATTTTGGCTTTTGGATTTGAATCTTTAAGAGTTGGTGGACCTTTAAAATGGATGGTATCTAATCCTAGGTTGTATAACGCAGTTGATTCAGATTCTGTCGAGTCAAGCTCGTGGTTAGCAGATAAATTTATAAAACTGTCAATTTTTTCTTCTTATCTTTTTTGGGGAGTTAGATTACATGTAAAACGCAGCCCATCTAAAAACGCTTTATTAATATCAAATAAAGGACTAATTAATTTTTTGTTTATATTAAGCTTAGTACTAGCTACAGCTGCAATAATTCATGCAGGCGGAAGGTTTCTTTTATTTCAATATTTTGCAGTATTTTTTATAGCAAGATTAATTATTTTGAATAAGCGTCTAAAAATACTTCCATCATTGTCATTAGTTTTTTTTGGAGCTGTTGTTCTTCTATATAGTAGAACTTTTTTTAAGATATTTATTTATGATGATGCTTTGAGTCTTTTAGATGACCAAGATAATAATATTTTAGAACATTATTATGGAGTTATTAATAATTACACTTTTCCATTTTATGCGCTTAACAATAATATAAACTATCCGGATAATTCTTACACATTTTTTGCTGACATATTTACTTTTCCATTAAATTTCTTACCAAGTTCTATGAGACCTGATTTAATGGTAGATTCAACAAGTATTAATACTTATAGACTTATGGGAGAATATAATAGGTTCATTCCTTCAGATATATTTAGTTATGGTTATATAAATTTCGGGTTTTTAGGAATTGCTTTTACTTCCTTTTTATTTGGATTTATTATTAAAAAATTAAATTATCTTCTGTATAAAGAAAATCCTATTTCTGTTATTTTATATGTTTCAGTATGTTTTTTAATTGGTTTCAGAATAATGTATTTCGATCCTTATCATTTTTTTAAAGGTTCGTTTGAAGTACTTGCATGCTTTATCATCTTAATTAATTTAAAGAAAAAAAATAAAAAATATGAAAAGATTTAGAGAACTTATTTTGATTTTTTTTCTGACTTTATATTGCTGCAACTCACAGAATACAATTTTGGGAAAAAGACTAAGTATGGATAACAATTATGCAATTACTTTACCAAATAAAAATTATCCTAACCACGTAAGATTGGAGGTTAGAAGTGGAGATATTGCAAGTAATGGTGGAAGGGCAGAAATTATTGCAGAAAATTCTGCTTTTGAAGAAGAATACTCATTTTCTTTTAAAGTTGTTAAATATAAATATGAAAGTGAAAAACATTTTATATTAGCTGATTGGCACCATGCTACTGCTCTACATAAATTTGCAAAAGAGAAGGGAGAGAATTTATATAGTCCTTTGGTTGTTCATCTAATAGGTGATAATATTGTGTTAGCTAACAGAGCTGGGAGATTTACAGGTAAAGTAGGTAATTTAAAATTACAACCTTCATTTTTAATGAATATGCTAAGAGTCCCTGTAAATTATCAAGGATGGAATCATGTGTATGTAAAGATTAAATGGTCAGACAGCAATAAAGGTGCTATTTACGCAAAGATAAATTCAAAGAAGGTACGTAAAGAAAATATTAGAACGACTTACGATATGGCTTATGCTAATTTCTTTAAAGTAGGAATTTATCGAAATCTGACCTATAAAACAGATGCTGTATTTGAATTTAAAAATATGAAAGTCGGTGATAGATTATTAGTGCCAAATTTCAGTAGAAGATTGACAGGTGAAAAAAATAATAATAAAGATGTTATAAAATCTATTCAAGAAAAGCATAATTGAGAATGAAAAGTAAACAAAAATTTTTATTTATAGTTGGTCAGCTTGGTAATGGAGGTTTAGAAAGACAACTTCACTATATTATAAAGGAATTATCGAGAGATTCTAACTATAAAGTATATGTTTATTGTTGGAATTATAATAGGGAAGATTTTTATGTTAAGGCTTTTGAAGAATTGTTAGGAGATAAATTATTGTATTTAAATAGCACGAGTAGGAAAAAGATATTTTTCTTATTGAAATTGTCTTACGCAATTAAACCTGATAAAATTGTTTCATTTTCGGCTTTTACAAATATTTGTGTGTACTTAAGTAAGTTGGTTAATTTTAGAGCAAAAACTTATGGTGGATTGCGTACTTCTTATGACTTTTATATCGAGAAGCAAGGAATTAAAGGTTTTTTGAATATATTGTTTCCGAGACGTATAGTAGTAAATAGTCAAACTGCTATTGATGAGATTAATAGAAATAAGTTTTTAAAGCTGTGGAAAAAACCTACATTATTAAATAATATAATTGATTTGTCTTTTATAGAACAGCAGAGCTTAAAAGAAATAGATTCCTTACCAAATTTTTCTAAAGGAATAAATACAATATCAATTGGAAATGTTAGAGAAGCTAAACGATTAGATAGATTAGTTGAACTATTCTGTTATGTAAAAGAGAATCATCTCGGTTTAGAAATTAAACATTTTCATATAGGTGGAGGTGATATAGAAGATCTAAAATATCAAATACAAGAAAATGATTTAGAAGATTATATCATTTTATTAGGTAAGAAAGATAACGTTTATCCTTTTATTTTACAGACAGATGCAGTTCTACATTTTTCTGATGTGGAAGGAGCTTCAAATGTCATTTTAGAAGGTATGGCTTTAGGAAAACCCATAATATCCACTAATTGTGGTGATACTAAGCGTTATGTAACTGATAACGTAAATGGATGGGTTATAGATGAATTTAGTGCTGAAGCATTTTTTGAACGTATTAATGAGTTATATAACAATAATGATGTTTCTATGTTTATATCTAAAAATAATAAAGAGTTTATGCAACAATTCGATGTTAGTAATTGTAAACTAATATTTCAAGCAGCTTTTAACGATTAAGAATGAGAGTTTTAATAATTATTCCAGCGAATATCTCTAAACAAGATAATGTTTTAGGATATTCTACTTTTTTACGAACAGAAATTGATTGTTTGAAGAACAAAGTCGATGAGTTAGAAGTTTATTATTTTACTAAAAGAAATGGAATAATTGATTTCTTTAAGTCGTTGAGTGAATTAAATAAATTAATTAAAAAGTTTAAACCTGAAATTATTCATTCACATTATGGATCTTCTACAGGGTTATTAGTTGCCTTTGCTCAAAGAAATTGCCCTTGGATAATTACTTTCGGAGGTAGTGAATTACTCGGGCATCCAAATAAAGGTTTTTTGTGGAAATTACGTGGGTCAATGGCAGTATTTTTTAGTAAATATGCTGCGACTAAAGCTGAGGAAATTATTTGTGTCTCAAAAAATTTAGAGGAAGTATTAAAACCAAGTTTAAGAAAGAAGGTTACAATTATTCCAAGAGGAGTAAATAATCTTTTCTTTTCTACAGATCTCAGGAAAGAAGGTTCTTTGGATAGAAATAGAATTCTGTTTAGTTTGCCTCGTTTAAATGCAGAAGTTAAAAACTTACCACTGGCTTTGGAAGTTATTAAAGACTATAATAGTAGATATAATGGTAATCTAAAATTAGAAGTAATGAACAGTTTATCTCAAGTAGAGATAAAGAAATTGTTTAACACAAGTGGATTGTTACTTGTGACATCATTGCATGAAGGAAGCCCTAATATTGTAAAAGAAGCAATGGCATGTGATTTACCTATTGTAAGTGTTAATTGTGGAGATGTTGAATTTCTTTTAGAAAATGTTGATAATAGTTTTTGCGCAGAGACATACAATGTTGCAGAATTGAGTTCTTTAATGAGAACAGTCTTGCTGAATAATAATACTTATTCTAATGGGCGTCAAAAATTGATAGAAAAAGAATTGGACATTGAGTCTTGTTCTAATAAAATTACTAAAAGATACAAGAAATTGATTGTATGAAAGTATCAGTAATAACTCCCGTATATAATGCAGAACGTTTTCTTAACGAAACAGCAGATTCAGTCTTGGCTCAATCATATACAGATTGGGAATGGATTTTAGTAAATGATTGTTCGTCAGACAAATCATGGGAACTCATGCAGGAATTAGCAGATAAAGATTCCAGAATAAAGATATTTTCAAACAAAGAAAACCTTAGATCTGGGAAAACTAGAAATTTTGCAATTAATAAAGCAGAAGGACGTTTTATTGCGTTCTTGGACGCAGATGATAAATGGCACCCAGAAAAGTTGGCATTACAGATTCCTTTTATGGTTGAAAACGAATATCATTTTTCTCATACTTCGTATGGTTATTTAGATGAAGAAGGTAATAAAATAAAATCTACTTTTCATGTTAGTAAAGTTGTTGATTATAAGTATCTATTAAAGCGAACCGAAATAAGTTGTTTAACGGCAGTTTACGATGTGGAAAAGATAGGTAAGTTTTATATGTCAGAACATGCTCGCAAGCAAGATTATGCTTTATGGCTTTCCATTCTTAAGAGCGGAGTAAAATCATATGGTTTAGATCAAGAACTAGCTTATTACAGACAAGTAGGTAATTCGGCTACAAGCAGTAAACACAAACTTATTTTAAAGCATATATCGTTTCTTAAAGATACACAAGGTTTCAGTACTTTAAAAGCTATTTACTATACTGGATATTGGATGGCTAACGGTTTTGTAAGATATTTCATTAACTAGAAAATATGAAAATTATTATTACAGGAAATACTGGTTTCGTGGGTAAAAATTTAATGAATTTTTTTAATAAAAAACACGTAGAAACGCAAGGTTTGTCTTTACGGGATTTAAGTTGGAAAGCAGATATTGATAAAAAGGCTGATTGCATAATACATTTGGCAGCAAAAGCTCATGACATTGATAATAAGACTTTAGAAGAGGAATATTTTGATGTTAACTTTGGCCTTACTAAAGAAGTGTTTGACGTGTTTATAAAATCAGATATTAAAGATTTTTTCTTTTTTAGTTCTGTTAAAGCAGTTGCAGATACTGTAGAAGGTATGCTTACTGAGGAGAATCAATTTAAAACCGTACTACTAACAGCTTTTGGACGGTCTAAGTCAAACGCAGAAACCTATATTTTAAATCAAAAGTTGCCGGAAGGGAAACGTTTGTTTATCATTCGACCATGTATGATTCATGGACCAGGAAATAAAGGAAACCTGAATTTATTGTATAAAATTGTAGAGAAAGGTATTCCGTGGCCTTTAGCAGCTTTTGAAAATCAACGTTCGTTTTTAAGCATTGATAATTTATCGTTTCTTGTATTGGAAATGCTAAGTAAACCAGAAATTAAATCTGGTATTTATAATTTTGCCGATGACGAACCTATTTCAACGAACCAATTAATTAAAATTATTGGTTCTGCGTCTGGAAGAAAATCAAAATTGTGGAGTATTTCTCCCTATCTAATAAAGGGTTTGGCTAAAATAGGGAACAAAATGAAATTACCACTGAATTCCGAGCGGTTAAAAAAACTCACAGAAAGTTATGTGGTATCCAATCAAAAAATAAAAACAGCTTTAAATATAAATAATTTACCTTTGTCGGCTGAAGAAGGTTTGCTAAAAACCATTCAAAGTTTTAAAAAATAATTATGATCAGACTGTTCGACTTCCTTTTTTCATTCTTCGGAGTATTGTTTTTATCACCAATAATGCTTGTGTTATACATTATTGGATTGTTTGATACCGGTTCGCCTGTATTCAAGCAGCAGCGCGTAGGTAAAAATAAAAAGCCTTTTACCTTGTATAAGTTTAGAACAATGAACGTAAAGGCACAATCTGTGGCGACTCATTTGGCTAATACCGCTGAAATTACCAAGTTTGGAAGTTTCTTACGCAAATCAAAATTAGACGAATTACCGCAATTAATTAATGTGGTGTTAGGGGATATGAGTCTGGTAGGCCCTCGTCCGAATTTGTTCAACCAGACGGAACTGATTGAGGAACGTGACAGCCGTGGAGTTTATAAGGTGGTTCCAGGAATTACAGGTTTGGCACAAATCAACGAAATTGATATGTCAACCCCTAAGGAATTGGCGATTAAAGACGCTGAAATGATCCAAAGTTTAACCATTACCGATTACTTTAAATATATTTTTGCTACCGTTGGCGGTAAAGGTCAGGGTGATAGAGTGGTGAAGTGAAAGCCAAATGTCATAAAGTCATAACCTTGATGATTTTAGGTTTTAAATGTATTTTGTAGATTGTATTGTTGTACACTGAAAAGCAAATCCATGTAAATCAATATAATCTGTGGTTGAAAAGTTTAATATTTAATGAAGAGCGCGAACGTATCGCTTCAAAAATCAAAGAAGTATTTACAAAATAAATAAAAACGACCGACAATGCTTCGGTCGTTTTTTGTGTTGTAGTACTTGTATTTTTTTAGCGTTGCAAAAAATAAGTGCTCTTAAAATTTATTTTATTTTAAAGGATAAAAAGCTATATATCTATGTGGTTTAAAATTTAAATGAATGTCCGCTATTAGTAATAACTTTTATTTTGTCATTCTGAAAGAAACGTAGTGGAGTGAAGACCCGAGCTTGCGAACTGGCGAAGCACCCATCTGACAATCAAATAGATTCCTCCTTCGTCGGAATGACAAAATATCGAAAAAATTGTATTATGATACATTACGGGTATTCAAAAAAATTTATTTTATGAATTTAATAGACAAAAGGATTTAAGTTAAATAAATATTCAAAAACGATGATGTATCACTTAGAAAATGACTTTTTAAAAATAACTGTGAATTCGCAAGGTGCTGAATTAAAATCGGTATTTAACAAATCTAATCAAAAAGAAGTACTATGGCAGGCTAATCCTGAATTTTGGGGTAAATCGAGCCCTGTGCTGTTTCCTATTGTTGGTACGCTAAAAAACGGTATTTATAGTTATGATAACAAAGAATATAACCTTCCTCGGCATGGTTTTGCAAGGGATTACAATTTTAAAGTAGAAGAAGTTTCCCATTCTCAATTGATTTACTCTTTAGAATCATCGTCGGAAACACTACAGCTATATCCCTTTGTATTTAAATTACAAATTATCTATACGTTACAGAATAATAGTTTGCATGTTGAATATAAGGTTGAGAATTTATCAGATGTTGAAACCATGTATTTTTCATTGGGGGCGCATCCGGCATTTAAAGTGGGTAAGAAAGCTGATGATTTCTCTGACTATACATTACTATTCAATAAGGATAGCCATTTAAAAGCAAGCTGTTTGAAAGACGGATTACTTACAGAGAAACAAAATACCATTACATTGAGTAACCAAAGACTTCAATTAGATTATAAATTGTTCGAAAAAGATGCATTGGTACTGTTGGATATGAAATCCGATAAAATTACTTTACTGGATAGTGATGAAAAGACTATGCTGACCTTTGAATTTGAAAAATTTCCTTATTTTGGTTTGTGGACGGTTAAAGATTCTGGTTTCATCTGCTTGGAACCTTGGGCTGGTGTAGCAGATTTTGATTCTCACGATCAGCAACTGGAAAACAAAACAGGTATCAACACACTTAAACCAAATGAAAATTGGTCAGCATCGTGGACTATTTGTATTCCCAAATGAGTATGAAATTACCTGAATTTTAATAACTATAAGTATCAGTAAACCCTTTTGATGGTTTAATTTTCCAATGATTTGTTGATGATAGTTAAATTTTAGAACCATACTATATGATAAAAAAGTACTTAATTCATAGAAGAAGTTAAAGTGTTTAAAAATAGTTAATTGTATTATGTCCTGTTTTTTAAATTAATAAAAGTTATTATTTTTGAAACAAGTAACAAACATAATTATTAAATGGAATGTCATGTATTAACAGCATCAAATAAAAAAGATGTGGAAAGACAGACCAAAAAAGCACTACAGGATGGTTGGCAGCTATTAGGCACATTGTCAGCATTCGAAATTCCTACAAGAGACAGTTCAAGAACCGTATTTTATCAGGAAATTAAAAGATTATAATTTAAACAGGCTTCGCAGCCTGTTTTTTATTCGCGGTAGGAAATTTCTAGTATGAGTTATATATTATTTAGTAATTAAAAACCGAATTTTTAATCGTCAATGCAACTGTATTATAATCCCGAAAAAGCTACGTGTCGGTTAGCCAATTCTGTATGTATAGAGGATTGAAATCTGAGGAACTTTTATCGTTTCTGGATTATAAATTAAGCTTTTTCATCAGTTCCAATATACCGTTTAGTGTTCCACTATAATAGTTTTCGTTTTTGAATTCAGGAATAAAATAGGTGTCAATGATAAATTTAGTTTCATCATCACTGATTAATTTTTCAATTCCATTCCCATTTTGAATCCTAATTTTTCTGTAGTGTTTAGAAATAGCTATTAAGATTCCGTTATCTTTTCCTGATTTTCCAATTGCCCATTTTTGAGCAATTCTTAATGATAAGTCATCAAAGTTGTCACTTGTTACTCTTAAAGTATCTAAGGTAACAATAGCAATTTCAGCAGAAGTTTCTTTTTCAAATTCGTTGATTAAATCATTCAGAATTTTAATTTCATTCTTTGAATACAATTTTTCATAATCAGTTACCCAACCGTAATGTTTTATTGGGTTAAGCCAATATAGGTTCTGAAAGCTTTCTACAGCCTCAATCTTTAATGAATCAATACTACGTTGATTCATCTCTTGAGAAAAGGCGTTGAGGTTGTTTAAAAGTAGTATCAGAAAAAAAAGCGTCCGCATAATGTTTTTATTTTGAATCTTTACTTTCTTTAAACTTTCTAGCTTTTTCCTTATAATCTTCTAAGTCAAATTCAAAAAGTTCGATTATTGTCTTGTTCAATGCTTTTGAAATTAGCAATAAAGTTTCAAACGTTGGATTTGTATTTCCTCGTTCCAACTCACCAATTGTTTTTTTTGCGTAACCAATTCTAAAACCTAATTCCTCTTGAGAAATTTTTCCTCCTGCATAGTTTTCTCTTAATTCCCTTATTCTATAACCTATTGCTTCCTTTTCGTCCTTAAAAT